>OGYL01003041.1_pt1 | contig 11181 bp, 14 predicted proteins | sample 1576541 | NCBI WGS metagenome assembly OGYL01 (sample SAMEA3541551, study PRJEB24748) | human gut metagenome | biome: human gut; feature: human-associated habitat; material: faeces | place: China | collected 2012 | reverse complement strand
GAGGTATGGTTGCCATCCGGGATGCAACAAACAGGCTTCTGGAACGGCAGTTGGATGAATGCAGTGATGAAGAGGTTGCCAGCTTACAGGCTGAGTTGAATCAGGTTTATGACAGTTTTACTGCCAAGTATGGACTACTCAGCAGCAATGCAAATAAAAGAGCGTTCAGCATGGACAGCAGCTATTGCCTTTTGACTTCCCTTGAATTTCTGGATGAAAAGGGCGAGTTGAAGCGGAAAGCAGACATATTTACGAAAAGGACGATCCGCAGGGCAGAGCCGGTAACATCGGTAGATACTGCAAGTGAGGCACTGGCGGTATCTATCGGGGAAAAGGCGAAAGTGGATATTCCTTATATGATGGAGCTTACAGGGAAAACAGAGGAAGAGGTCACAGAGGAGCTTACAGGTGTTATCTTCAAAAATCCGCTTACAGATAAATGGGAGCCATCCGACGAGTATCTTTCCGGGAATGTCAGGGAGAAGCTGAACGTTGCAAGGCAGTTTGCAGAAAATCATCCGGAATATATGGTTAATGTGCAGGCACTGGAACGGGTACAGCCGAAAGACCTGGATGCTTCCGAGATTGAAGCAAGGCTTGGTGCAACATGGATTTCTCCGGACTATATTACAGAGTTCATGGCAGAAACATTCCATACACCACGACACCATATCAATTATGAGCGTATTAAAGTGCAGTATGCGGAAGTGACTGGACAGTGGAATGTAAAGGGAAAGAATGTGGATAGCAGCAATAATCCACTTTCCACATCAACTTATGGAACACAAAGGGCAAATGCTTATAGATTGTTGGAGGATGCGTTGAATCTGCGTGATACAAAAATTTATGACACAACACATGATGCGGATGGGGAACACCGGGTACTGAACCGAAAGGAAACTACTCTGGCGCAGCAGAAGCAGGAACTGATCCGGGAGGAATTTAAAGAGTGGATCTTTAAGGATATGAGCCGACGGGAAACCTCCGTTCCGAACTCGGCAGGTATCGGGAAGAACGGCATGATAGGGTCGTGGTCGATGCTGTACATCTCCACTTTGTCGAGAATCTCCAGCGTGTTGGCCATCGCCTCCGGCACATCAGAGAACACCTCGTTCATCTCGGCCCTCGTTTTGAACCACTCCTGCTTAGTGTATAACATTCGCTTCGGGTCGTCCAGGTCCTTGCCCGTGGCTAGACAGAGCAGGTGGTCGTGCGCTTCGGCGTTGTCCTGATCCACAAAATGCGCGTCGTTAGTACAAACCAGCTTCACTCCATACTCCTTGGCAAACTCCATCAACACCTTGTTCGCCTTCTGCTGCAGCGGGAACGTTTCTCTGTTTGCCCTGATGTTGGGGTCCTTGACCTCGTGTCTCTGCAACTCAAGATAGTAATCGTCGCCGAAGACACGCTTATACCACTCCAGCGCCTCACGCGCTCCGGCTATGTCGCCTTTCAGTATTTTCGACGGCACTTCGCCCGCAATACAAGCCGAACAGATGATAAGGTCCTCGTGATAGCGTTCAAGATCCTCACGGTCTGTACGCGGACGCATATAATAACCGTCCACCCACGCACGCGAGACGAGCTTTATGAGGTTTTTATAACCGTTATAATTCTTCGCGAGAACGATAAGATGATAGCCGCTCATGTCGCCTTTTTCCTTCACCTTATCCTCTTTCCGGCGACGCGCCACATACATCTCGCATCCCAGAATAGGCTTGAACAGCTCCTCACCGGCCTCCTTACGTTTTTTGTTTATGCCCTTACAATAATTATAGAATTCCTTTATACCGAACATGTTGCCGTGATCGGTGATGGCCATACCTTTCATTCCGTCGCCGATGGCCTTATCCACAAGGCGTTGCACCCTGGATTGGCCGTCGAGAATTGAGTAATAGGTATGAACATGAAGGTGTACAAAATCTTCCATTTTCAAGCAAATTTGATTTCAAAGTTACCACTTTAAAACTACACGACCAAAAGAATGATATGAAAAATTTGTCCAATCTATAAAAAACAACTATCTTTGCAAAAAGATAGATGTACCTCAACCGCTATGATAAAAAGAATTAAACGACTGAAAAAAATACGTCTGCACCGCGAAGGCACGGATACACTTCTGTACGGATTCATCGTTCTTGCAGCCATAGCGCTTCTGTTATGGCGCAATCTTGACAACAAGATACCGTTCTGGTTCTTTGTGGTAGTGGCAGTAGCATTATACGGAGTAGTGGTCAACTTTTTCCGCTGCCCGATCAGATATTTTCCTCAGGAAGACACAGAGAACATCGTTGTGGCACCTGCCGACGGCCGTATCGTGGTCATAGAGGAAGTTGACGAAGACCAGTATTTCCATGAAAAGCGTCTTATGATAAGCATATTCATGAGTCTTTTCAATGTCCATGCAAACTGGTTTCCGGTTGACGGCCGGGTGAAGCTCGTACATCATCAGAACGGAAACTACCATAAGGCGTGGCTTCCGAAAGCAAGCGAGGAAAACGAACATGCCGACATAATCATCACTACGCCCGACGGCAAGGACATACTCTGCCGTCAGATTGCCGGAGCTATGGCACGCCGAATAGTCACATACGCCAAAGAAGGCGAGGAATGCTACATCGACGAGCACCTGGGATTCATCAAGTTCGGCTCACGCGTTGACGTTTACCTCCCGTTGGGAAGTGAAGTATGCGTGAAGATGGGCCAGAGCACGACGGGTGACCAGACTATAATAGCAAAACTGAAATAAGAAAACTGTTATATAACAGATTGCAAATGTCTAATTCAATAATAAGAAACATACCTAACGCCATAACCTGCTGCAACCTCATTTCCGGCTGCATCGCTACGGGATATGCCTTCATGCTCGACGCAAGAACGGCACTTATCTGGATTATCATAGGTGCGGCGTTCGACTTCTTCGACGGTATGAGCGCACGACTTCTCAAAGTGTCGTCGCCCATCGGCAAGGAACTCGACTCACTGGCCGATGACATCACATTTGGCTTTGCACCTTCGGCGATAGTCTTTTCGCAACTCAGCGTGATGGACTATCCCGCATTTCTCGAACCCACAAGAAACGTTCTGCCATACATAGCATTCATTATGGCGGCATTCTCTGCGCTTCGTCTGGCTAAATTCAACCTCGACGAGCGACAGACAACATCGTTCATCGGAATGCCTACACCTGCCAACGCCCTGTTCTGGGGCTCGCTCATCGCCACCCAGACACGATGGCTCGAGAGTTCGCCGTGGATGGTGTGCGTACTCATATTGCTCGTAGCTCTCTGCTGCTGGCTGCTTGTGGCTGAGCTCCCTATGTTCGCCCTCAAGTTCAAACAGTGGGGATGGAAAGGCAATGAGATAAAATATTCATTCATCATATTATGCGCTGTCATGATTTTATTGTTCGGATTCATCGGCAGTTTCAGCCTTATCATACCGCTGTATGTCATAATATCCATATTCATACAATTCAAGAAAAGCGGTGACAACGATAATAAATGATGCAAAAATAACGGAACAGACATGTTTACTTTATTCAAAATAATTCTTATATTCGCCCTTGTCATCGCGATACTTCTGGGTGCCACGCTGTTCAGAATTTACCGGAACATACGAGATACATTGCATAGTTTCGGCTTCAACAACACAAAAAAGCACCGCACAACGTATCGTCAAGACACCACAAGAGAGGAAACAATATATACACACAACACCAAACAGATGAAGAAAAAGATGATTCCGAAGGACGAAGGCGAATATGTGGACTTCACAGAAGTGCGATAACCGACAGCAATACGCGTAAAAATATCGCTGCTGAAGGAAAAACTTGAACGAACAGAACAAGAAACAAAACGACTATAGAGAATAAACAGATATGCTGGTATGTGCTTAAAGCCACGCCGGCATATTTTGTTTATAAACCGATAAAATAAAAATCATCCTCATGCACGTGGCATAAGGATGACTGTATGATATAGTTCCGACGCCTTGTGAATGACCGGGCGTCCTGTATTATGTGGTTTAGTTGTGTACGTAAGTACCAATATCCTCACCGTCCATAACGCGTTTCAGATTACCGTACACGTCCATATTGAACACATAAATCGGCAGATTGTTCTCCTTACACATCGTTGTGGCAGTGAGATCCATCACCTTCAGTCCGCGGGTATAAATCTCATCGTAGGTTATGTCGCTGAACTTCGTTGCGGTAGGATCCTTCTCCGGATCGGCGGTATAGATGCCGTCAACACGTGTTCCCTTCAACATCACATCTGCCTCAATCTCAATTCCGCGCAACGACGAACCCGTGTCTGTAGTGAAATAAGGCGATCCCGTACCGGCTGAGAATATGCAGACATAACCTGCTTCCATTGCTTCGATAGCCTTCCATTTTGTATAGAACTCTCCGATAGGTTCCATGCGAATGGCCGTTAGCACTTTATTTTTTACCCCGTTCGCACCGAGAGCAGAGCTCAAAGCAAGCGAATTGATCACTGTGGCACACATTCCCATCTGGTCGCCCTTCACACGGTCGAAGCCTTTAGATGCCCCACTGAGGCCACGGAAAATGTTTCCACCACCAATCACGATACCAATCTGCACACCCATCTCGTGCACTTCCTTTATCTGTCTTGCATATTCGTCGAGTCTCACAGGATCGATTCCGAAATGCTGGTCACCCATCAGGCTCTCGCCACTGAGCTTCAATAGAATTCTCTTGTACTTTGCCATATATTATTCAAATAATGTAATTCACCTCCTTGAAAGCATATTTGCGTTCGCGTCCGGCCTCATCGCGCAACACCAGACGACCGTCATGATCCACTCTCACTACCGAAGCCATGAACTGTCCGTCACCGTCCGAATAGGCATGCATGCCCGTGCGGCGATAGAGCGCCTCGTGATAAAGCTGCGCCACACGGTCGTATTTGCCGGCAAGCACCATAGAGTAATAACCTTCGAACGCCTCCAACACCTTGTCGAACACCATGTCTATATCGGTGTCGCAACCCGTTATCTGGCGCAGCGACACCGGATTCGGCGCGTCACTGCGGAACTCCTGCTGATTAATATTGACACCCGTGCCGAATATGCAGTCCTTCACGAACTTACCGCTGATGGATGTCTCGATGAGCGTACCGCTTATTTTGCGGTCGTGCCAATAGACATCGTTGGGCCATTTCAGCGACAATCCGTCAGTCAGAGGATCGAGAGCAGCTTTCACAGCCAGCGCCTCAGCCATGGACAAGACGAACTGACGCGCCACTGGCACGCCCTCTGGACGCACCATAAGAGAGAAAAGCAGGTTCTTCCCGTCCTCACTCTCCCACCGGTTGCTGCCCATGCCGCGCCCGGCGGTCTGGTGACAAGCCGTCACAACCACGACATCTGCATCGGGCAAATGCTCCAGATGGCGCAGATATGTGTTGGTGGAGTCCACCTCGTCAAGTCTTATCTTGTATGTAGTCATGCCGTTCAGATTATCAGCAGCGGATTGAACGCGTCCTCTATGTGCTCTATTCTCGGTTCACACCCTTTCGTGCCTACCACTGTGATGATGTCGAAACGCAGCTCCTCGTCCACCTCGTGCATCTTCACATAATTATCGGCAGCCACACACAGGTTTCTTATCTTCACCGCATCCACGGCATCCTCAGGCGCCGCGGCACTGTCGGGCAGGCGCGTCTTCACCTCGACAAAGACCACCGTCAGGGCGTCCGGCGTAAGGGCTATTATGTCTATGTCGCGCCGGCCCGACTTCCAGTCGCGCTCGCGTATGACGTATCCCTGCTGCCTCAGATACTCGGCCGCAACGTCTTCGCCCCACCGGCCCATCTCGTTGTGTCTTGCCATGTGCTGCTGTTTACTAATCACAAAAATACTGCAAAAAGGATGAAGCGCAAAATTATTAGCCACTTATTTTCGCTCATATCACCATGTGGCGTGGCCGCCCCTTACGAGTGACAAACCGCAACAGCAGCTTTCATCCTGTAGTAAGAAACGGGCACGCACCACATACCTAAACGCTAAAACCCTAATAATAATGATCCGGCACGTGCAGGAAAACCATGCCGGACCGTGAATCATCCTGAAACAATCCTCTACCAACTGAAATCTTCCTGCATGCTGTCGGCAACACATAGTCTGCCTTCAGTTTCTTATATATCGGATACCTTACCACCCGGATTGTCTCAAGAAAAAATCGGAACACGGAAAGCCACACCGGCTCCGGCGGACTTTCCACCGTCCGTTCACATATACTCCGGAAACAAGAGTTTCACAACTGTTAATTTCCTTCACCGTATATCATATTTATATTCAAACACTTATAACACCAAGTTCTTGCTTACCATTGCCGAATCATCATCTGCAAGGAATATTCTCAGTCTGTCTGCACAGACCACCATCCTGTTTCAAGCCAATCACCGTAAGATATTCATGCAATGGATAAAATTCACGATCATACCACATTAACAGAATAATAACTTTAAATTCACATACAGGGCTTCCAAATCTTATATCACAACCTGAAGTCTCACCATCCGAACAATATTTCAATTCTTTTTCCGAGTGAAACAGCCCCGCAATCATCCAGCGAACGCACATCAAATGATACGATAAATCCGGTAAAAACCGTCGCCGTCAACAGTATAACATATAACATCACGACACCACCTTGTCATAAACCACCCTGATACTCTGACTGCCACGGCCCGTGACTTATCATCGAATAACGGATGAAACCGCCTGAAAGAGTCCTCTGCCAAAACTTTTGCCGAATGTCTGAAAGTGCGTACTACAATCATGGCCATCGGATTATTATGTTCTGCAAGTTAGGAAATAAAACATTACGTGTCAAGCATATAAGGTTAATTATACTTAATTAACGGGAATAAAAATACCGTGTCCGCACACAAAGAGCTGCATACTACGCCACGATGCAGACTTATGCCTTATGTAAAATACGACAACTAAAAATATCGTATTGTTAAATCTTTCGTCGTCATACGTGCGATATTTCTGAACAAAAGGCTCTGACTCTGGAAAAACGGGAAATAAATGGGTTGCAGATAATTCACTGGCTGTCACTTCGTTACATCTATAAGCCAATATGCATACCGATTGTCTGTCCTGCGAAATGGGCTTTATCAGTGTGCGATAAAGCCCGTTTCATGCCATAATACGGTGCATTTCGACACTCGATAAAGAACATTCCGCAGCACAATAAAGCCCGTTTTACAAACCGATACAGAAAATACCGCGGTAAGAAATTCCCAAAAGCAATTTATGAAAACGAAAAAACGGAACTGCGACACACAGAATGTGAGTAAATCACAGCAAAATCATCTGTCGGACGTTAACTTAAAATTTAACATTCACAATCTTCCCAATGGCACATCCCGAAGCATAGTCAACCACCGCGTAAAAGCACCGCTATCTCGGTATATCATAACTTCAGACTATACACATAGCAGGTATTATCCCGCAACATCCCCACCCCTCACGCACAGTCCGGACCCAAAGGGCAACCGTTGCGTTCCTTATCCCACCCGTACACACCACGCATCCCCATCATGCGCAGCCTTCAGCAAGGCGTCATGCCACCCTGTTTTACAATCCACTATTTGCGTATATTGCACAAAATGTATAACTTTGCAACTATCATACACCTGCTCCGAAGCATACCGGCGCACAGGAATTGACAGACGTCACGCGACATTCACACCCCTGAAACAATCTTACATAAAGAACAATACAATCCTACATAAGATGAACATCACGAACGCAATTAAACGAATGGTGCCTTACAGACTGGTGCTCATGCGACGCGAACTGCTCCCGCTCATAGCAAAGTGGACACGCAAGAACATGAAGCGCAAGGACTTCATACCAATACTGCACTTCCATCTGGTTGACCACTGCAACCTGAACTGCCGCGGATGCGACAATTTCTCACCGCTCGCGCCGGAGACATATACAGAGATTGAGGTGTTCGAGGCCGACTGCCGACGCATGGCTGAGCTCATGGGCACACGCAACCGAATAAGAGAGATACAACTGCTCGGCGGCGAACCGCTGCTCCATCCGCAGGTGAAGGAGTTTCTGAACATCGCGCGCCGCTATTTTCCACAGACTCCGATAAACCTCGTCAGCAACGGTCTGCTGCTGCCAAAACAGGGTGAGGACTTCTGGGAATGTTGCCGCCTCAACAATGTGCACATCATCGTTACAAAATATCCCGTAAAGTTCGACTACCAGAGCATGGCCGAACACGTGAAGGCTCATGGCGTGCGCTTCTCCTACTACGGCAACACCGAGGTGGTGGAAAAGACCATGGTGTGTGTTCCGCTCGACGTAAAAGGACGTCAGGACGCCACCGACAGCTTCCTGCGCTGCGCACGTGCCAACCGCTGCATCGCGCTCGACCACGGCCGGCTCTACACCTGCTCGCTCATTCCCTACGTGAAATACTTCAACCAAAGATTCTGTACGAAGCTCGAAGTAACACCGGACGACTACATCGACATCCACAAGATAGACAGTTTCGACAACATTCTCGACTTCATATGCCGCCCCATACCGTTCTGCCGCCACTGCAATCTTAAAGGAACGGTGGGCAACATCAAGTTCGGAATATCGCGGCGCGAACGTGCCGAATGGACCGGAACGGAAGACAAATAGACGACAGCCAAAGATTGAACAAAACATAAACCCGACATGAAATGTTCTTTTTCATGTCGGGTTTTCATATTATTGTAATATACAGAAAAGTCCTGTCAGCGGCCGTCCGCACATATATCTCTCGTCCGGACAGCTCGTCACCTCGCCGGTTCGGCGTATGCCCGGCAGAGCTTCATGCCATCACGGTCGATGCAGAGCAGCACTATGCGTGCCTTGGCTGTTTGCCATAAGGCCAGCGGAGTGGCACCCTCGTGATGATAGGCGAACTGTCCGGCGTATGCATCCTGCAATTCCGGAGAGCCGCGGTCGATTATAGGAGCACCGCAAAGCTGCGTGAGATAAGCATAAAGGGCATTAACCGATGTATCATAAAACACATTGTCGTCATGTCCGTTGTTCCACATAATGAGCTCCGCACCCGGCACTCCGACGTTCTTCCTCGGATTGACGGAAAGCTGGAAATCACTGTCGAGCACGTTTTTATACCCCGTGTTGCCCTCGTTGCCAGTCATATCATTCCAGTTCCAGCACAGGAAATCCTTATTGTCCGTCACTTTCAGAGCCACAGACTCGGTGCGGAATATCTCGCGGTCGCCCTTATAGCCCACGACATACGTGGTATAGCTGCCCGGCAGATAGAAACAATGGCTCCACTGCATGGTCATGCGTACGTTGTCCATGAGTTTGAACGAGCGGCCGGTCTCCTCCACTTTCCACACTATTGAGTCGTAACTCTCGCGCACGTCGGCCATACTCACGCTGCCGTCGCCGCCTGACTTGGCAAACGTCACGCCGAAGTTCATCTGTCCGAAGATGTTTTCCGACGTCCGGTCTGCCGTATAAGCAATCTTCACCAGTCCGCTATCCGCCGTGCCGTCACCGCCGTCATCATTACTGTCGTCGCTGTCGCTGCATGCCGAAAACAGCACAGGCAGCATAATTACTCCGGCACAAGCGGCCGTCCTTAATATATCATTCAACCATTTCATAACCACTGTATTTATTGAATTCTGCTTCTTTGCTAAGTTCAAGATAAAGTTTTTCCGCAGTCTTGTCATAATGGAAACGATAATAGATGACTATGTTCACACTGTCATCATTGCGTATATACATCTGGCCGCTGTCCGGGAACAACTCCATGACACACGCCACGGTCATAGTGCACGGCCCTGACCCTATGCACTCATCGCTGTTATAAGTGCAATAGAAGTAACTGCCGTATTCCTTCTTTATTATTTCAAGTTCTGAATAATCCTCCGAATCCTGTCCTATCGGACCATTCTCGGTATATACCGAACGCCAGTTTCCGTAAACGGGAACATCGCGCACGAACGTTCCCTCACCCTCGACAATCATCCGATCACCATCCAGAGAGAACTGCAAAGTACGTGTATCTCCGTCATAATCGAGCACGACGCCCTGCGGAATGCGGAACCACCAAATATCGCGCTTCACTTGATTGCCGCCATCATCAAACCCGTAAATCTTGCATGTACCAGTATTCTTGAAGTCGTAGCTGAAATATCCACCTTTGAAATTCTCCGCATACCAGCGGCCGACGGCGGGAAACGATGTGGTGTAAACAATATTGCTCCCCTGGATGGTGAGTTCGGCACCGTCCACATAATAGAACTCACCCTTTATGCGGCGTCCGTTATCGAAGCTGACATAGAGTTTTCGTTCCGAAGTGTAGCAATTCAGCTTACCGTCGTCGTAGGTGCCTTTGCCGTCAGCCTCAAACACAATAGTGCCCGGAGCCGACTGGTCGCCGCCGTTATCCGAAATATGCCACGTACCGACAAGGGAGTGATCGTATCTCAGCACAGGATTGTCACCTTCGCCACTGCCGTCATCCGACGACGAACATCCGCACAAAAGCACAGCCGGCAGAAGAAAAACAAGAATTCTCATGAGTAAGTTTCCCGGCAGCAATACGCCGGAAAACAAGGAGCTTGACTCTTTTGTTTTCATATTATCAGGTTTGAGTTATTCATTTTCATACACTCTGTCCATCCGCAGGCAACAGCACGATAAGACATGATGCAGGCACAGATAGAACAACATATTTCCTACACATCTTCATCGTATCATGAAGATAGCCCACAGACAGACTGCGCAAAGGTAAACAAAATATCACGGAAAAGCTGCTTTAAACATAAAATAACACAATGGGGGTAGTAATTAACCTACATTAATATTTATAACCATAAGATATGAAAATATAACAGTGACAATGTTGTTGCGGCAGGCATCGGCATCAAAAGCGGGAAACGATGTAAGGAACAAATGGCTCATTGAAAATTAAGCGCGAATTGATTTCAACAAAAGAATGCGGATTCAACCCCGAATAAGCGTTGTTTTCTTATGCTGAGAAGAAACAATATTAACCACTTTCAAATTGTAACCGGATTTTGATATTTCGGTCCGAGTTTCCTGATATACCCCGAAAAATAAGCGCGTATTTGCGGACAGACTCTTCCTCGGGCGCAAATA
>OGYL01003030.1_pt1 | contig 11209 bp, 10 predicted proteins | sample 1576541 | NCBI WGS metagenome assembly OGYL01 (sample SAMEA3541551, study PRJEB24748) | human gut metagenome | biome: human gut; feature: human-associated habitat; material: faeces | place: China | collected 2012 | reverse complement strand
TGCACCTGCCGATGTATAAATCCATGCAAGATAGCATTCAACGGAAATGTGATACTACACCTTAATTCACCTTCTGACTTATTTTGCTGTTTCTTATATAGTTCGATTGATATTTCTGAGAAAAAATAGATAAAATCTCTTGTCGAATAATTCTTAATAAAACTCACGAAATCTTTCAACCAGCATCCACCTTTCCTTTGCTCATAAGCTATTGAATCTTTCCCCAAACTCTCTCATTAAGATATATTTTTTCTTCTTCCATACAGATAACATTCCACTTTAACAAGTTTGCAATATTTTTGTCTATTCTCTCCATGACAAATTCTTCTAATTGACCATCGTCCTTCATTTTATTAATTTCTGCTTTCACTTGTTCAACAGTAAATCCTATCTCATAAGCATTTCGTCTATGAAGAACCGATACTATTACTGCACAATTAAAATCTAATTCCTTTTTTGTAATAGCTCCTACACAAAAAATAGAAATAATTACTAATTGTACATATTGAAAAAAGGTTTCCGGTTTATTCAAAGATGCCACAAAATCTGCAAGTGCAATTAATACGCTTCTTAAATCCAACCTAATGTTTCCCATTTTGTATGAAGATGACTCTTTTCCAAGAAAAATCATCTCTCTCTTTGAATTATCTGGAATAATTTCTAAGTAATTATCCATTATCTATTTTCCAAATTCAGGATTTAAACCTTGCTCTATTGAAAAGTTCTCTAAACATTCTCTTATTTCACAATCCAATTGTCTGGCTTCCGTTCTGTTCATCTCTTCTCTGCCTCCGTTCTCTTTCTTCTGTTCGAATAATCTTAGCCAATTTTCCTCTCTCTTTTTTCAGGTAACATTTCTTTATATCTTTCAAAAATAATTTGTAATTCATCATGCATCGCAATAAAGGCTGATATTTTCATTAAAGGATCAATCATATAAGAAAGTAATAAATAAACAAGCATCACTGTTCCAAGAGTCATCTGCTGTTTTTTATAAATGAAAATAGAAAATAATAAAACAACCATGATCATGATTTGAATCAATGCTTCTAATTGAATTTGATGCCTATTTGTTATTTCATCATGATGATAAACATCCATAAAATAGTTATCATAGAGATATCCCAATTTATTTTTCATCATTTTTTTAACTTTAAACTGGATTGTTTGAAAATAGTTTTCTTGAAATTCCAACAAACCATCATTTAAATGTTCTTTTTGTTCTAATATTTTTTTATTTCCAATATGTAGTTTTTTACTATAAAAATAAAATACTAAAAAAATGAGGACCATCATCAATAAAACAATGAAAAACAAAGATAACTGAATCGATAAAATAAAAAACAAAATAAAGAGTATTAAAATACTATCAATAAATATTACATGATAAAATTCTATAAAATATTGACTTAATTCAAATAAGTTTTGTGATCTAGATAATAAAGTTCCTTTTTCTAAACCATCAATATAATCATAATCTTGATAATCAGATTTTGCATTGTTTTTAAAGCATATTCTTGATTAAGTTCTTTACTTAATTCTAAAATTTGTTGTCTTCTTAAATAATCTAATAAAAGTTTAAAAGCATAGAGTATTGTAAAACCAAGAGAAATGAGAATAATTTGATAAATTTGATATTTTGAAAAAGAATCAATCAATAATTGATAATAATAAGAAAAAAGCATTGTCAATAGAGAAATAATAATGGTTTTGATGACCATTTTAATAATTGTTTGATAATGTTGTTTAAAATGATCTTTTAGAAAATTTTGAAAAGTATAGTTATTTCTTTTAGTAAGCGGCATTCCTACATGATTGACCATTATGATTACCCCTGTAAACTGTTTTGAAAAAATTTCATAAGACATTTTTATGAGTCCTTTGGCTGGATCTCCCACTAAAAAATATTCATCTTTGATTTTATACAAAACAACATAATGATAGAGATCATCTTGTTTTAAATGAATGATTACTGGGCAATTGACCTCTTCAAATAAATGTTTAAACTCACATTGATACGCTTTTGCTTCTAGATGATATTCTTTTAAAACTTGTATCAATCCATAAACCGTAATACCCTCTTTTGTAAGACGACAACGCTTTTTAATATTTTTAATTTCATCATCTCTTTTATAAAAACTTAAGAGCATTTTAATACAGTATGCACCACAACTGTTTTCATTATCTTGTAAAAAAATAGGATATTTCAACATATATTTATCACCTCATCATTATATATGTCAAAAACATCCTATTTTTCTTTTAATTTTTTAAAATATTTAAATATTTTTTTCAATTGCTTGATCTAAAATAGCAATTGCTTGATCCACATCTTTTTCAGTTGTAATAAATGGTGGTAACATTCTTATAACATTCGCTCCTGCCATGACAACAATAAGTCCATTATCTAAACAAGTTTGAACAATATCTTTAACTGGTCGATCAAATTCTAAACCAATCATCAATCCTAAACCACGTCTTTCTTTAATACAAGAATATTTATCTTTTAAATCATCTAATTTTTCAATTAAATATTCACTAATGTCTTGAACATGATCAAGCATTTTTGTTTCTTCTAAGATTTTAAAGACTGTTCGACATGCTTGTCCAGCCATTGGATTTCCACCATAAGTAGAACCATGATCTCCAGGTTCCATCGCTGCAGCAAACTTTTTATTTGCGACAAAGGCTCCCATTGGAAAACCAGCCCCAATTCCTTTAGCTAAACATAAAATATCAGGTAAGATATCGTATTGGAAATAAGTCATAATTGTTCCTGTACGACCCATACCACATTGAACTTCATCTAAAATCAAAGCAATATCTTTTTCATCACAAAGTTTTCTTAAACCTGTTAAGAATTCTTTTGTACAAACGTAAACGCCACCTTCACCTTGAACAGGTTCAACAATGATTGCTGCTGTTTTTTCACTTATTAATGCTTTAACGCTTTCTAAATCATTGATATTGGCATATTTTACACCTTCAATTAAAGGTCCAAACGCTTCTTGATAATGTGCATTCCCTGTAAGTTTAACAGATCCTGTTGTTCTTCCATGGAAAGAATGATTTAAGGAAATGATTTCACTATCTGCTTTTCCATGTTTTTGATAATAATATTTACGTGCAAGTTTTAAAGCTCCTTCTGTTGATTCAGCACCTGAATTTGTAAAGAATACTTTATCTAATTTTGTAGCTTTTTTAACACATTCAGCTGCTTCAATTGTTTCAACCGTATTAAAGTAGTTAGAAATATGCATTAATCTATGTAATTGTTTTTCCATTGCTTCTACATAAGCTGGATAATTATAACCAAAAGAATTAACACCAATTCCTGAAAAGAAATCAATATATTCTTTTTGATTTACATCATATAAATGAATGCCATCTCCATGATCAAATGTGACATTATATCTTCCATAGGCATGCATTAAAGCATCCAATGATCTATCATAATAATTCATTTTTAGTCCCCCAATTGTACATTTCTTGCAAGTTTTTCATAAAGTTCAACAGCTTGTACTAAAACTTCTTCATGAAAATTGAAAGTTGGTGTATGTAGACCTGAAGTATATTCTTTACATCTTGTCCCCACATAAAAGAAAACACCAGGAATCACTTTTTGATAATGAGCAAAGTCTTCTGCTAACATCACAGGCTCTTCAAGTTCTTCGAAGTTTGCGCCAACATTCTTTTTAAGTTCTTCATATAAATGTGCATCATTTAAAACAGGTGGGTTAAAAGGTTGACAGGCAAAATCAATTTGACAATGATATGCTTGTTCCATTCCTTGATTAAACCCTTTCATTGCTTCTACAATACGTGAAAAAACTTCTTCACTATAAGTTCTAAGTGTTCCATGGAAACTTGTTTGACTAGCCACAATATTTCTGACCGTTCCCCCATGTATTTCACCTATATTTAAAACACAAGGTTGCATTGGCGAAATCATTCGTGAAATGATACTTTGATAATTACTAATCAAAAAACTCGCAATCACAATTGAATCAATTCCTTCATGATATTTTCCTGCATGTGCACTTTTACCATGAACCGTTACATCCAATTCACCACTTTCAGCCATTAAAGGACCTTTACGACAAGCAATTTTTCCTTCATCAACATCTGGGAACATATGTAAACCATAAATTCCTTTAACATGATATTTTTCAAAAATACCTGTATTAATAATTGATGGTGCCCCATTGACCACTTCTTCTCCTGGTTGAAAAATAAGCAAAACATTATGTGGTAGATCTTGAACATCTTTTAGCTTATAAGCAAGTCCAAGAAGTGCTGTCATATGTCCATCATGACCACAGGCATGCATTTTTCCTTGATGTGCACTTTTAAATGATACACCTGTTTGTTCTTCAATTTCTAAAGCATCGATATCACTTCTAAAAGCAAGTGTTTTTTCTTTATGAAAATCAAGATAAACAGCAATTCCCGTTTCTGTTATTTTTAAAGGCTGATACCCCATTTTTTCTAATTCTTCATAAAGATACTTTGATGTTTTATATTCTTGAAAACCGATTTCAGGAATGGCGTGTAAATGACGACGCCATGTCCTTATTTGATCTAATAATTGTTCCATAATCGTATCCTAGATTTTACGTAAATCATCCATTAATTGTGTTTTACCTTCAGTTTTTTCATCTTTTTGTTCCTTGATGATTCTTGCTGGATTTCCAACAACAACCGCACCAGCAGGTACATCTTGAGTAACAATACTTCCTGCACCTACAACTGCACCTTTACCAATATGAACACCTTCGATAACAACCGCATTTGCACCAATTAAAACATCATCTTCTAGAATAACAGGTGAAGCACTAGGTGGTTCAATAACACCAGCTAACACTGCTCCAGCTCCAACATGACAATGTTTTCCAACTTCAGCACGTCCTCCTAAAACAGCACCCATATCGATCATTGAGCCTTCACCAATTTTAGCACCGATATTGATAACAGCACCCATCATGATAACGGCATTATCTCCAATAGAAACATTTTCACGAATGAAGCATCCTGGTTCAATACGAGCGTTGATATTTCTCATATCTAACATTGGAATCGCACTATTACGACGATCTTGTTCAATAAATGAATCTTTGATTAAATCTTTATTTTCTTCAACATAAGCATTGATGGCATCTAAATCTCCAATAGCAATTTTAAAATGACTATCTCCAAATAAATGGAATGCATCTGTATCAGGTAAATTTTCACCTTTTAAATACATTTTAATTGGTGTTTGTTTCTTTGCATCACCAATATACTTAATAATTTCTTCTGCTGTTTGTAACATAAATTTCCTCCTTATATTTTTATTTTTCCTTCAAACACAGTTGTTGCTGGACCTGTCATAAAAATATGTCCCTCTTGAAGTTCAATTTCTAACTTTCCTCCAAGAAGCTCAACTGTTGCTTTTTCTTTACAATAACCATTCAAATAACTTGCATACATAACGGCACAAGCACCTGTTCCACAAGCCATTGTCTCACCGCTGCCTCTTTCCCATACACGCATTTTTAAATAATGATCATTGATTACTTCAACAAATTCAGTATTGACTGATTCTGGAAATATTTGATGATGTTCAAATTGTTTTCCTATTGTTTCAATATCAAAATCTAATGAATCAACATACGTAATGACATGGGGATTCCCCATAGAAACAGCTGTTAAAGCATATTCTTGATCTCCAATCATCACTTTTTCATTAATCATTTTTTCTTGATCAAAAATAACAGGAATGTCTTTACAATTTAAAATTGGTTCTTGCATATCTACTTTTGCGCCAACAACTTCATCCCCATCAAAAATAAGTTCTACAATACGTAAACCTGCCTTTGTTTCAATATTTAAAACCTTTTTATCTGTTAAATGATGGTCATAACAAAATTTAGCAAAACAACGAATTCCATTTCCACACATCATTCCTTCACTACCATCTAGATTGAACATACGCATTTTAAAATCATATTGATCAGACTTTAAAATAACGATCATCCCATCTCCACCAATACCAAAATGGCGATTTGAAATACGACTAATAAATTCAGCATCCATCGGTACTTCTTGATGGATTCCATCAACATAAATATAGTCATTTCCAATACCTTCCATTTTTGTAAAATGTAATTTCACTTTATCACCTCACATTGTTTAAAACAATTTTACCAAAATGATAATTTTTTTCAATCTTCTTTATCATTTAATTTTACGACATCACATAAAAACATGCTCTACATCACGGACGGCGGCACGGTCGTGCGCACCCCGCAGGAGATTCTGATAGTTTTCATCTATATTATAACCATGAAAGATCAATCATCTTTCGTTAAATAATAAATTCATATTCCCTTCCCAATTATTATTTAAAAAAAGTCTTTAAAAAAGGCTTTTTTGTTTAATAAGAAATATTCAGTTCACAATTGTTTATTATGATAATAGCAAGAAAGATAAATAATATTTAAACATCTTTCTTAGAAAAAATTTTTTTCAAATTTCCTTCCCTTATAAAACATTATATATCGTAAACGAATAAAGGATCCTTCTTGGATCCTTTATTTTGTTTCTAATTCTTCTTTATATTCTAAATATTCATCGTATGTTGATAAACGATCAATCATACCATCTTTATTAAATTCAATAATTCTATTAGCAATTGTTTGTACAAATTGATGATCATGACATGTAAATAAAATATTTTCTTTAAATTGAATAAGGCCTTGGTTTAAAGCTTGAATTGATTCAAGATCCAAATGGTTTGTTGGTTCATCAAAAATAAGAACATTTGCATCTTCCATCATCATTTTAGCCAGCATACATCTTACCTTTTCTCCTCCAGATAAAACATTTGCTTTCTTTAAAGCTTCTTCTCCAGAGAATAATACTCTTCCTAACCATCCTCTTAAATCTTGTTCATAAACCGTTCCATCTGTAAATTGTCTTAACCAATCAACAAGTGATAATTCACAGTCATTAAAATATTTTGAGTTATCTTTAGGAAAATAAGATTGGCTTGTTGTCACACCCCATTTAAATTCTCCTTCATAATCTTCATCTTCACCCATAATAATTTTAAAGAACGCTTCTGTTGCTTTATCATCTCCTACAAAAGCAACTTTTTCATTTGGTTGAATAGAGAATGAAACATTATTAATAAGTTTTTCTCCATCAACTACTTTAGTAAGACCTTCAACATTTAAAACGATATTTCCTACTTCTCTTCCTGGTTTAAAACCAATAAATGGATATCTTCTAAGAGATGGTTTAATATCAACCATTTCTAAGTTATCTAATAATTTCTTTCTAGAAGTTGCTTGTTTGGCTTTTGAAGCATTGGCACTGAATCGTGCAATAAATTCTTCTAATTCTTTTTTCTTTGCTTCAGCTTTTTTATTTTGATCTTTCGCTTGTTGAATTTGCATTTGACTATATTCATACCAGAAATCATAGTTTCCAACGTATAATTGAATACGGCTATAGTCAATATCAGCAATATGTGTACAAACTTTATTTAAAAAATGGCGGTCATGAGAAACAACAATAACAGTATTTTTGAAATTTAACAAGAAGTTTTCTAACCAATTAATACTTTTTAAATCCAAGTGGTTTGTTGGTTCGTCTAATAATAAAATATCTGGATCACCAAATAAGGCTTGCGCTAATAAAACTTTTACTTTTTGATTTCCATCTAAATCTTTCATATACATATCATGAAACTCAGAAGTAATTCCTAAACCATTAAGCATTGTTTCAGCATCAGCTTCAGCATTCCAACCATCCATATCCGCAAATTCACCTTCTAATTCACCAAGTAAAATACCATCTTCATCATTAAAATCTTCTTTTGCGTATAATCTTTCTTTTTCTTGCATGATTTCATAAAGTCTTTTATTACCCATAATAACAGTTTCAACAACTTTATTTTCATCATAAGCAAAGTGATCTTGTTTTAAAACAGATAATCTTTTATGAGGTTCAATAATAACTTCCCCTTTATTAGGTTCAATTTCTCCTGCTAAGATTTTTAAAAATGTAGATTTACCAGCACCATTGGCACCAATAATTCCATAACAGTTACCTTCTGTAAATTTAACAGAAACATTTTCAAATAATGCTCTATCTCCATATCTTAATGAGACATTTTGTGTTGATATCATATCGTCATTCCTTTCTTTTAAGTAGCTTTGGTATTATGACATAAAACACAAAAAATGTCTATTAAAAGTAGATAAAATGGATTTTTAATATATTTATTTAATTTCAAATGACAATCTTGAAATACTTTTTCAATGACTTTCCATATCATCAAAGACGGGTTTTCTTTATAAAATTGATATCCTCTATAATTTAGCGTATCCACTTCTTTCTATTTCATCTCTCATAATATTTTTCCTGCTTGTCTTGCATTAATTACTAAAAGTTTCCTATTTGAACTTTCAAGTCATTTTCTAACAACAATCTAATCCTTTCTATAAATGAAGGAACATTTTCATTTATGCTATATTGCCCCGTTTTTCTAAATTATGACATTAAAATAAAACATCCATTATTTATATATAGAAATTTATTTTTTGAACATAATAAAAGTGAATCCTTCATCGATTCACTTTTATTAGATATCTTATTTATCTTGAGAATGTCTTTCACCAATTTGGAATTCTTCTTGATGATCAAACATATATCTTACTGAAATAGGTGTATCTCCTGTAAGTATTGTAAAGTCTTTTGTATGAATATCCATTTTACCTTCTCTGATTGCTTGAGCAAATGTAACCATTCCATCTGATGAAAATGGTGCTTCTGAATCTTTTTGGAATACACCATCTGTTGTTCTAGGAACACCCATAGCATCCCAAATTTGATAATTTTCTTCATCTGTCACATTCACAAATGGAACATGATTTCCTGTACTGACATCTCCAATAGCACAGAATGTTGAAATTGTCATTAATTCTAGACCATTGATGTTCCATACTTTATGATGGAATTCGTTTGATCGATGTAAAGCATAAGCTAATGCTTTCGCACAGTCTTTACGTGAAATGTAAGCCATTAAACCATCACCTTGTGAATTTGTAAGTGGTGCATTCATATGTGCATAAGTAAAGTAATTTGTGATCATTGCTTCAGCATATTGAGAATTTCTCATAAATTGATAATCCAAACCAACTTCTTGAATATATTTTTCAGTATAAATATGATCTTTCTTTTCTACTGATGGATTTGTTTCATCATCAGCATTGACTAAAGATGTATAAATAATTTGTTTAACACCTGCAGCTTTAGCAGCATCTACTGCATTTTTATGCGCATTTTGTCTTTTAGCACCAACAAATGGCATAGAAATCAATGCTAGAGCATCTGCTCCTTTAAAAGCTTCAGCTAATCCATCAGGATTATTAAAGTTTGTGACATGTGTTTCAATTCCCTTTTCAGCATATTTCTTTAGTGATTCTTCACTATATCCACAAAAAATTAAATTTTCTACTGGTTCTAGTGTTAATAAAACATCAGCCGTTAATTGACCTAAGTTACCATCAACACCAGTTAATAATAATTTACCCATGATTCTTCCTCCTATTTTACAGTAATATGATAACATTTTCACAAGATAATCATAGTCCTTATTTATTAATAAAGACTATAAGTTTTACTTATAGTATTTAACCAATACCTTGACAATTTCTCCATAATATTGACTATGAACCCCTTCTTCTTGGTACCATTCATAAACATGTTCATCAACACTCTTTGAATCAAAATCACTTTTACCCATAACCTTACATAAAATAACGACTGAACTCTCTTTAAAATAAGGAGCAACATCTTCATTATTAACAGTCGTTCCACACTTTTCCATTTTATTTTCATCTCTACCAGAAACACATCCAAACTAACCTAATTGATTTTTATGTTCTTGATCCATAAAACATATAGAATTATATTTAGCTTGATCAAAAATATGTTTAGAGTAACGTGTTTTATGTACATAAACTGTAGCCATTGGTTTTCTCCATAAAACACCAAATCCAGCCCAACCAATTGTAAGCCCATTGGTTTCATTTCCATCACTAGCAATAGCTGGTTTTAAAAGGATTAATATATTTGATTAAATCTTTTACTTCTATTTCTTTCATCCAACTCATCTCCTTAAACACCTTTATTAATACCTATAATAAACAAAAATAGGCAATGGATTTTCCATTGCCTACAGTTTATTTACTTGTCTTTTCTTTTCTTCATTAGAACTTTTATAATTCTCAGGTAAATTAAGTTTAAGTGACTGAACACCTAATAACTCCATCAATATATTCATATCCATACAACTTTTTAAACATCTTTCTTTATACATATTCCTTAAATCCTTAAAAGTTGTTTTAAATTCATATTTACTTCCTATACGATCTAATCCTCTTTGTAGTTTAGTAACTTCACTGACAACATATAAATTTGATGTTAAATAACAATCACTTTCTTTATCTTTTAAATATTCTTGTAAATAAAAAAATAACTCCTTTGGAATTGTTATATCTCTTAACATGGGCCATTCTACATCATAGACTTCATAAATCGTTTTGGATCCTATATCATCATTTTTAGTTCTTTGAGCTCTTTTACTTATATGAATCAATTGATTTTCTAAATCTATATCACTTACTTTTAAAGCAACGATTTCTCCTATCATCATTCCTGTATCCATCGCAAGTAATATACTTAAACAAATATCATTGTTTTTATTTAAACAGTATTGATGTAATTGTTTGAATTGTTTATCTGTTAGATATGCTGTTTCTTTCTTTTCTTCTTCTATTTTGAGTAATGAAAAATCAATATGGTTGAAGCCATATTGATTTTCATAGGTTGTATAGATTGCTTTTAAGACATTTTTGATTGTTTTTACGACACTTGATGATAATCCTTTATTAAGTAATTTCATCAAGTATTCTTTGATAATATTTATATTTAATTGTTCTAATGAATTATGATCAAAGAAACTTATTAAATAATTATTGATAATCATCTCGTATTTATCATATGTAGATGGTTTTACATCTTCCTTCTTACTTCTTAACCACTCAAAACATAATGTTTGACTATTAAGCAATGTGTTGACACCTCCTATTGAATATTTTAAAATTACTACTTCAAATTACAAAAAACTTATCTACTTTCCTAGAATCCATTTACAATT
>OGYL01003026.1_pt1 | contig 11222 bp, 4 predicted proteins | sample 1576541 | NCBI WGS metagenome assembly OGYL01 (sample SAMEA3541551, study PRJEB24748) | human gut metagenome | biome: human gut; feature: human-associated habitat; material: faeces | place: China | collected 2012 | reverse complement strand
GGAATTTCCGGCGTCGATGACCGCGCACTCCTTCGTGTCGTCCCAAACGACGTAGTCGGCAATCTGTTTGTGATTGTTTCCCCAACTATGCAGTTCTTCGGAAGTCTTCATAATATTCATTAACTTCTGCAAGAACCATTTATCAATCTTAGTCAATTCGTGCACCTGATCGATGGTGTAGCCGGCGCGAAACGCTTTCGAGATCACGAAAATACGTTTATCGGTCGGTTCGCGCAAGGCTTTATCAATGTCGGAAATAACCAATTCTTTGTTCTCCACAAAACCATGCATTCCCTGTCCGATCATACGAAGACCTTTCTGGATAGCTTCTTCAAAAGTGCGTCCGATAGCCATCACTTCACCCACAGATTTCATAGAAGAACCCAACTCTTTATCTACACCGTGGAATTTACCTAAATCCCAACGAGGAATCTTACATACGACATAATCCAGTGCCGGTTCAAAGAAAGCGGAAGTAGTCTTGGTTACAGAATTCTTCAGGTCGAAGAGTCCATAACCCAATCCCAATTTGGCAGCAACGAAAGCCAGCGGATAACCGGTTGCCTTAGATGCTAAAGCCGATGAACGGGAAAGGCGGGCATTTACTTCGATCACCCGGTAATCTTCGGATTCGGGATCGAAGGCATATTGTACGTTACATTCACCCACGATACCGATATGGCGGATGATACGTATTGCCAATTCCCGAAGTTTATGATACTCTTTATTGGTAAGCGTCTGTGAAGGAGCAATAACGATAGACTCACCGGTATGAATACCCAGCGGATCGAAGTTTTCCATATTACAAACGGTGATACAGTTATCGAAGCGGTCACGTACCACTTCATATTCCACTTCTTTCCAGCCGCGTAGTGATTTCTCCACCAATACCTGTGGGGAGAAAGAGAATGCTTTTTCTACCAGCACATCCAGTTGTTGTTCATTATCACAGAAACCGGACCCCAAGCCTCCTAACGCATAAGCAGCACGAACAATCACCGGATAGCCCAGTTCTTTTGCTGCGCGACGTGCATCTTCCGCATTTTCTACGGCTTCACTCTTGATGGTTTTTACATTGATCTCATTCAATTTCTGAACAAAAAGTTCACGGTCCTCGGTATCCATAATGGCCTGTACCGGAGTACCCAGCACTTTTACATTATATTTTTCAAGAATACCTTCTTTATACAATGCTACTCCACAGTTCAGAGCCGTCTGACCACCGAACGCCAGCATAATACCTTCCGGTTTTTCTTTCTGGATCACTTTCTCTACGAAGTATGGAGTCACCGGAAGAAAGTAAATTTGATCTGCCACTCCTTCGGAAGTCTGCACCGTAGCAATATTCGGATTGATAAGAATGGTTTCAATACCCTCTTCTTTCAAGGCTTTAAGTGCCTGTGAACCGGAATAGTCAAATTCACCAGCCTCACCGATTTTCAGGGCACCTGAACCTAATAGCAATACTTTCTTTATATTTTCTTTCATTGTTACAATAGTTTTACAAATTCGTCGAACAGGAATTCCGTATCCGTAGGTCCACTCGCAGCTTCCGGGTGGAATTGCGCAGAGAACCAGGGATTCTTTTTATGTTTGATTCCCTCGTTGGACCCATCGTTCATATTGATAAACAACGGTTCCCACTCTGCACTCAACGTATTATTGTCTACGGCATAACCATGATTTTGTGAAGTAATGAAACAACGTTCCGTACCTACCATACGCACCGGCTGATTGTGGCTACGATGTCCGTATTTCAATTTATAAATCTTGGCTCCGCCCGCTTTTGAAAGCAACTGGTTACCCATACAGATGCCGAAGATAGGCAGTTTCTCATTTACCATCGCCTTCCGTATATTCTGTACCGCAGCATCACAAGTATCCGGGTCACCCGGTCCGTTGGAGATAAACAAACCGTCAAATTCGAGTCCGCTATAATCATAATCCCAAGGTACACGGATCACTTCTACATTACGTTTCAGCAGACAACGAATAATATTTGTCTTTACACCGCAATCTACCAGGATAACCTTCTTAAATTGAGAATTGAAAGTTGAGAATTGAGAATTAAGCTGCGCATAGGAACTATTTACGGAGAAAGTTTGTGAAGTTCCGGCAGGAAGATAGCAAATAATCTCTTTGCAAGATACACGATCTACATAATTGACGCCTGCGTATACTGCTTCAGGCACATTATCCGGTTCATCATCGAAAACGATTTTTCCCATCATTACTCCATGTTCACGAAGAACCTTAGTCAGCTCGCGCGTATCAATGCCTGTGATACCGGGAATCTGCTCGCGTTTCAACCAGTCACCGAGACTTTCCACCGCATTCCAGTGGCTGTATTCATAAGAATAGTCACTTACGATAATCGCTTCCGCATGGATTTTCTCACTTTCCATGAAAGTGGCAAGTCCATTCGGTTCGATGGTAAAAGGAGGAACACCGTAGTTGCCTACCAGAGGATAGGTAAGCGTCATCAACTGTCCGGCATAGGAAGGGTCAGTAAGGCTCTCCGGGTATCCGGTCATGGCAGTATTAAAAACTACTTCGCCTGCCACCGGCTTCTCGTAGCCAAACGACTTACCGGAAAACCGGCTCCCGTCGTCAAGGATTAATGTCACATTTCTCATTCTTATTATTGAATCGTTGTATGGTTGTTAGAATTGATACATTTGTTCTATATAGTCGATGAACGCCCGGTTCACCATTTTCACACCTCCCGGTGTAGGGTAGTTACCGCTAAAATACCAGTCGCCTTTATGACGCGGACAAGCCTCGTGCAATCCCTCCAACGGTTGATAGACAATTTCCACTTTCGCCTTTGTTCCCTTGGGAGTCAGCAGTTCCACCATCTTGCCAGAGATTTCCTCATCGGTGAACGGAGCATAGATATCCTTCACATAGTTTATCATCTGCTCTTTCGGCAGTCCCACCTGATCTTTCGATTTACGGTAGGCAGCCGCAATCACATCTTTCATATCCCGCTCCTTTAAAAGTTCGACAGCAGCCCTGAAAGCGATAAACTCACTCATCTTTGCCATATCGATACCGTAATAGTCAGGATAACGCACTTGCGGAGAAGAAGATACTATCACAATCTTCTTCGGACCGAGACGGTCGAGAATACCGATAATACTTTGTTTCAACGTAGTACCACGCACAATGCTGTCGTCAATAATCACCAGATTATCAACACCGGGTACCAGACTTCCGTATGTAATGTCATACACATGGGCTGCCAGATCATTACGACTGTTTCCTTCGGCAATAAACGTACGGAGTTTGATATCCTTGATCGCCACCTTTTCGCTACGGATACGGCGGGCAAAAATGACTTCCAGTTCCTCCATATCCGGATGATGCCCTAATGCAGCAATTTGCTGCACTTTCTCCTCATTCAAGTAATCGTCCAGTCCCTGCAACATTCCGTAGAAAGCCACCTCCGCAGTATTGGGAATAAAAGAAAAAACCGTATGATCGATGTCATTATTGATAGCTTTCAATATTCTCGGAACCAACTTTTCACCCAACCGTTTCCTTTCCTTATAAATATCGACATCACTCCCACGGGAGAAATAGATACGTTCGAAAGAACAGGCATGATTTTCGCGCGGCTTGTTAATTTGCGAAGTACGGATTTTACCTTCTTTGCTGATTAACAATGCTTGCCCCGGTTGCAATTCTTTGATTTCCTCAAACGGAACATTCAAAGCAGTCTGGATCACCGGACGTTCGGAAGCAAGAACAGCTATCTCATCATCCTGATACCAGAATGCAGGCCGGATTCCCCACGGGTCGCGGATGGCGAAGGACTCGCCGCTCCCGGTCAATCCGCAAATCACGTATCCCCCATCCCATTCGCGGCTGGAAGTGCGCAACACGTTTGCCAAATCAATATATTCTTCTATATAATGAGTGATTCCCATGCCCGTGAGCCCCTCGGCTTCGGCAAGATTGAATACACGCTCCACTTCACGGTCAAGACGGTGCCCCACTTGTTCCAGCATGATGTACGTATCGGCATACTTCCGCGGATGCTGACCGATAGCAGTGATACGTGCAAAAATCTCATCCACGTTCGTCATGTTGAAATTGCCACAAAGAGCGAGATTCTTAGCCCGCCAGTTGTTACGCCTCAGGAAAGGGTGCACGTATGAAATGCCGCTCTTTCCGGTAGTGGAATAACGCAAGTGCCCCATGTAAGCCTCGCCCGCAAAAGGGAGGTATTTTTTAGCGTAATCCGCATCATGAAGCTGCTCTTTTGTCAGATCCTTAAAGTTGCCCTGCACCGTACCGAATATCTCGGTAATGGCGCCCGAACCGAGTGCACGCTCACGGAACATATACTCCTCACCGGGATTTGCTTCCAGCTTTACGCAAGCCAGACCAGCACCTTCTTGTCCGCGATTGTGCTGCTTCTCCATCAGAAGATAGAGTTTGTTCAAACCGTACATCCATGTGCCGTACTTCTGTTCATAGTATTCCAGAGGTTTCAGCAGGCGTATCATGGCAACGCCACATTCATGCTTCAGTTCTTCCATCAGTTCATTTACAATTTACAAAGTACAATTTATCGTTTACTATTTATTTCATATTACCCTCTTTATTCCACTGTTACGCTCTTCGCCAGATTCCTCGGCTGATCCACATCCATCCCCTTGCATACTGCGATATGGTACGCCAATAGCTGCAACGGTACCGTAGTAATCAACGGGTCAAGGCACTCAATTGTTTCCGGCAACTCGATACAAGTATCGGCAATCTTGCTGATAACCGTATCCCCTTTTGTCACCAGAGCGATCACTTTGCCCTTACGCGCCTTGATTTCCTGTATGTTGCTTAATACTTTCTCATAAAGCCCGTTCTGTGTAGCAATCACTACTACCGGCATTTCAGCATCTACCAATGCGATAGGCCCGTGCTTCATTTCAGCAGCCGGATAACCCTCGGCATGGATATAAGAGATTTCTTTCAGCTTCAACGCACCTTCCAGGGCTACGGGATACGAATATCCGCGTCCCAGATAAATAAAGTTATGCGCATACGTGAAAATCTTGGAAAGCTCTGCAATGCTGCCGTTCAGCTTCAGCACTTCTTTCATCTTATCAGGAATACGGTTCAACTCCTGCACGATGGCAAGAAATTGCCCCTCATCTATCGTATTCTTCTCTTTGGCAAGCGTCAGCGCCAGCATGGTGAGCACTGTCACCTGTCCCGTAAACGCTTTGGTGGAAGCCACTCCGATTTCAGGGCCTACGTGGATATAAGAGCCCGTATGCGTAGCCCTCGGAATAGACGAACCAATCGCATTGCAGATGCCATAGATAAATGCCCCACGGCTCCGCGCCAGTTCCACAGCTGCCAATGTATCCGCCGTCTCGCCACTTTGCGAAATCGCAATGCTGAACCCGCAACTGCGAAATCGCAATCACCACATCCTTACTGTCTATCACCGGATCACGGTAACGGAATTCTGAAGCATACTCCACTTCCACCGGAATGCGGCAAAGACTTTCTATCAGATGCTTTCCGATAAGCGCCGCATGCCAGGAAGTACCGCACGCCACGATGATGAAACGTTTGGCTGCCAACAGGCGGTCTTTGTTATCAATCACTGCGGAAAGCACCACATTTGTACTTTCTACATTGATACGTCCGCGCATACAGTCATGAATACAATCGGGCTGCTCAAAAATCTCTTTCAGCATGAAGTGCGGATAACCACCCTTTTCCAACTGCCCCAGGTTCAGTGCCACCGTCTTCACTTCGTGCGGACATTCCACATTTTTCAGGTTCACCACCTTCAGTTTCTCTCCGCGGCGGATGACGGCGATCTCTTCATCTTCCAAATATACGACTTTATCTGTATATTCCACAATCGGCGTAGCATCCGAAGCCAGGAAAAACTCATCTTCACCGATACCTACCACCAACGGGCTACTCTTGCGGGCTGCTATAATCTCATCCGGATTGTCCTTATCCAGCACGGCAATAGCGTATGCACCGATTACTTCACGCAACGCTAATTGCACAGCAGTCAGCAGATCTGTATTTTTGGATTTTTGGATGAATTCTATCAGTTGCACCAGTACTTCGGTGTCCGTACTGCTTTTGAATGAATAGCCTTTGGCCTGAAGTTTTTCTTTGAGGACGGCGTAGTTTTCGATGATACCGTTGTGGATGAGAGCAAGATGTTCGGAAGAGGAATAATGAGGATGGGCGTTAGCGGAGCAAGGTTCCCCGTGCGTAGCCCAACGGGTATGGGCAATTCCGATGTTACCGGAAATATCTTTTTGAGTAACGAAAGTTTCCAGTTCCGAAACCTTACCTTTCGTTTTGTAAACGTTCAACTGTCGGTTATCACTGATTAATGCTACCCCTGCACTATCATATCCGCGATACTCTAATCGCTTCAATCCTTTGATAAGAATGGGGTAGGCCTTCTTTGGACCAATATAGCCTACTATTCCACACATACTAATTAATATTTGATTTTGCGCTGCAAAGATATAAAAACCCGAGAACATAAAGTTAATGTTTTACCTATTTATTTATCAAAAGAATAGAAAAAAGATGTTTTCTTGTCAAAAAGTTAAAGAAAACAAACTTATGAAAGCAAAAGGAACAATTTTATAATCTCAAAGCAAGCAGTAGAATTTTAGTATTATATTGAAAGGAGATAGCGGAAAAATCTTCTAATCCGGCAAAGAGTGCCGTTTTTCAACGTTGCCAAATTGCCAAAAAGCCAAATAGCCAAAGCCAAAGGAAATGACTAATAAGATAAAGAGAACCCGTTGGCGGAATTAATTCATAACAAACATCGGTTGAAAGTGAAATTCACCCCATCCGCTGTTGAGCTAAATAAATTAGCTCATTAGAAGAAAAAAAGGAATCAAATGATAATTTAGCGTAGCCTAAGCCTTTCAGCCTTGAGTTGCGCAATAATCATCTGTTTGATTCATAACCCTACAAAAAGGAATAAAAGAGTGATAAGGTGGTAATGTGATAAAGTGGCTGCGCTATATATCACAGAATGTTATCCCACTACCACCTTATCACATTATCACCTTACCACCTTATCACATTATCACATTATCACATTTTATTCATATCCCAGCAGAAAGAAGTTAATTCCACCAACGGGTAAAGAGACTAAATCCATGTTAAACCCATATCAACACTGTATCAAGTCCGTACCATCTCCGTATCTATAGGAACGAACTTGGTACGGAGTTGGTATGGACTTGACACGGAGTTGGTACGGACTTGGTTATATCCGGACAAGGACGAAACGAAAAAAATGTCATGCACTTCCTCTTTGGCTATTTGGCATTATGGCAATATGACAATTTCTCGAACGAGAGAAAGACATACTTGCAATATAAAACATAAAGTATATATTTTATTTCAATCTAAAACACAAAAGCACGTATTTTATTTCAATCTAAAACACAGTTCCAATAAACAGATATTTTGCAAGTCACAAAAACAAGCATTATAATACCAATTTGAAATTAAATTAATACTTTTGCCAAACATTTTGATAGCAATAATAGGTATTACTACAGAATAAAGTAAACTTAAAAAGATGAAAGAAGAACTTTTTAACAACGAAACAAAGAGAAAAGCCGGACAACAGGGAAAGGAAGAAAGCCAACATCCTGTATATCAACGACAGCCCAGACAGTTGGGCTTGTATGATGCAGAGAACGAGCATGACGCTTGTGGTGTCGGTATGTTAGTGAACATACATGGAGGCAAGTCACACGAACTGGTAGAGTCTGCATTGAAGGTGTTGGAGAACATGCGTCACCGGGGTGCCGAAGGTGCGGATAACAAAACCGGAGACGGTGCCGGCATCCTGCTGCAAATCCCGCATGAGTTTATTCTTTTGCAGGGTATTCCTGTCCCCGAAAAAGGGAAATACGGTACAGGTCTTCTCTTTCTGCCGAAAGACGAGAAAGACCAAGGTGCTATCTTAAGTATTATCATCGAAGAGATTGAAAAAGAAGGATTGACATTGATGCACCTGCGCAATGTGCCCACTTGTCCAGAAATTCTGGGAGAATCGGCACTTGCCAACGAACCGGATATCAAACAAATTTTCATCACCGGATTTACGGAAAGCGAGACAGCCGACCGTAAACTCTATCTCATAAGAAAAAGAATAGAAAACAAAGTACGCAAATCGGATATTGCCACGCGCGAGGATTTCTACGTTGTCTCCCTATCCACGAAGAACATCATCTATAAAGGTATGCTCTCTTCACTGCAACTGCGAGGCTACTTCCCCGATCTGACAAACCCCTACTTCACCAGCGGCATAGCACTGGTGCACTCCCGCTTCAGCACTAACACCTTCCCTACCTGGGGACTGGCACAACCGTTCCGCCTCTTGGCGCACAACGGCGAAATCAATACCATCCGCGGTAACCGGGGTTGGATGGAAGCCCGCGAAAGTGTGCTCTTCTCTCCCGTCCTGGGCGACATCAGAGAGATACGCCCTATCATTCAGCCGGGAATGAGCGACAGTGCCTCACTGGACAATGTATTGGAATTCCTCGTTATGTCAGGCCTCAGCCTGCCGCACGCCATGGCCATGCTGGTGCCGGAATCTTTCAATGAAAAGAACCCCATCAGCGAAGACCTGAAAGCATTCTATGAATACCATTCCATCCTGATGGAACCATGGGATGGCCCTGCTGCCTTGCTGTTCAGCGACGGGCGTTTTGCAGGCGGTATGCTCGACCGTAACGGACTGCGTCCTGCACGTTATTTAATTACGCACAACGACATGATGGTAGTTGCCAGCGAAGTGGGCGTGATGGATTTCGAACCGGGAGACATCAAAGAGAAAGGACGCCTGCAACCGGGTAAGATACTACTGGTAGATACCGAAAAAGGCGAAATCTACTACGACGGGGAATTGAAAAAACAGTTGGCCGAAGCCAAGCCTTACCGTAGTTGGCTGGCAACAAACCGCATCGAACTGGATGAGCTGAAAAGCGGCCGTAAGGTAGCGCACACTGTGCCCGATTACGAGAGGATGCTGCGCACCTTCGGCTATTCCAAGGAAGATGTGGAGCGGCTCATCGTTCCGATGTGTACCACAGGTGCCGAGCCTATCAACTCAATGGGGAATGATACGCCGCTTGCCGTGCTTTCGGATAAGCCGCAACTGCTGTACAACTACTTCCGCCAGCAGTTTGCACAAGTCACCAATCCGCCTATCGACCCTATACGCGAGGAACTGGTAATGTCACTGACGGAATATATCGGCGCCGTGGGCATGAACATCCTGACACCCAGCGAAAGCCATTGCAAGATGGTGCGCCTCAACCATCCCATCCTGAGCAATGCACAACTGGATATTCTTTGCAACATCCGCTACAAAGGTTTCAAAACGGTGAAACTACCCTTGCTGTTTGAAGTGGCAAAGGGGCGTGCCGGATTGCAGGAAGCACTCACAGCACTTTGCAAGCAAGCGGAAGAGTCCGTCAGCGAAGGAGTGAACTACATTGTACTGAGCGACCGTGATGTGGATGCCACTCATGCGGCTATCCCCTCCCTGCTGGCAGTAAGCGCAGTGCACCACCACCTGATTTCGGTAGGAAAACGCGTACAGACGGCATTGGTAGTGGAAAGCGGCGAAATACGCGAGGTGATGCACGCAGCCCTGTTACTGGGATTTGGCGCCAGCGCCCTGAACCCTTACATGGCATTCGCCGTGATCGACAAGCTGGTGGCGAAGAAAGAAATCCAGTTGGATTATGCCACTGCCGAAAAGAAATATATCAAAGCCATCTGCAAGGGACTGTTCAAGATTATGAGTAAAATGGGTATCAGTACCATCCGCTCGTATCGGGGAGCGAAAATATTCGAAGCCGTAGGCTTGAGTGAAGAGCTCAGCAATGCTTATTTCGGCGGGTTGAGATCCACGATAGGCGGTATCCGGCTGGATGAAGTGGCACACGATGCAATCGCATTCCACGATGCAGGCTTTGCCGCACAGGTAGACGGATTACTCCCCAACAACGGTTTGTATGCTTTCCGTAAAGACGGAGAAAAACATGCCTGGAACCCAGAAACCATTTCTACCTTGCAACTCGCCACACGCTTGGGCAGCTATAAGAAATTCAAAGAATTCACCAGTCTGGTAGATGGAAAAGAAGCGCCTATCTTCCTGCGCGACTTCCTGGATTTCCGCCGTGCCCCCATTTCTATAGATAAGGTTGAACCGGTAGAAAGCATCATGCACCGCTTTGTGACGGGTGCCATGAGTTATGGGTCTATCAGCAAAGAAGCGCATGAGGCAATGGCCATTGCCATGAACCGGATTCACGGACGCAGCAACACAGGTGAGGGAGGCGAAGACAGCGCACGCTTTACGCCCCGCGAAGACGGAACCAGTCTGCGTAGTGCCATCAAGCAGGTGGCTTCGGGACGTTTCGGCGTAACAACGGAGTATCTGGTGAACGCCGATGAAATACAAATCAAGGTGGCACAAGGGGCCAAACCGGGTGAAGGCGGTCAGTTGCCGGGCTTTAAAGTAGACCAGGTGATTGCGAAAACGCGCCACTCCATTCCCGGCATTTCATTGATTTCTCCCCCGCCCCATCACGACATTTATTCTATTGAGGACTTGGCACAGTTAATCTTCGACCTGAAGAATGTAAATCCCCGTGCCAAGATCAGTGTGAAACTGGTAGCCGAAAGCGGCGTAGGAACCATTGCAGCCGGAGTGGCCAAAGCAAAAGCCGACCTTATTGTCATCTCCGGTGCGGAAGGAGGCACGGGGGCTTCTCCTGCCTCCAGTATCCGCTATGCCGGTATCTCTCCTGAACTGGGACTGAGTGAAACGCAACAGACCCTTGTACTGAACGGTCTGCGCGGGCAAGTGATGCTGCAAGTGGACGGACAGCTCAAAACAGGCCGTGACATCATACTGATGGCAATGCTCGGAGCCGAAGAATTCGGTTTCGCCACCAGTGCCCTGATTGTACTGGGTTGCGTAATGATGCGCAAATGTCACCAGAACACCTGCCCCGTAGGGGTGGCGACACAGAACGAAGAACTGCGCAAACGCTTCCGCGGACGCAGCGAGTATCTGGTGAACTTCTTCACGTTCCTGGCGCAGGAAGTACGCGAATACCTGGCGGAATGCCGACATTCATGGAGGGATGTAGGCTTTACAAGTCTTGTGCTAAGACATAAAC
>OGYL01003023.1_pt1 | contig 11224 bp, 7 predicted proteins | sample 1576541 | NCBI WGS metagenome assembly OGYL01 (sample SAMEA3541551, study PRJEB24748) | human gut metagenome | biome: human gut; feature: human-associated habitat; material: faeces | place: China | collected 2012 | reverse complement strand
CCCCCGGCGCAAACGTCTCGGACAGCCAGTCCAGCACCCGGCGGGTGTTGTCCGGATACCCCGGCAGCACCAGATGCCGCACGATGACGCCCCGCTGCATAACGCCGTCCTCGTCATAGACCGGCCGTCCTGTCTGGCGGAACATCTCCCGGATGGCATCGCAGGCCACGGGGAAGTAGTCCGGCGCGCCGGACAGCGCCCCGGCCAGATCGCCGTCGGCGTATTTCAGGTCGGGCAGGTAGATCTGCACCCTGCCCTCCAGCAGCCGCAGCATTTCCACCCGCTCGTACCCGCCGGTATTATACAGTACCGGGATCGCCAGGCGTTTGCCGCACAGGTTCAGCGCTTCCAGTATCCACGGCAGATACTGCGTGGGGGTAACCAAATTGATATTGTACGCCCCCTGCGCCTGCAATGCAAGGAAAACTTCCGCCAGCCGTTCGGCGGTGATCTCTTTCCCCTCGCCCCCGTGACTGATGACGCCGTTCTGACAAAAAACACAGCCCAGCGTACATCCGCAGAAAAACACCGTCCCGGAGCCCCGTTCGGGGTCCTCCCCGCTGATGCAGGGCTCCTCCCACCGGTGGAGAGCGGCCCGGGCGGCGCGCAGGGTATTCCCCGCCCCGCAGCGGCCAGTTTGGGTACGGCGGTCCGCCCCGCAGCGGCGGGGACATAGTTCGCAATGTTCGGGGATTAGTACCGCCATACACTTTACCGCCTTTCAGCACAATGCCGCAGGCAGTCCTGCGGCATCGTGAAATTTAAGATAATAAATTTATTTTGCGATGATGCCATCAAATGCCGCCCAGGGCAGCACACTGTAACCATCGCACACCGTCTCCCGGCTGATGCCGCGGAGATTCTTCAGCAGCTCGGCAAAGTTGCCGCTGATCATGGTTTCGGTCACGGCGCCGGCCAGCTTGCCGTCTTTAATGAGGAAGCTGTTCTTGGCCACGCCGTTAAAGTCGCCGCTGGCGCCGGGCTGGCCGCCGGAGAAGCGGTTGATAAGAATGCCATTTTTGATCCCGGCAATGATCTCCTCCAAACTCTGCTCGCCAGGATGCAGGAAGTAGGCGCCGCTCTGGTTGGCAGCGCGTTTCTGGCCGGTCTTGCGTGCCGCGTATTCGGAAAGGCAGAAGCTCTCCAGCACGCCATCCCGCAGAATAACGCCGTTTTCGCTCTTATAACCATTGCTGTCAAAGCGCTCACCGCAGACGATGCGCTCATCCAGCGGCCTTGTTTCCAGCGTAATGCCGCTGGAGGCGACCTTTTGGCCCAGCTTATCCTTCCAGATACTCGTATCACTGATGAGGGCATAATCCCCAGCATAGCAGCCCAGCGCGGTGCCCAGGAATTCTCCCATAAAAGCCGGGCTCACCAGCAGCGTCCCCTCAAATTTCTCCGGAACAGGCGCGGCGGTCAGGTCAGCCTCGGCATCCCGCAGCAGGCGGCGCATCATGCCGGTCTCCATCAGGGGTTGGTCCAGCCGGTCGGTCAGGTAGCCGGTGCCGTTAAAGGAACCCGCCTTCTCCCCCTCGTGGGCGGAGAACATGGTGCTGATGATATACCCGCCGTTCTGGTAGCGCATCTCCACACCGTTGGTGTTCATCAGCAGGATGTCGTCGTGGTCATATTTCGCGATGAGCTGTTCCATATTGATCTTGGGATACTCGGTGTGCAGGGTATCCATGTACTCCTGCAGCCGGTCAAAGAGCTTATCCCGGTCGGGGGTAAGCACCCCGGCGGTGAAGCTCATATTCTCTGCCTTGGGCGCGATGGATTCCGCCTCATCGGGCTGGGCCGCCATCACCGCCGCCATGCAGTCCTTTACCGCGGCGTCTATGGCTTCCTTTTCGCAGGAATTGGTGTGAATATTGCCGGTTTTCTGCTCCTTGATCGCCTTGAGGGAAAGTCCGCTCTTAAAGCCGGAGCGCATGAGGCTGAATTCCCCGCCATCAATGTTCAGTTCGTCTATCTTGCCGCTGGTCACAATCACGGCGGCATCATCGGCGCCGGCCTTTTGCAGCTGTTCCAGCGCGTAGCTGGCTGCGTCCTTCAAATTCATCATGCTGCTTCCCTCACTTTCCTGCTACATTCACTTTGCACTTTACGGCCGGGCCGCCCATGCCCACCGGCATCGGCTGCTTTTTGCCGCAGGTACCGCTGCAGCTCCACACCATATCGTCGCTCAGCATATCCACGGTTTGCAGCATCTGGAATGCGAAGCCGGAAATGGTGGTATCCCGCACCGCGCGGCCCAGCCTGCCGTTCTTGATCTCATACCCCATCATAATACCAAACATGAATTCGCCGGTGGTATCGGCCTGGCCGTTATTGGTCTGGGTAAAGTAGTACCCGTCATCAATGGCGGCGATCATATCCTCCAGCTTGTCCTTGCCGGGCAGGATGGCGGTGTTTCTCATACGGATCAGCGGCTCATCGCTGTACGCATAGCCGCGGGCATTGCCGTGCGGCTCCATGCCAAAGTGCTGGGCGGTCTCACGGCTGTTCATGTAGCCCACCAGGATGCCGTCCTTGATGAGGACTTCATCAGAAGCGGGCGTACCCTCATCATCTACATACACCGGCAGCGGGGCACGGCTGCCGTCGGGCAGGGTGTTGGCATAGTCCACCATGGTAATAAGGTCAGTAGCGACCCGCTTGCCCAGGTTGTGCGCGGCCACGGAGCCGCCCAGCACCAGGTCGGCCTCTACGGTGTGGCCCACAGCCTCATGCGCCAAAATACCGGCCAGCGCCGGAGCCAGCACAACATCCTTCAGCCCCGCGTTGGTAAAGACGCCCTCGCGCTTCTTCATCAGCAGCTCCACCTGCTCGTCCAGCTTTTCGTAGTACTTGCTGGGGTCGGTAAAGTGGTCGGTAAGGACGCCCTCGCCGCCGCCCAGCACATCAAAGATCTCAACCGGCATCCCATCGGGCGCGTCAGCGGTAAGCTGCACGACCAGATGGGTGCGGGGCCGCACGCTGTGGCTGTTGGTGCCGTCGCTGACAATCAGCAGCTTCTCCATGCAGTCATGGCGCAGCAGCACCCGGCGGCTTAACAGATTGGGGTACTTCTGCTTCAGGTAATCATCCGCCGCCCGTACAAACTCGATGTAGTCCTTCTGCGGCACCTCAATATATTCCTTATCCTTCGCCACCATGCCGCTGGGCAGCACCGGCAGCGCGGGACGGTTCTTCTTCACACGGGCATCCAGGAAAAGCGCGTTCTCCTCGGCGGCCTTCAGCACGCGGCGCACACTCTCCTCATCGTATTCCACGGCGCTGGCAAAGCCATAAACACCATTGCGGTACACCCGGGCGGAAACACCGCCCTGCTGGGCGCGGGCATTGCTTTGCAGGTCGCCGTTCAGCATGGCTACCGCGTGGCTGGTGCTGATCTGCGCGCGCAGCTCCACATGGCCGTGCAGCTGCGGTGCAAAGGATGAAAGATAGTCTTTCAGCATATCGGTTCCTCCATATCTAATATCGTTCCGCCGCCGATGACCGACCCGTCGCGGTAGAAAACCACCGCCTGGCCGGGCGCCGGGGCGCGTTGTGCTTCCATAAAGTCCACCCGAACGGTACCGGGGATGGGGCCGGGGCTGATAACCGCCGCGGCCGCCCGGTGAGCATATCTTATCTTCGCTTCCACTTCCAGCGGTCCGTGCAGGTCCTCTATGGCGATCCAGTTGAGGTCATCAGCAAAGATGGTCCTGCGAAACAGCCGGCTTTCCTCGGTGGTCAGCTCCACGGTGTTTTCCGCCGCGTTAATGCGCCGCACAAAGGCATGGCACCCCAGCGAGATGCCCAGCCCCTTGCGCTGACCGATGGTATAGTGAGTAATGCCTTTATTGGGCCCCAGCACAGTGCCGTCCTCCGCCACAAACTGCCCGGCGGGCAGCTCCTGTCCTGTCCAGCGCCGCAGGAATGCATTATAGTCCCCATCCGGCACAAAGCAGATATCCTGACTGTCCGGCTTTTTGGCCACCACCAGTCCGCTTTCCTCCGCTATGGCGCGTATCTCCGGCTTGGAGTACTCCCCCAGCGGCAGCCGCAGCATGGCCAGCTGCTCCTGCGTCAGGTTATACAGCACATAGCTCTGGTCCTTTTGGGGATGAACAGCTCTTTGCAGTTCCCAGCGGCCGGTCGCTTCATTGTAGCCGCAGCGGGCATAGTGCCCGGTCGCCATCAGGTCAAAGCCCAGCTCCCGGAGCTTATGGGAAAAGGCCCCAAATTTAATATATCGGTTGCAGCTGATGCAGGGGTTCGGCGTGCGCCCGCGCAGGTATTCCTCCGCAAAGGGCCCTACCACCTCCTGCCGGAACAGGTCTTTATAATTCAGCACATAGTGCGGAATGCCCAGCTGCTGGCACACATAGGCCGCGTCCCGCACATCGTCGGCGCTGCAGCAGCCGGATTCCAGCGTGGGGTCGTCCCACAGCTTAAAGGTCACACCGGTCACCTCATATCCCTGCTTTTTCAGCAGGTACGCCGCAACCGAGCTATCCACTCCGCCGCTCATGCCTACCATGATCTTCCGGGCCATCGGTGTTCCCTCCTTTTCGGTAAAATAAAGTTTTGTCTTATGCCGGGCGTCTCCGGTGGAAACGCTCCGCAATGGCCACCACCACATGGCCCAGCTCCTTCACCCGCAGCAGCAGGCAGGCGATAAAGTAAACGATCATCGCCACTACGATCGCTGCCAGCAGGCTCACCAGCAGCGAGGTCGTCTTGGTAGAAAACCAGTGGTAGAAAGGCAGCGTCGCCGCGGTCATGGCCCCGGCCGCTATTATCATCTTCAGGTAGGTCCCCGCCAGGTACCGGTAGCCCATATGCCCCATCTTGCGCTGCAGCTGAATGATCAGCAGCACGGTGGTAATAAAGCTGGAAAGCGCCGTCGCCAGCGCCAGCCCCTTGTGCTCCATCGTCCGCATCAGCAGCAGATTAATGACGATATTAAGCACGATCGCCAGTAGCGAATTGATGGTCGGCGTCTTGGTATCCTGCAGGGCGTAGTACACATTGATGGTCACTTCCTTGATGCTGTAAAAGAGCAGCCCCAGCGAGTAGAAAAACACAACCTCCCCGGTGCGCTGCACATCAAATTCGGTAAACTCCCCGCGGAAAAACAGCAGTTGCACAAATTCCTTGGAGAACATCATCATGCCCGCCGAAATGGGGATGACAAACAGCCCGATGATGCCGCAGCTGGAGCGGTAGGTGTGCTTCAGCTGCCGGGTATCGCTGGCGGCGGAAAGCCGGGAGAGCTGCGGGAACAGCGCGGTGGTGATAGAGACCACAAACACCGAGGTCACAAACCCGGTGATGCGGTTGCCGTAATTCAGCACCGAGACCACGCCCTCCGAAAGCAGCGAGGCGATGCTCTTATCAATGATGATATTGATGGAATTGATGGTCTTGCCCAGGAAGATAGGCAGAACCATCACCAGAAATTTACGGATATTATGGTTGCGGAAGGCGATATCCGGGTGGTAGCAGAACTGCCGCCGCAGCGCCACCAGCAGCACCAGCAGGAACTCCCCTGCGTAGCCGATGACAACGCCCCAGCCCAGCATATCGTAGTTCTCTCCGGAAAGGAGAATGGTGGCGATGACCGCGATGTTCAGCGGCACGCTCACCATGCCAACGGTAAAGAAGCAGCCCTTCATCTGCAGGTAGCCTTGCAAAATATAGCCGACCCCCAGGAACACCAGCGAGGCGATCATGATGGAGGAAAGGTTCACCGTCAGGTCCAGCTGCGCGCCCTCAAAGCCCAGCGCGAACAGCCGCACAATGGGATACCGCAGCGCCAGAAACACAGCGATAAAGCCCACCGAGAGCAAAAACGACATGGTGATCACCTGGTCGTGGAACGGCTTTTCCTCACCGGGGCGGTTCTGCTGCAGGTCGGTATAAACGCTGATATAGCTGGTCAGCATAGCGGTACCCAGCCCGGAAAAGAGAATGGTTGGCAGGGTGAACGCCACCACATAGGCGTCACTTACATTGCTGGCACCGTAAGAAAAGGCCAGCGAAAGCTCCCGGCAGAAGCCGAGCACCTTGGCCAGTATCGTGGTCAGCACCATGATGATGGCATGGACAGCGGTCTTGTTCATTTACTCATAGCTCCGTTACGAAATGTGATAAACGCCGCCTTACTGCAGCTTGCCAAAATTACTGAACGGGAAAAGGGTGAAGATCGCCCGTCCCTGGATGGACTCGCCAGAAACATAGGGGTTCTGCCAGTAACGGCTATCCATGGAATTGGCCCGGTTATCGCCCATAAAGAGGTAATACCCCTCCGGGACATCAAACTCACTGGGAATGGCATACTGGTACACCACATAGCTTTCCTGCTGCACTTCCCCATTAATGGTCACAGTGCCATTTTCATCGATCTCCACATGGTCGCCCGGCAGCCCGATGAGCCGCTTGATGAGTGTGGTGCCGGCCAGCTCCGGGGTCTCCGCCGTAAAGACGATGATATCCCCGCGCTCCAGCTTTTCCAGGTCATGCACCCGCAGCGCGAAAAGCGCGCTGTGCTCGGCAATGGTCGGCTCCATGCTGCCCGTGGGCACAATCGGCACAAAGAACACAAATTTCACGATCAAAAACAGTGCCAAAATCTCCAGCCCAAAGGGCAGGATCCACTCCTTATACAGCCGCTTAAAGGTCATGGGCTGCTTTTCTTTCTTTGGGGTATTTTCAGGTTTTTTTTCGCCGGCGGCAGGGGCGGTATTCTCCGGCTGGCCGGCATTCTCTATGATATCGGTCATGCTATATCCTCACAGTGTTTCTTTACTTCAGTATTTCCTTCAGGAAGCTCTCTCCGGCGATCTCCGCCTTGACGCCCAGGTATTCCGCCACGGTGGCGGCCAGGTCGGCATAGGTGCTCCGGGTACCAATATTGACTCCCGGCTTCACTTTTGCGCCGTAGGCCAGCATGGGCACATGCTCCCGGGAATGATCGGTGCTGGGAGTGGAAGGATCGCAGCCGTGGTCCGCCGTGATGAACAGCAGGTCATCGGGCCGCAGCAGCGGCAGCAGCTCCCGCAGCTGCACATCAAATTCCGTCAGCGCGTTGGCATAGCCGTCCACATCATTGCGGTGGCCATACAGCATATCAAAGTCCACCAGGTTCACAAAGCACAGTCCGTTAAAATCCTTCGCGGCATAGTCCAGGGTGTGGTTCATGCCGTCGGTGTTGCTCTTGTTGCGCACCATCTCGGTAATGCCCTGCCCGGCAAAGATATCATAGATCTTGCCGACACCAATGGAAGCCAGTCCCGCCGCCTGGATGTAATCCAGCAGCGTTTTCTTCGGCGGCTTCAGCGAAAAATCATGCCGGTTGCTGGTGCGGGTGTAGTTGGGGTATTCCCCCACATACGGCCGCGCAATGACCCGTCCGACCCCCAGCTCAGGCCCCTGCAGCATTTCCCGCGCCTCTTCGCAGATATGATAAAGCTCCTCCAACGGCACATCGGCCTCGTTGGCCGCGATTTGGAACACACTGTCCGCCGAGGTATAGCAGATCAGCCCGCCGGTTTCCTTCTGCTCCCGGCCGTAGTCCTTTATCACCTCGGTCCCGGAATAGGGCTTATTGCACAGCACCTTACGCCCGGTCTTTTCCTCAAAGGCCTTGATAAAGCTCTCCGGGAAACCATCGGGGAAGGTCGGCATCGGCTGGGGCGAAATAACTCCTGCCAGCTCCCAGTGTCCGATGGTGGTATCCTTGCCGCGGCTCTTTTCCGCCATGCGGCCGTAGGCGCCCACCGGGGCCGCCACCGGGGTACCGCAGCCCACCTCATCAATATTAAAGATGCCCATTTTCGTCAGCATCGGGATATCCAGCTTGGAGGAAGTGGTGCAGGCACGCAGGGTATTGCTGCCCGCATCGCCAAAGTCTGCGCTATCCGGCATTTCGCCGCAGCCGCAGCTATCCAGCACAATGAGAAAAACGCGCTTTTCCATAGTCTATACTCCTTGCTCCCCACGCCGCAGGGCGGGGTTATATTTCGGGAGAATTTCCCAATGCTTTATTGTATCACATTCTTGGCATAAAGGGAAGTGAACATTCCTTAAACTTTCCCTTTTTACGCCCCACTCATACCTTGTGCGGGGACAACATTTCTTCCCTGCTTATTCATGTGATAAAAATCCAGGCCCTGTTCTACAATGATTTGTGTAGAAGGAACATTTCTCCCCTGCTTATCCATGCGGTAAAAATCCAGGCCCTGTTCTACAATGGTTTATGTAGAAGAAACACTTCTCCCCCGCTTATTCATGCGGTAAAAATCCTAGCCCCGCTTTACAATGGTCTGTCCAAAAGCGGCATACCAAGGCAGGCAAGCAAACGCTTACAAGCATGGAAACGACAAAAATACATTTTTCCACCCATATTCGCCTTACAGTGGGTATCATTTTACCGGTAAAAATGCTATTTTATCATCAAGGAAACAAAGGAGGCATCTGAAATGGAACAGCTCAAAGTTGGCAGATTTATCACCAAAAAAAGCAAAGAACAGAATTTAACCCAGGAGCAGCTTGCCGAACGCTTAGGCGTTTCCAATAAAACCGTTTCCAAGTGGGAGACGGGAAAATGTATGCCCGATTATGCCGTAGTAAAGAACTTGTGTGAGGAATTAAATGTTTCGGTTTCTGAACTCATGGACGGCGAGGAAACCGACGATAAAAGTATTCGTATGTATGATGAGGAACAGATCCTTGATCTGCTGAGAAGAACACAGGAACTGGAAAAGCAAAAAGTCATGCTGACCGGCGTTATTCTCATCGTTATGGGCATCGCTCTTCAGGCATTGTCGCACACCCTGGGTGGCTCCGATGTCAAAGATTTTTTCTCTGGGCTTCTGCTGGGGCTGTCTGTCGCCGAAATGCTGGCCGGTATTGCCGTGATATGTAAAAGCGCAAAAAGAAAATAATAAAGTGACCGCATTATAAGTTGCCCCTGTATTTCCGGATACGGGGGCATTTGCTTTGTTTTCTCCTGTGGAATCAGGCGGATAAAAAAGCCCCATCTTTTACGGAACCTTTACAATTCTGGGAATGTATGGGCGCATATTGCATGAATACTGGATGGTACAGGATAAGATTGCATCAAATCAGTGAAATATTGCATATGTGGGGGCGGGTTTCACCGGCGTTTCGGGCCGGTTTTCTTTGACAGATGCGGCAAAAAAGACTACAATGAGAATTAGAAATTTGCCGCAAGGAGGCCCCGCCATGAAGCAGTATGTTATCGCCCTGGATCAGGGTACCACCAGTTCCCGCGCCATTCTGTTCGACCGGGAGCAGAATATCATCGCCATGGGACAAAAGGAGTTCCCCCAGCACTACCCCAAGGCCGGCTATGTGGAGCATGACCCCATGGAGATCTACTCCTCCCAGTACGGTGTGATGGTGGAGGTACTGGCCAAAAGCAATGTCCAGCCGGAGGAAATTGCCGCCATCGGCATCACCAATCAGCGCGAGACCACCATCGTGTGGGATAAGGAAACCGGCCGCCCCATCTACAATGCCATCGTCTGGCAGTGCCGCCGCACTGCCCCCCTTTGCGAGGAATTGAAGCGCCAGGGCCTGGAGGACTACATCCGCGAGCGCACGGGCCTCCTCATCGATGCCTATTTTTCCGGCACCAAGATCAAGTGGATCCTGGACAATGTGCCGGATGCCCGCCAGATGGCCAAGGAAGGCCGTCTGCTCTTCGGCACGGTGGATACCTGGCTCATCTGGAAGCTGACCGGCGGGCGCGCGCATGTGACCGACTACACCAACGCCAGCCGCACCATGCTGTATGATATCCGCCACATGTGCTGGGATAAAAAAATCTGCGAGGCATTGGATATCCCCATGAACATGCTACCGGAAGTCAAGCCCTCCAGCGCCATATACGGCACCATGAACTATGCCGGCGTGGAGATCCCCATTGCCGGGTGCGCGGGCGACCAGCAGGCCGCGCTTTTTGGGCAGACCTGCTTTGCCCCAGGTGAGGCGAAGAATACATACGGCACCGGCTGCTTCCTGCTGATGAACACCGGGACGGATATTTTCCAAAGCAAAAACGGCCTGGTGACCACCATGGCCGCCAGCGCCGACGGCACCGCCCGCTATGCCCTGGAGGGCAGCGTTTTCATCGGCGGGGCGGTCATCCAGTGGATCCGGGATGAGCTGCATCTCATCCACGAGGCGGCCGACAGCGAATACTTTGCCACCCGGCTGGAGGATAACGGCGGCGTATATGTGGTCCCGGCCTTTACCGGGCTGGGCGCCCCCTACTGGGACATGTATGCCAGAGGAGCCATTATGGGGCTGACCCGCGGCTGCAACCGCAAGCACATCATCCGGGCCGCTTTGGAATCCATCGCCTACCAAAGCCGGGATGTACTGGTGGCCATGGAGCGGGATACCGACATCCGGCTGCAGGAGCTGCGGGTGGATGGCGGCGCTTCCGCCAATAACTTCCTGATGCAGTTCCAAAGCGACATCATCCATACCACCATCCGCCGGCCGATGATAAGGGAAACGACGGCATTGGGCGCCGCTTATCTGGCGGGCCTTGCCACCGGTGTGTGGAACGACCTGGACGAGATCCGGGAGCAGTGGACGCTGGATAAGCTGTACACCCCGCAGATGAGTGAGGAGATCCGGGAACGCAATCTGCGCGGCTGGGATAAGGCCATCGGCCGGGTGCAGCACTGGGAGGACCGATGAGCATTACTCACTGGAAAAACTGTCCCATTAAAGCAACCATTCGGACAAGATAAGAGGCCTTTGGTCGGCTACAAAGCCTAAAAAACATCTTTCACCGGGAAAGCCCGCCAAAGTGGAGAGGCTATCCGAGTAAGATAATGTCCACTGGTTGGGTTCTGCGACGAGAGAGTCAATGAATATTGCTTGCCGGGAAAACCGGCTGGGGCGGAGCGGCCACATTCACTGGCCAGGTGCGGCACAGGAAAGACCGGTGAAACGGAGATTTTTTTGAAAATGGCAGGTGCACGGGAGGGTCGCCCCGCAGGGGCGGCCCCTCTTGTACAATTTTGCATACAATTTCGTTATGTTTAATTGTGATGGAATATGTATTTCACAAAAACCGTTGACATCTGTAAACGGTTTTTATATAATTTATCTACAATCAAGAAAGGAGGCCCTCACATGAAAAAAATTATCGTTCTTCTCTTCCTGATATGCGCCATTCCCCTCTCCGCCT
>OGYL01003022.1_pt1 | contig 11228 bp, 19 predicted proteins | sample 1576541 | NCBI WGS metagenome assembly OGYL01 (sample SAMEA3541551, study PRJEB24748) | human gut metagenome | biome: human gut; feature: human-associated habitat; material: faeces | place: China | collected 2012 | reverse complement strand
TTGTAGGCTCCGAAAAGCCTTGTATTTACAGTGTTCCTAATAGGAAGTAATCATATTGTAAGTGTTCTGGATAATCTAATAAGTTAAAATTATTTAAATGATATTCAACTTGATTTAAATGATAGGATTGATATTGCGGTTTAAATCCAGAAAAAGAATATCTTATTACATACATCTATAGCACACTTCCTAAATACATTTTGTTCTGTAAATCTAACTTTCTATATATTTTCAAATTAAAATTTCGGTGTGTCAAACATATAATTCCCTTTTACCTTGTAACTTTCATTCCAAGCATTGCAAATCTCATATGCTTTCTTTTTTGTGCTGACAATATTAGCACTCTGTATGCCTTTTATTTCCAATGTACTTAATAGATTGTTGCTGTTAAAGTGCTTAATAACGTAGGCACAATATTTTCCGTTTTTCTATACTGCTACAACGATATAACTATTTTTATCCATATATCAACTCTCCGTTTCCTATTTTTTAATTTTGCAAGCGTCAATTGTCCCGATGCTATTTTCATATCGCGTTGAAAAGCTATCCCACGAAACCATAATTCACTGTACATTTATCCGTTGAATACAGCCGTTCCATATTCCTCAAAACTCAACCAAAATGTTGTTGTTTCCTCTCCACATTCGTTTATAAGCGTAACGGTTTCGTTCTTATTGTCAATATCATCAATAATACATTCTTCCCCGTCCATACAGACCAACTTCCCAAAGCCGTTATACAAATCATAATAATTAATTGAACTTTCTCTACTATTATTGTCAATGCCGCAGCACGACAAATTTTCTCCGTATGTGTTGTATAGCGCTTGAACACTTATACAAACCTTCTCGCCTATTTTCATTGTTTCCGTCTCCTCTCTATTCGCTTACCTCTACAGGCTCAATAACTATATTAAACCATCTATTGCTGTCCTCGTTGCCATTGTAATATAATGAATAACCCACTTTTGCCCCTTCGGAACGCTCGTCAAATCTGTCAACAATTTCATATCCGTCTACGGAATATAACTCTACTTGCCCTCTTGCGGCCTCTCTTACCTTGTCCCATGTATTTTCATTAAACCCATTTAATATATGTAAAAAAGCCTTTTCAGCATTTGTATATCTTCTACTTATTGTTTCATTAGAATTACGTTTCTTTCCGCTCTTAAAATCTCCCTTTTATTTTAATTATTTTCCAACGAAAACTAAATCCTTTTCCCTTTTCAAAACTCTATAGCCACAATTTTTATAAAAGTTTTCTGCTCCCTCTCTTATTTTGTGTATCTCATAGTTTGGGTATTGTTCAAACAAGTCTAAAAATCCGCCTTTAATTGCTTTTAATCGTGCTCTAAATTCCGGCTTCCACTCAAGCTCATTCTCTCCGTTTAGCCATTTTTCAATATAATTTAATGGCATTGCAACAATTCTTTCAATGAAATCTTGTGCTATAACAGATTCCAAACCGTATGTTTGATTATCAGCTTTTGCTTTATCTGCATATTTTCTTAACCATTTATATTTTTTATGGTTTTTAAAACTATCAATTTTTTCATCAAAGTTATACACAATTAAAATTCACTCCTTAATTCATCAATATTATTAAAGTATTTAGCTATAATCTTTCCATTTTCCATTGTTAAATGCCCTCTCTCTTTCCCTGCGTTCTATTTCATCACTTATTTTATGCCTCCTGCTATCCGTATCAACTCCGTAAATCATTTTTCCAAAGCAGAGACTTATGTATTCTTCTTTCAGTTTTTCCGTTGATATGCCGTCAAAACATCCCTTACTTCATGCCATTTTTATTACTCCTTAAAAACATCATCTAAAAACTCGTCTAATGCTTCCGCTGACAAACCGCCAAGACAAGATACAGAATAGCTTTCCTTATGCTCTATAATGCTCTCTCTTGTAAATTCATCTTGAATATTACCAATATAAAAACCTTGCAGAAATTCGTATCCTGTGTCTGTTTCCTCTAACTCATTAATCAAATCATTCATTAAATGGTTGACATCAAACAATTCATAAAACAACTGCTTCAACAAATCCATATCCATAATTAAATGCCCTCGCTTTCCGCCTTTATGCCCTCTGTAACCTCAATATCCCATTCAAGCACATTCCTATATTCCTTTTTCCAAATAGCCGTACAAACCGCTAAAAACAACCCTAAAATGAATACCATTAAAAATCCATGTACATATCCGCAGTTAATACCGCTTTCCAAAACTCCACCGGCAGCCATTCCGCAAGATAAGATGCCTATATAGTGAATAACTGTTACAACCTTGTTTATAAATCTTTCCACTTTCATTGTTTAGTCCTCCTTTTCTGCTTCTACAAATTCAAATAAATCTGCCGTTGAAATTCCACCCTCATACCAATTTATAATGTCGCTATATCCGTATGTTGCCAAATCCTCAAAATTCGCTTCTGTTGGATTTTCTTCATACTCTGCAATAGCATCATCAAAGTTTTGTAATTGTGCCTCTGAATAGTGATTATAAAGCAAATCAAAATCCCTGCACATACTTATGTATTTATACTTTTTCAATCCGTCAATGATAATGCCACAACTTGCATTGTGTTCACGGTCGCACCCTTCACAATTTCCATTTATACATTTTTCCAAATCGTAATAAGCCATAATACAACCCCTCAAATCCTTATTTCCTGACCGTCTTTTACAACAATATAGTTATTGTTTCCTCTCCATATAACCGCACTTTCCGGCACATTATAATTTTCTGCAAGTTCTCGTTAAAACTATCATCACTATATACTATATCTTCGTTTTCCTCGTTTAACACATTGTAACCGCTTTCAAAATTGCCCTCTATAATATATCCGTTTGCGTACCAATTTCCACAATCTAACCTAATTTCCATAGTTCAAAAACTCCCTTCAGTCTGTCATCTTCAGTATGTAGAGGCTATCCCACATAAACGGCTTTATAGCCGTTTCGATTATGTGTATTATTCATTTATAAATCTATCGCCATAAAGCAACCGTCTATTTGATACAAAATTACTATTATAATATTCCATGGCTTCAGCGTTCCCGTCCGCTAAATCGTTTTTTAATTGATAGTTGTATGTAGTACAATAACTTTCAGGAAAACGGAAAAAATCAATATATAAAGCTATGCATGCCGTTATTATGGTTATTGTTACAAGTGTTTTTATAAGTCGTCGCAGGTTGATTTTATAACGATGTTGCCGGGTTTTTATATGTAATATAGCTGTCATTTTTCTTCCCTCAATTCTTTAATTGACAGACGTTGGTAATTTGCACAAACAATTATCTAACGCTTCCCATAAGTCATGTATAGCCTCTTCACAAGTTTCCATATCTTCATACACATCTTTCATATCATATGGTGCACCGTTTCTTCCATGCCCTGTATCATCAAGCCAAAGATATGTTTCCACTGATACATCAAAATCATTATATACTGAATATAGATTATGTAAAAAGTATCCTACATCGTTTTCCGTATCAACTTGTATATGAAAATCTTGTCCAGCAGGTGACCACCAACCAAAATCATAAACGTTTCCGTCCTCTTGTGTAACTGTCCAGCCTGATTTTTTCGCCTCTGTTAATAGTTTTTTTAATTCCTTATTCATTGTAAATTCTCCTTTATTTAAAAGGAATAATCATTTTTAAAATTGATGTTGTTTTCCTTGCACCATTTAATGATATAATCCTTTACGCAACCTTTCACCCATTCAAAAGTAAAGATATAGTTTTTAATAGTTTTCATTTTCTTTTTGCTCCTTGTAATATTGTTTTCTTGCATCTAAATATGCTTGTTTTTGTGTATCATTGAAATTTAATTCATCAAAATATGCTTGCAAGTCATCATCATGATACTGGATATTGTAAAAAGCTGATAATGTGTCATAGTCTGCTTGCCAATTTGTGCCGTATTCGTGATTATACATTTCATATAAAAAAGCATTTTTTAAATATTCATAACTTGTAGCAGCCTTTTCTTTTTGCTCCTGCAACTTTTGATATAGTTCTTTATGATGTTTGACAAATTCCGCATCGTACATATAAGCAAATGCAACAGGATTATAAATCATTCCTTTTACTTCTTCTTCAAAATTCGGGTGTTTTTTAGGATTGCCAAAGATTGAAATATAATCAACCTGCATTCCATAATAATTATTTAAATAATATCTTTTGCGGTCGTATTCGGTGTATTCTGTTATCGGTGCTGTGATTTCTGCTTCAGTAAAAAGAATATTGTTCATTTTCTTAATGTAAAATGCTTTTAACTCGTCTTTTGTCTTTCCCTTATGGTGTAGTTCAAAATCATCAGCAAAATAGATATGATGATTGTTTTTGAAAACTAAACAACTATAACCGAAATATTCGTCAAAATCCACAAAATATATATTGTGTTCTTTTATCTCCATTTCTTCAATAAACATAGTTTTTGCTTCTTCCTCTATAAGATTTCTGATTTCATCAATCGTCATTTTTAAATTCTCCTTTGCTTTTTTTGGTCTTTCGGAGCTTGTAACCGCTTCATTCTGCTATATTAATCTTCCATATTAAATTCATCTTTTAACAATTTCTTGAACTCTGGGTCTAGTTCTAAATATCTTTTTAAAAATTCATGTTCTGAACATGGAGCTAATTCTGCATGTACAGTCTCCCTTATTTCGTCATCCATATATGACACAATTGCGTCCCAGTTAGTAAATTCTTTTTTGTTTGTGTTTACATTTGTTTTCATTTTGATTTCTCCTTTAATTAATTAAATTTTTATGTGTTTTATAATTGTTTTTCTTTATCTTCCTAAAGATATTGTATCATATTTCCTTTACTTTGTCAACAATTTTCTTTAATAAAGTAAAGATTTTTTTAGTTTTATTCTTGACTTTTTCGTCTGCTTTTGGTACAATATCATTATATTTTTTAGAAAGAAGGTTTTAAAATGATAAAATATTATAAACTTTTGGATATGCTTAACCGCCTTGAAATGTCAAAAGAAGATTTGCGGCTTAAAATCGGCGTATCATCGGCAACTATGGCGAAAATATCAAAACATCAATATATATCACTTGAAGTTATAGATAAAATATGCCGCTTATTACATTGTCAACCCGGAGACATCATGGAATATATACCGGATAAAGATTGATTATTTTTTATTCTTTTCTTTATGTATTTATTATAACACAGTATTACGTATTTGTCAACAGTATTACGGTATTTTTTATATAAAATATATACAATTATGCTACAGTATTACGCATTGTATTTATGCATATTGCCATACAATTTTAAAGTTGTTGACAACACCAGTATTACGTGTTATAATAGGCAGTAATATAATTTAATTTAGAGGAGTTAGATAATGGCATACAGCGAAAAACAAAGAGAATACAATAAAAAATACGACGCTAAAACATATAAAATGCAATCAATAAAAATGAAAAAAGAAAATGTAGCTGCACTAGATAGATATATTAAAGTAAATAATATTACTAGTAAAAATCGTTTTATAATTGACCTGATTAATGCTGCTATCGGATACAATGACAAGTAATCAAGTAATAAATACAAACAAAAAAACGATGTATTGCCTATAATTAGACTTTACATCGTTTTGATTTATAGTGTTATTTAGTTTGATTTAATTTATAGATTTTTATAAATATCGCCGCGATTATCAATGTTTACAACATCAATAACCAACATATCATTGTATTTGTCATAAATAATTCTAAAATCATTTATGCGGCAACGATACTTATTTTTAAACCCTTTTAGTTTTTTAATATCTGTTCCTTGTGGTAAAAGTTTGATAGCATCATTCAGTTTTTGTTGCATAGATTTATCTTGCTTGCGTATAAATTTTTCAGCAGCCTTTTCAATAATTATTTTATACATTTAAATTTAAGTCCTTCGCTAATTCTTCAAGAGGGATTGTAGTACCGTTATTTTCTTTTTCTGCTTCGGCTATCATTTGTAAATCCCACTCGTCAGGCTCTACTTCTTCAACACAGTCATTTATATTAAATGCTCTATGCAATGACTTTAAAAGTTCAACAACAGATGCTAATTCAGTATCCGGCAAACCATTTGTTAAATTAATTACTATATCTTTGTTTGACATAACTATCACTCCTTTTTTGATATACAAACAACATATAATTTATTGTTTATATTATAACATATTCAGCCGTAAATATCAATAGCAAACGATGTAAAGTCTTTTGTTATACTCTTACACCTCATATTATGATATTATTTATACTTGACTTTTTAATATTGTTTTGATATACTAAATATGCAAAAAAGCTTTGTATAATTATATCATGGAGATTGTAAAAGTACAACTCTATATTTAATTGTCAAGGTTCATTTTGTTTAGTGTACTGTTAACAGTTTGACGACAGGCAACAGTACACTTTTTTATTTTGCTTTGTTTTAATTTGTCTTAACCTTTATTACAGTTAAATTATAGCATATTACTTTAATATTATCAAAGACGATTAGAAACGATTATCAAATCATTTGTTTTTGTCATATGTGGAATTTTTTAAGAGGTATTACATTGTGTAAATGTGTTACAGGCTAATTTTAAGCGTATTAATAATATAAATTGAATAACATTATGTATGCTATTTATATGGCCGTAAAAAAATATTGATTTTTTAAAAAAGGCTGAAAAATGAAGCAAATTAAAGATAATTAGAGATTGTAAGTAATAAAATATAATTACTGTCAAAAATAAACAAAAAACGGCGACAGTCTAATATGTAAGACCGACACCGTTTTTTTGTGTTAGGAAAATTTTAGTATATATTTATTATTATGTCATATTAACCTTAATATGTCAAGATTATTTTTAATATATTAACGTTTCTTGTTTTATTATATTAATTTGATTATAAACAAATTTCATTATTTCTTTAATTGTGTGTATAAGATTATATTAATGTTTTTTGCTTTTTTATTATATTTATTATATAACAGATTTCATGTATATCGTGGTAGTATTTATGATGTTAACTATGTTTAATGTTATTTGCTTATTGTTGCTATTATAAGTTATTTAGCAGATTTTATTAATTATTTATATACATTAATGTTTTATTATATGTATTAATGTTTATTGTTATTCGTTTGATTAATTATGATATAAAGCAGTTTTCGTTATTTGTTTCATCGAAAAGGCGAACAAATCTGAAAATGTTGCATTTGCAACAATATTTTAGTTAAATAAAGCATAATTAAATTAAGGCATTTAAAATAGTATATTACATTACGTAATATATCATTTTATCCAGTAACAGCAAGGGTTTATAAAGGGGGGTATGTTTACATTTTTTCACATGATTTTATAGTCTAAAAAGCCCCTATCTGTTCTCCTCAAACATACCTTAAAAATATCGAATTTTACTCGTTATTGACTTCGACAAATCTATCAACAAAGCCAAATAACACTATTCTTATCTTATTAAATTTATTTCATAATAACTCATAACACTACAATAACCTTGATAAAATGCACAAATTATCGAAAATTACAAATCATCTTATAAAGTACTCTAATTTTCATCAATAAATTTTTATATCAAACATAAATCTTTTAATCAGAAAAGGCCATTATAATCACATTTTCAAGCCTGATACAATCAAATAAGCTACAACATATATCGAAGCCACATAAATATATAGCTATAATCACCAATATTTATCAATATAAAATTATATTTTTATGCATTATATACAAAACAACTAAATCACACAACTAAATTACCACAATATACGTTCAAAATTATACTTTAAATCAATTTTAATAATTTATGTATCACTTTAATACCTAAAACACAAGAATTGAATATAGATATAATTTTAAGCTTTTAATTTTTAACACACAAATTTTGATTTTTGTGTGTATTTTTTTGTGTTCATTTTGAAGATAAACTAACCTATTAATAAAAACACAAAACCATTACGCATTACATAATTATGAGCAAAATTTAAAACAAAAATTATTTTTCATAAAGAACAATCTAAGTAGAAGAAACTTCTATCGCAATATGAATGATGATATTTTACTTACAAGAAAACAAATTAGTGCAGCACTGATATATTCAGATACATCAAAAGCAACAAGCTGTGTTTTTTTGTACAAAATAGATAAAATATCTACAAAACGAAAAAACATGTTGACAAATATGAAACACAGTGCTATAATCTAAATTGTAGATAAAAATTCAACAAAAGACCTTTATGTGTAAGGATGAAATTATCGGGAAGTACCCAGATTGTGGATAATCTCTCAATAAAACTTGTTATATGGGGAGACCCCATACCCCCCTTAGCCAAACATTGCTTCGCAAAGTTAGGCTTGCCCTTGTCTGTCTTACGACAGCCAAGTCCATTATAGTTAATTCATTATGTTTATGTTTAAAAATTGTAATATAAATTATTTTGGCACTTTTATATATATCTTTTATAAGGGGAACACCTTAAAAACCGCATAAAACCTACATATTTTTTTGATTTTGGCACTTTTACAGAATAGGCTACTACGGCAGGTAGAGGCTGAAAGTGCGATAAACACTACGTTTTTGGCTTGACACCAATTTTAAAAAAAAGGTGCCAGGATTTGAGAAATTATTGAAACATGATTAGGAGGAGATAATTTAGTGAATTTTAATTGCAATGTGAATATAGTTGATGCCATTATGGGAGCGGGAAAATCTCAGAGTATTATAAATCATATTAACGCATCAGGAGTAGAAAACAAATTTTTGGTAATAACACCGTATTTAGACGAGGTTGATAGATATAAGAAATATTGCCCATCTAAACATTTCAAGGCACCTAAGTTTGAAAAAAATCAGACAAAGTTAGATGACATAAAAAAAATGATTGATAAAGGTGAAAATATTGTTTCAACTCATGCTCTATTTCAAAAATTTGACAATGAACTAATTGATATATGTAGAGCTTCAAATTATACATTAGTAATGGATGAAGTTGCAAATGTTGTAGATGAATACTCGTTAAGCAAACAGGACTTTACCCTTCTAACCAATACATATGTTGACATCAATCATAAAACCAAACAACTTATATGGAAAGAAAAATATAAGGATTATTCCGGCAAGTTTGATAATGAAAAAAGATTATGCGAATTAGGTAGTCTTGTTTGTTATGGAGACAATTTAATGGTATGGCTATTCCCCATAGAGACATTTAACTCTTTTCGGAACATTTACATATTGACATACAGATTTGACTTACAGCTCCAAAAATATTACTACGATTACTATAGACTACCATATACATATTTGTCCGTAGTAGGTAATTCAATGGATACATATCAATTATCAGCTTATGATAAAAATCAAAATAAACCAAAGTATGATTATAGGAAATTGATTCATATCTGTGATTTAGAGAAACTTAATATGATCGGTGACAGAGAGCATGATTTATCTAAAACATGGTATTTTAGGAATAAAGGCAATTCAACAATGCAAGTGCTAAAAAACAATATTTCTAACTTTTTTAGACACATAAGATGTGACAATTCTTCTGATAATATATGGACAACATTTAAAGATTATAAGTCGTTGTTAAAAGGTAAAGGCTATACGAGAGGATATTTACCGCTTAATTCTCGTGCAACAAATGAATATAAGAAGAGAACTTCAGTCGTGTATCCAGTTAATCGTTATCTTAATCCTTTTGTAAAAAACTTTTTTCTTACTAATAATATTGATGTAGATGAAGACGGTTATGCTTTATCTGAAATGCTTCAATTTATATGGCGTTCCGCTATTCGTGACGGAAATGAAATATGGATTTATCTACCCAGTGTACGCATGAGGGGGTTGTTAGAACAATGGATAAGTGAAAATAGCGCAATATAGCAGTTATCATTGGTGATTTGAGTTCTTTTTGTCAAAAATTATAATGATTATTCTAATTCAAGTACCAGCACAAAATAAAAATATATATCCAGAATGATCTTAACCCAACTCTTCTTTTTTGTGTAAAATTTAAAATTTTTAGAGAACAAATAAGTAGAGTGTAATATATCAAAAATATTATATAAAAAAATACATGGAGGTTACTGAGGATGAGGCCTATAAAAAAAAGGGGGGTAATGTTTAATGGATTTATCCAAATTAATTATGGAATATAAAGGGTGCTATGCAATTGTAAAAATTGACGCCGAAGACCGAATTTTTGTTGGCGAAGTTTTCGGAATTGCAGATTCACTCAGTTTTCATGGTACATCAGTAGAAGAATTAGAGGAAATGTTTCACCAAAGTGTTGACAGTTATTTTGATGCATGTAGACATTTTGGAAAAGAACCAGAAAGGTGGGAGTTGATTTAATGTGTTCAATATGTCGTCAGCATCCTTGTCATTCACGTTGTCCTAATTATAACTACCCTTCAACTAGGGACTTCTGCTCTATTTGCGGAGAAGGAATATATGCTGGGGATGAGTATGTTGAAAATGTTGTTGGTGAAAAAATACATTCAGAATGTGTTATGACAACACGACAGCTTATAGAGTGGTTAGGAGGCGAGTTAAAAACAATGGACGATGATGAGTGATAAATACGTAGAAAGAAATGGTTGAACAAAGGAGCGTGATAAATTGTTAAATAATGGTGTGTTCATACCCAGCGTTGACGGTAAAGACATATACCTTGCGACTCATTACATATCTGATGAGGATAGCGAATATACGCTAAAGCTCAAAAATGGTCAGTATAACCTCAGAAAATTTATCAATAAACTTGATTATAGTTTGGATTTAATAGAGTTAGAGGATATATATAGGCGGAAACTCAGACGCAACGACTTCGCTTTTAAGATTAAAAAGCATTTTTATACTACGAATATAATCAATGTAACATTCAAATATGCTGTTAAAGAATGGAATCAGATGAATAAAAATACTTTTGTAAAGTATGGTTATGATTACAGAGAGCTTGTATTTGATGATTGTATTGCAACCAATAGAGATGGTGAAATCGTTGGTGTACAGGTGGCAAATAGGATTATAAACACCGATATAGACCTCCCCTACTGCTTTAAGTTTGCGGAAATTACACTTAAAGACGGGACAACGCAAGCGCAGATTGTCAAAAGGAAAGAGCTCAAAACTTTATGCGCTACGCCTGGCCGGGCAACGTGCGCGAACTGCAACACACGATGGAACGTGT
>OGYL01003018.1_pt1 | contig 11235 bp, 10 predicted proteins | sample 1576541 | NCBI WGS metagenome assembly OGYL01 (sample SAMEA3541551, study PRJEB24748) | human gut metagenome | biome: human gut; feature: human-associated habitat; material: faeces | place: China | collected 2012 | reverse complement strand
TTCGTACCTCGCTCAAATTCCGCAATTTCCTTTATCTTAAGCGCGATTGCATAAACAACCGATACCGTAACGCTGTTTCCCGGAACCGCTTCCCCGTAAACTGCAACATTTGATAGGACGGGCATTGTTTTATCAACACGCTCCAGCTTCATGTCGTCTATAAAAAAGCTTGTTTCTGTGCCGTTTCCGTCCACATCAAAAGAGAGGAACGGAAGACGCGGCACTACATTTTCAGCAGGTGCGCTGAGCCCTTCTTTTAAGGGGAAGGTGTTGTCGTAGTAGCATTCGTAATACTGCCACTCATCAGATATTTTCCACTCCTGGTTATTTTTAATCTCGTCTGTATAGTCTGCGTCATCATACACCGCATCGCTTCCAACAATATACTGATAATCCGGCACATCATAGCTTTCGCTGTCGCCGCCGGGCGCCGGCACCTCTCTGCTGAGCACAAGCGTCAGCGGTTTTTCTGCACCAAGGCCGTTTCCTTTTGCCCAGAACGAAAGCCTGTAAGATGCATCTGTTTCCAGTCCCAAGCCCTGAAAAGCCGTTCCGCCGTTGCTTGTTACAGTAATCTTCATGCTGTGTGCCCCGTCACTTTCCGGGCGGACGTCGCTGCTGTGTTCAATTGCTGCATTCTGTCCATTCCAGCCAAGCACCTGATAACTCGTCTGATCCACGCTGGCTGTGTTGTTTCTTCTCACACTGCCTTCTCCCAGCTCGAAATCGCCGTTTGAAAGCGCCCCCAAATCCATAATTTTGAATGAGTCCGCTGCGAAATCTGAATCTGAAGGGTTGTGCTGGTCGTCTCCCGCAAAAATCCTGATGCCGACATTCAGCGGCTGGTCTACAAATGTTTTATATTCATGCAGGTAGTAAAATTCAACCTTTTTCCATTCTCCCACTGTGAGAATATTTTTCATTGTGTAGCCCGGATAGTTTGTGTTGTAACCGTTTGTATCCGGAATCCTGTTATTTCCAAAAATCAGGAACCATACGCCGCCGGTGGTTGTCTCCTTGGCTGTTCTGATTATTTTAGCATAAAATGACACTTTATATAAATGGTTGGTTTGAAGACGCATTGACTGCGAAACATTACCAAACACGCTGCTGTCTTTCGGCGTAATTTTTACATACCCCTCAGAACCGTCTGGTGCGGGGTCGGCAGCATCCTTAACAATCTCTGCAGGCCCGTCGAACGACCACCCGCTGGTGTTGTTGTTAAATTCGCCGTTGGTAATGATGTTTCCGTCATCTTTCTCTCCTGCTCCCGGAGAAATGACATTATAAGAAATGTCGTCAATATAATAGCGGAGCGTGCTGTCGCTGGGGTTTACTAAATCTTTTGTCCCGCCGTTTTGCCCCATTCTAATTGATATATGGGAGATATTTTGAATTTCAGATGTTTTTCCTGTGGGGTTTCCGCTTTCCACGCCGTTATAGCCTACCGTCGGGAAGCAGGTCATCTGTCCGTCCCAAATCTCCTGGGTTGAAACATAAACCCATTCTCCGGCTTTCAGTCCTGCGGGGTTCACAGAAATTTGCTTCCATGCCGCAACATCCTTTGTTTCCGGCAGGCTTTCATCGTCAGACGTTCTGTGAACGGTAACCATGCCGTAAAGAATAAAGCTCATTGCATCTGTTTTTATTTCCGTATCGAGTTTCACCCAAGCAGAAAAATTTAATAAGTTTCCCACTTTCGGCATCACAGACGTGTTTGCACTTAAATCGCTGTTGCTTTCTGCGCTAATTTCCACATAGCCTGCGCCGGCGCTACCGTTCACGCCGCCATTTACCTGTGTTAACGTGGTTGCATTGCCGCCATAAATGCTTCCGTCACTCAGACTTTTTTCAAAGTCTTCAAACACATATGGGTATGTATCAAACGGTTTGTCCGCCTGAACCGGCATCATGCAAAGACCAAGCAATATTGATAGTGCCAATGTTACCGATAATAATTTTTTCATAAATTCTCCTCCTGATTTAAATAAAATATATCCCTATTTAGTTTCATTATAATCAACTTTTACCAAAATTACAAGTGCTTTTTCGAACATATTTATAAAAACTGCGCAAAAACTGAAGCTGAAATCACGGTGAGCAACCCACAGATTACAATGGAAAGACTGCTCATTGCACCTTCCACTTCGCCTATTTCAATCGCTTTAGCCGTTCCTGCCGCGTGGGACGACGCGCCGATGGCAATCCCCTTTGCCACCGGCTCTGTAATACGAAACAATTTGCATACCGTTTCTGCTATCATGTTTCCGAACACGCCTGTCACCGTGATAACCGCGGCTGTTAGCGCCACAATTCCGCCCAGTTCTTCCGACTGACCAATACCGATTGCCGTGGTAATAGATTTTGGAAGCAACGTAACATAAAGCTCGTGGCCAAACCGGAACAGGCAGGCAAAGGCAAAAATCGTCACCATGCTGGTGATAACACCGGTAACAATTCCCACAATCACAGCCTTTGCATTGTGCTTTAGCACAGAAAGCTGTTCGTAAAGGGGAATGGCAAGACAGACCGTTGCAGGGGTGAGCAGATAATTTAAATATTTCGCACCGTTGTCATAGCTTGCATAGTCAATATCAAACACCAGCAGCACCACGATGATTACTGCAATGGAAACAAAAATGGGATTAAAAATAGCAAGCTTAAATTTTCGCTTTAAAACCAGTCCCAATTCATAGGCCAAAATGCTTACCACCACGCCGAAAAACGCGGAATTACATAACGATTCCTTCATTTTTGGTTTCCTCCTTTTGTTTAGAAAAGCGGATAACCGCCTGGGTTGCGCGGCCAGAAGCCGCCATAACTGCCACCGTTGAAACAAGCACCGTTACTGTAACAGGCACAATCACAGGCCGGAGCACGCCCCATGTATCAATCAGGCCTACGGCGGCGGGCACAAATAAAAGGGGCATAATGTCTAATAAAAACTTTCCCGTTTCTTTCACTGCATGAAGCGGAATCAATTTTGTCATAAGGCCAGTCAGCATCAGCACCAGCCCATAAATACTGGCGGGAACCGGCAGAGGAATCACTGCGTTTAAAAGCTCTCCTAAAAGTGTTACACTTAAAATAATTCCAAACTGTTTGATGTATTTCATGAATTCATTTCTCCTGATGTAAAAATAGCCCCGCTTAGTGTTCAAGCGGGGCTAACGTTTTATTATTTAACCAATATTGTTTGCCTTATCGTTGCAGGCTTTAATTGCTTCCATCACTGCCGAACGGAATCCCCGTTTTTCAAGCTCTGCCACTGCCTCAATGGTGGTACCCTTTGGCGAGCAGACCATGTCCTTCAACTCTCCCGGGTGCTTTCCGCTTTCCAGTACCATTTTCGCCGAGCCTAAAACCGACTGTGCCGCCAACCGGTAGGCCGCGTCACGGGCCAGTCCGTCCCGCACGCCTGCGTCTGCCATGGCCTCGATAAACATATACACATAGGCCGGGCTGCTTCCGCTTACGCCTGTTACGGTGTTAATCATGGCCTCCGGCATCACCTCGGTCGTTCCAACAGAATTAAAAATGTCTACCACAGCGGAAAATTCCGCTTGATCAACATTGTTGTCACACTGGGCCACCACCGTCATTCCCTCCAGAACCAACGCGGGAGTGTTGGGCATTACACGAACAACTTTTGTCCTGCTTCCCAGCGTCTGTTTAATTGTGTCAATGGTTACGCCTGCCGCAATGGACACAAACACCTTGCCCTCAACCTCTTTTTTATCCATACCTGCAATCTCTTCCAGCACCTTCGGCAAAATAAACGGCTTTACCGCCAAAATGATGTAATCGCCGAAAAAAGCGTCCCGATTGTTGGTGCTGGTTTTTATTTCCCTGTCATATTTCGCCAGCACAGCTTCGTTTTTGTCGCACACGCAAATTTCTTCCTTTGAGCACAGGCCGGAGGCAATCACCCCGCCTGTAATGGCGCCGGCCATGTTTCCGCCGCCGATAAACCCAATTTTCATATTTTTTTCGTCCTTTCTAAAATCACACGCTGAGTTCGGCTTTTGCGCCTAACACATCTTGAAAACGCTCTAAAACAGGCGATACATAATCCCGGATAAACTCCTCCGTCTGTGAAGGAGCTCGTCCGATATAAAGCTCCGGCTTTAAAATGCTGTGGATTTCGTCCCTGTCCATATGGAAACTGCTGTCAGCACAAATTCTGTCCAGCAAATCGTTGGGCTTGCCCTCCTCTTTCACCACGCGGGCCGCCGCCATGGAATGCACGCGAATTTTTTCATGCAATTCCTGCCGGTCGCCGCCCTTTTTCACCGCCTGCATCATAATATTTTCTGTGGCCATAAACGGAAGCTCCTCCATAATACGCTTATGAATGACGTTTTCATAAACCACCATACCGTCGGTAACGTTTAAATAAATAGACAAAATTGCGTCCACCGCCAAAAATGCCTCCGGAACGCTGATGCGCTTATTGGCAGAATCGTCCAGCGTACGCTCGAACCACTGGGTAGATGCGGTTATCGCCGGGTTTAAGCTGTTTACAATTACATATCGCGCAAGGGAAGAAATACGCTCGGAGCGCATGGGGTTCCGCTTATACGCCATGGCAGAGGAACCGATCTGGCTCTTTTCAAATGGCTCTTCCATCTCCTTTAAGTGCTGCAAAAGCCTTAAATCGTTACTGAATTTATATGCGCTCTGGGCTATGCCGGACAAAATGGAAAGCACCTGACTGTCCAGCTTTCTGGAATAGGTCTGTCCTGAAACGGGGAACACGGCGGAAAAACCCATTTTTTCCGCAATCCTTTTGTCGGCCTGTCTTACCTTTTCCTCATCGCCGTCAAACAGTTCCAAAAAGCTGGCTTGGGTTCCTGTCGTACCTTTTGAACCCAACAGCTTCGCCTTGCTAATTTGATGCTCCAAATCCTCCAAGTCCATCATCAAATCCTGAATCCACAGGGTTGCGCGTTTTCCCACGGTAGTGAGCTGCGCCGGCTGGAAGTGGGTAAAGCCCAGGGTAGGCATGTCCTTATATTGTAACGCAAAGTCTGCCAGCACATGAATCACGTTCACTAATTTTGTGCGGATTAGCTTCAATGCCTCGGTCATGACAATAATGTCTGTGTTGTCCCCCACATAGCACGACGTGGCGCCTAAATGGATAATTCCCCTTGCTTTGGGACACTGCTGACCGTAGGCATAAACATGCGACATTACGTCGTGGCGCACTTCCTTTTCCCGTGCCCGCGCAACGTCGTAATTAATATCGTCTTTATGCTCAATCAGTTCTGCAATCTGCTCGTCAGAAATTGGAAGTCCCAGCTCCTGCTCCGTTTGCGCTAAAGCTATCCACAGCTTTCTCCAGGTTTTAAATTTGGTGTCGTCCGAAAAAAGCTCCTGCATTTCGCGGCTGGCATACCGCACACACAGGGGGCTTTGATATGTATCTGTTGTCATGTTTTATCTCCTGTATAATTTTAGATTAATATTCAATTTGGGAACCGGAGAACCGGTTCCCAAAATTGTATTTTAAATTACGTCAAAATTGTCTGGGTCGTCAGACAACACTTCCTCCAAATCCGGCTCCGGTCCATCAAAACTGTCTGTCGGCTGGGGTTCGCCGTTTTCCTCCGGTGCATGCTTTGTGCGCTTCGGTTTTGGCGCTTTCGGCTCTTTTTCTAAAAACACGCTGTCTACAAACACGTTGACTTTGTTTACAGAAATATCGGTCATGGTTTCAACGTTCTTTTTTACGGCTTCCTGAATTGTATAAGAAATTTCAGGAATATTCATGCCGTAATCAATATTGATGTGAACGTCAATGTCCACTTCCTTTGCCTCGTCATTCAAATAAATGCGAACGCCGCGCTGGGCAGGCTTTTTCACCAGCTTGTCAACAAACCCTTCCGCCACAGAAGCCGCTAAGTGAATTCCCTTTATGTCATTAAGCGCCTGGGCCGCAATAATTAAAACAACTTCGTTTGCAATTTTAATAGCGCCCGGGTTTTCTTCGGTTTCAAATGTAATATCTTTTTCAGCCATCTTCGGTACCTCCTAAATAATTTTTCGCACAGAAAGATATATCGTAGTATTATATCATAAGCGCAAGCCGCTTATCGGCTTGCTACACACCGATACAATAAAAACATCGGAAAGAAAACACATGTGTTTCTTTCATTTACTGTTTTTATTATATCACCAATTCGTAAAAAAAACAACTTTTTTTTCGATTAATTGGGTTTTATCTCAACAATTTTTACCTGGTCTGCGCGGCAGGCGCCGCTGTTTGCCACAAGGTCGGTGATAACTGCTGCATCAATTTCATTTAGCCCGTTGGTCTGCACCGCCACCGATGTTACGTTCTCGCCCATGAACACCACACAGTCTCCATAACCCTTCGCTTTAATCATGTTTTCCGCCGCAACTTCACTTTCTGTGAATTTAGAAAGCTGCTCGATTTGCTTTTGTGCATTGTCTTTCGATTCTTTGTCCGCCCCGGAGGAGTTTAAAACGCCGGTAAGCATTTCGATGGACTCGCTTCTCTTTTTCTCCCGTTCCATTTTCGCGTTGGTGAAATAGTCCGCGCCAACTGCTGCATTGTTGTTTTTGCCCTCATCTTCTTTTTTGTTTTCCTCTGTTTCCGTTGAATTTACCATTTTTGCTTCACCCAGCTTTTTTGAGGCCTCGGTGTACATAACCGATACGTCCGGGTCGGCCTCGCCCTTTCTTATGGTCATGTTCAAATATCCGGCAATGCCAATTAAAAGAATTAAAGAAACAGCGGCAACCTGCCGTTTCCTTAACACAAGCATTTTGTTCTTTTTGTTTTTTTCGTTTGCTGTGCGCTGGTTCGTTCTTGTTGTTCTTTCCTTTTTCGGTTTAAAAAATTTCATTGTCCTATCTCCCATCTTTACATTTTTTGCTTCATTATATTCAGAAAGAAAAATTATTTTCTTTCCAGCACTTCAATCCTGTGCGCTTTCACTCCCAAAACGGCGCGAACCGCGTTTAAAAGTTCGTTTTTCGTCTCTGCATCCTTTGCGCCTGTTGCGATGACCAGCACGCCGGAAACAGCGGGCCTGCTTTTTTTGAGAACCACCGGCGATTCTCCCCCGCCGGCATCGTTTTTTAACACATAAGTCTTTTCGTCTGTGTTTTGTTTAGCCTCGCCTTCAATCTGGCTGTCCGACTTTTCATCTGCCGCAAAAATGGTCTGTCCGTCATCCTCCAGCGTGACCATAACCTCCACATTCCCAGCTCCCTTAACAGAGGAAAGAATAGATTTGAGCTGTTTTTCAATTTCTTCTTTATATGCCGTGCCGCTTATCTGCTGCTCCACCACCTCTTTTTTCTCTTTCGTGCCTCCGCTTGGGAGCATCATCAGCCCTATCCCTACTATAAATATGATGACAAGTATCTTAGTATTCATAATTTGTCCGAAAAATTTCTTAAGGTCGCTTATGCTCTTCATCACTGTTCCACCACCTTGTCCTGGGAAATATCAATATACTCTGCCACAATCTTTGCAAAATCGGCAGAATACGGCGAAAGCCCAACCCGAGTAACCCCCGTAATTTCGCCGGTCTCGTCTGTTTTCCCCTCCACCGTAACCTGAAAGGAACGCCCGGTTTCGGTTTTTAGCTTTTCTGCAATGCGGACGGAGAGCGTTTTTTCAAATTCGTCCATTAAATAGCTTGCCCCTTTGACTGAGAGCTCCTGGGTTTCTATGTCAGACAGCTGCAAATTCAGCGTGTCGGAAAGTTTAAAAAGCGGTGAAACAACAATGGCAATAACAATCAGCCCCGCCGCAAAACCAGCATATTTTCCCGCACCCTCCCTGGGCAATATGCCGCAGACGAGCGACACGCAAATCACCGCCGCAATCACCATTTTTAAATAATCCGCCATTAGAGCGCACCTCCCCCAAACCGGCAAAGCATGGCCAGGCTGATAACGAACATAACGCTCACCGCCAAAATGACACCGCAAATCCTGACTAAACTTCCGCCAACTTCATCAATTACATGAGACACCCGTTTTTCTGCCGTCACCGCACACAAGCAGGCTGCCAGCTTATAAGAAAGCGCCACGGCGCACACGTTAATCAGCGGGCTTAAACACACATAGCCAACGCCAATGATACCGCTTATCCCCAATGCGCTTTTAATCGCCCGAGCGCTTGTGCCCACCATTTCCAATGAATCTGACAGGGCACCGCCCACCACGGGAACAAAGCTTCCCACCGCGTATTTCACCGTTTTTCCCGCCACTGTGTCAAAGGCTCCGGCAGCCTGGGACTGAATTGCAATCACTGCGCCATATAAGGTTAAAAGCAATCCCGTTCCCCACTTTAAGCAGGATTTTAACAACCCCGTAACACCTTTTAAATAGGGCGTGTCACCCAGGCAATCCACCACACTCAGCGCTGTTATCACCGCAACTAAGGGCAAAATAGTCTCTTTGCAGATATGAATAAACACCTGCATGGCGCCGAACACCACGCCGCAGGCCGCGGTCTGTGCCGCCTGGCCCGTTGCAGCCGCGGCGGTTGCCACCGAGGGCATGAGCGCCTGCACAAACAAAAACAGCGTGTCAATGGTTTCCTCCGCCGCGGACATAGAAAATATAAAAATTTTTAAGCTCATCAGCGACACCACTGCCACACAGCAAATTGTGCCAATCTCATTTTTGCCGCCGCACAGGCTGGCTGCTATTCCTGATATGATGCCTGCAGCCACCATTTTGAGAATGACGGAAGTGTTTTCTTTAATCTTTCCAAACAAAAGCGATGCTAATTTATCGGCAAGTCCCGAAAAGGTGAACCCGCTTTTTCCGTCTAAAACGTCCCGCGCTGTGTCAGACACGCTGTAGCCCGGCACATTATTCCTATTTTCCGCTTCCTCTATAAGTCCGTCGACCCCTGCTGCCTGCACAATATATGGTAGATATAATATAAGGAAGAAACTAAGTATAGAAATCACTTTTTTCATTGGAAAACCATTCCTTTCCGTACCGTTTTGAATCAAATAATCAAACATCTTTCTTTTTCCTTCGTATAGACGCAGAGCGCAAGACCGGTTCTCAGGCCCTGCGCTTTGCTTTTTTATTTTACAGGCTTGATATGCCAGATATCTTCGGCATACTGACAAATCGTACGGTCAGAAGAGAATTTCCCGGCAGATGCGACGTTCATGAGGCACTTGCGGCCAAAGGCGATGCGGTCGCAGTAGTCATGATTCACGCGCAGACGAGCCTTCTTATAGCTATCAAAGTCGTAGAAGATAAAATACTGATCCGGCTTGTGCCAGCTTGCACCTTCGAGCAGAGACGTATAGAGTTCGTGCTGCTCCTCGTCAGTCGGAACCGTCCCGTCGATCAGGGTATCGACAGCGCGGCGCAGATTCGGGTTCGCCTTGTAGAAGCTGCGGGCGTTGTAGTTGGGCTTTACCATGTTGATTTCCTCGACAGTCGCGCCGAAGATATACTCGTTTTCCATGCCTGCCTGCTCTGCGATCTCGACGTTTGCACCGTCGAGTGTGCCGAGCGTCACTGCGCCGTTCAGCATCAGCTTCATGTTGCCTGTGCCGGAGGCTTCCGTACCAGCAGGAGAAATCTGCTCGGAAATATCAGCGGCGGGAATGATGTGCTCTGCATAGGAGCAGTTATAGTTCTGCACGAAGACGACCTTCATCACGCCGTCCATAGCAGGATCGCTGTTGATGAGATCGGCCACGCGGTTTACATAATGAATAATTGCTTTTGCACGGCGGTAGCCCGGCGCAGCTTTTGCACCGAAGATGAATGCGGTGGGCGTAAAGTCCTTGATGCTGCCGTCCTTGATAGACAGATACAGGTCCATGATGCTCAGCGCATTGAGCAGCTGGCGCTTATACTCATGCAGGCGCTTGACCTGCACGTCAAAGATAAACGATGGGTCAAGTGCAACGCCCTCATGCTCCTCGATCACGCGGCACAGCTGGCGTTTCTTCTCAAGCTTGATGGCGTTGAACTGCTTGACGGTCATTTCGTCAATACCAGCCTTCAGTCCTTCCAGCTGGTCGAGATGTTTCAGATATCCTGCGCCGACCTTGCTGTCGAGCAGACCGCAGAGTTCCGGGTTAGACAGGCCCAGCCAGCGGCGGGGCGTAATGCCGTTGGTCTTGTTCTGGAAGCGCTCGGGGTAGATGGCATACCAGTCTTTGAACAGATCGTCCTTGAGAATCTGAGAGTGAATCTCGGCAACGCCGTTGACAGCGGTGGACATATAGACAGACAAATTCGCCATATGCGCCTGCCCATCCTTGACGATAAAGAGCGTTGTATGCGGGTGCTCCTGCTTGAGTTTGGCATCGATACGCTCGATAATCTCGCAGACCTCCGGCACAACAGAACGCAGCAGTTCCAGATCCCATTTTTCAAGCGCCTCTGTCATGACAGTGTGGTTCGTATAGGAAAACACGCGGCGGGTCAGTTCAAACGCGGCATCAAAGTCCAATCCTTCGGCCATCAGCAGACGGATCAGTTCAGGGATGGACATGGCTGGATGCGGATCGTTCAGCTGAACAGCGATGAACTCCGGCAGACGGTAATAATCCGTGCCGTGCTCTTTGCGATAGTCGCGCAGAATGTCCTGCAGCGATGCGCTGGAGAGAACATACTGCTGCTTGACGCGCAGACGCTTGCCCTCCCATGTGGAATCGTTCGGATACAGAACGCGGGTAATATCCTCGGCCTTGTTCTTCTTTTCAAGCGCCTTGACATAGTCCTGCGCGTTAAAGGCATCGAAGTTCAGTTCTTCCTCAGCTTCGCACTGCCAGAGGCGGAGCGTGCCGACCGTCGTTGTCTCATACCCGATGACAGGCATATCATACGGGACGCAGTTGACAGTCTGGTCGGCAAATTTGACCTTGACAGCCAGCTTGTCACGGCGGTGACTCCACGGGTCGCCGTATTTGGTCCAGTCGTCCGCGTTTTCACGCTGGCAGCCGTTTACAAACGACTGCTTGAACAAGCCGAAGCGGTAGCGCAGGCCATAGCCGGTCAGCGGCAGATCGAGCGTCGCGGCGCTGTCAAGAAAGCAGGCGGCCAGACGGCCAAGGCCGCCATTCCCGAGTGCTGCGTCCTCAATATGCTCCAGACACGCAAGATCGACGCCTTTTTCGGCAAAGGCCGCTTTCATTTCACGCAAAATGCCAAGATTGAAGAGATTGCTGTAGACCAGACGCCCAACATCATTTTAAGATTGTAACTGAG
>OGYL01003016.1_pt1 | contig 11238 bp, 12 predicted proteins | sample 1576541 | NCBI WGS metagenome assembly OGYL01 (sample SAMEA3541551, study PRJEB24748) | human gut metagenome | biome: human gut; feature: human-associated habitat; material: faeces | place: China | collected 2012 | reverse complement strand
GGGCATAAAGTAGATTCATGCAATACCGATTTACACAAACTATTTTACACTCCCGAAATTTCTTTTTACAAAGTCATGATTATATACAATAATATCCCCTGCTTCGTCATTTTCCCAAGAAATTTTAGATTCATTATAGGATGATGGATTAGCCAAGACTCGGCTTATTGTAGTTTTCCCGCTTCCATTAGCACCATAGAAAAAATTAACTTTCTTTAAATCAGTTATTATTCCATGGGTACTATCAAACGTAGCGATATTTTTTATTTCTATAGAATTAATCATTTGTCATATCCTCATATAAGAATTTGCAAAAAAAGATTTCAACTTCGCTTTCAGCACAAATAACCTCATTACAAATTATCCACATACAACTCTCCAGAACATCAAACGGTTCTTATAAGTCTGGAATGCTCAATGAAAAGAACCGCTCTATACCACAATGATGCAACATACAAGAATTCCCATTCTTACAAATTTCACAATGATTGTTCGTGCAATATCGTCTTCCATGTAAACAAGGATGATTGAAATAGTTTTCTGAAATATCTTGATAATTACCACATCGTCCATTAGATATGATCAAATTACAACTTTGAGGCAACCGAACCGTATAATGTGTACTAGTTCCATGGTGAAGGCATTTCATATATTCATACAAATTATTTTAAAATAATCTCTATACAAATATTTATCAACAACCCTTTTAGTGATATCTCCTGTCATTAAAAGATTATAATAATGAGTATCGTCCAATTGCTTATCTCGAAAAACAGATGAACTAAAGCTTCAAAACGGTTAAAATGGTCTTCGTGAAAATGCGTAAGCATAAAACTAATGCTCTTGGGGTCATTCATACAACTCCAAATCCATTCGATTTGCGATTCTACATTATCTTTCCGTTTGCTACCACAATCCACAAGTAAGGACTCTCTATCCTTTTGTAATAAAATACTTTCCCCAAATCCCATATTAAAAACATTCATCAGCATATAATCACTTCCATCAATAGCAACAGCATAATTAATCGGTCGATAAATTAAAAGTCCCCGAAGATTGTATTGTCAAATTATAGTAGATTGCTATTATTTTAATTATTTCAAATTTATAATTTAAATATCTTCATATCCCGGATTTTACAACTTATCATCTCTTGATGTTCTTAGTCTGATTCTCTAAATCAATGAAAAATCTGCCGATTTAATAAATCAATGTTCGTTCTTTCAACATTCCATATTCCTCGTACAGTATCAAAAACAGTAATTCTTTTAATACGTTTTCTTGGCATAGAATCCGTATCTAGATTTAACTCGTCTAAAGTAATATATACTACTTCAGGCTTACCTTCAATTAATTCTCTATCAGTATCTTTCTTCGTATAAGACTCTTCGTTCTCAAAATCAATCTCTATCCTATCTAAAAAGCATTTGTGTGATGTTTCATTTACGCAACGAATTTTAATTGCTGGCTCATCAGTATTTAAAACAGAACTCTGCCCCACTTGATCCCAAGGAATACCAATAGCATGAATTCCTGGTCTAGTTCCTAATTCAACAGTTACTCTCACATAAGGACGGTTTCTAAGATAAGAAAGAAATTTTTTTATACATGCTGGAGCAATTTTACCAATCAGTGGGATTAAATCTATCATTTATCATTTTTCTCCTAATCAATATATTCTTTCTTAAGATGGCACCATCAAAAATCTTATCCAAAATCTTTTAAAACGGCTTCAAACTTATCTACGGACCGATTCCAATCCAAGGTCTGAATGTCTTCATATCCCTGTTGTGCTAATTTGATGCGTTCGTCATTGTGATCAAATAAATAAGAAATGTGTTCGACGAGTCCCTCGACATCTTTAGGCGGTGAAAGCAGGACATTGCGTCCATCGGTTGCGTATTCATGGACACCACCATAGTCGCTGGCAACGTAAGCGCATCCACAAGCCATGGCTTCGGCACCGGTTAGGCCAAATCCTTCTTTTATGGAAGGGCAAAGATAAATTTTTGATTGGTTATAGACTTGCCGCAATTGAGGCTGCGTTGCACTCTGAATATATTGAATCCATGCAGGTAAATCATCGGGGCGCTTCGGTACACCGAATAAAGTAGCTTGTAAGTCAGGATATCGTTCTTTTAATTTTTTCAAAGCAGCAATTCCATATGCCGAACCTTTATGCACCTGCTCATGATACAACATAGAAATGGTATGCCCTTTTCGAGAGGCAATGGGAATATCAATATTGAAAACATCAAAATCTATCCCATTAGGAATCAAGACGCAATCGGCTCCGCTATCTAGAACAATTTTTTCTAACCATTTAGCAATAACAATATTCTTCATTCCCAAACGGTAGGTTTCTTTTACTGCATCAGCAGTCCATCTTCCCCAATTCTCAAAGTCCTGTATAAAGTACAACTTTTTTCCTTTATTTATACTTAAATTGGCGACATCATCAGCCGTCCCAACAGCCGTAGCACAGACAAAATCCGCATCAGGAATCTCGCGATCATTAATCCCCGTATAGGCGCAAACTTTGTGGACCTTGGGATGCAAAGCAAACCACTTAGGATAGTACCAAACCAAAAAACGATAGCAAAGCTTTTTCAGGAAGCCCGGCAAAGGATGGCTTTTGGCACCATCGGCACAATCAAAAGCAATTGCAATCTCATGGCCGCGCTTAGCCAAACGGTTTGCATATTCAAAAGTCATTTTATAGCCGCCAGTCGAAAATTTTGAATATCCGGGCAATATAAATGTAATTTTCAAAGTAATCACCTTTTTATGAATATAATTGAATATAGATAATTCTTTCTATAGCCAAACATTTAAATTAAAAAGTGGATAAATAATAATATCAAAATATACATAAATCCCAAAGTAAAATAAATAGAACAGCAGAACCAAGTAACTAAAAAAGAGCTTTACTTGTTTATCGGTAATAGCATAGTATTTAAATTTTGGAGCACATATTTGAATTCCAATTACTACTGCAGCACTAAATATTAAAAACAGATCTCTAAAAAATCGTGAAAACTCAGACCAGACCATATAAAACGGGAAAAAAGAAAACGCATAAATAGAGCATACATATGTATTGTCAATGAAATCTTTTTGAATTTCTGAAATATTTTTGATGTACTTAACGCTTTTATGAATCCATCGAATTATCAAGAAAGCCAAAAAAGTTGCTACATAATAGATAAGATAACCAAATCTAACAGTATTACTGAACACTTCATCAACTTTACTTTCAAGCTCTCCAGAGAAAAATATAATCAGTACACTTTTGATAGATTCATTAAAACTACCAATAGAAAGTATCAGGCTTGTTGCAATAATGCAGAGTAAAAATACTCGAGTAAAATATTTTGCATGAATCAATTTTTTAAATATTATTAAAGGGAAAAATATGAGGATTGCTATATGAAATCCCGCGGCCAAAAAGCTATAAAACATATACTTTATATAATTATTAACTGAATGTCCCCGTAAAAAAGTCATTGCATATGAAAATATAGCCATGGCTATAAAATTCTTCATCTGAGCCGCATCAATCATCATCGGGTAGATACTATAAAAGAAAAAGAATAAAATACTCCATCCTGATGTTTTCCGTACAAATACCCCTACAAAAAATAGCCCTATCATATAAATAATAGCTCTAAAACCATCGAAACTTAAGCCAAGCGATTTAGATATACATTGTATAAAATCAAAAGCCCAATAGTTTAAACGAATTCCCGACCAATCTATCCTTTGATATTCAATTAAATAATTGCCATAATCTGCAACTTCATGATTACCTACGATAAACAGAAATAACCAAATCAAAAAAAGCAGCACTGATAGTCTGTGCTTGGAGTGAGCAACCGTTTCTATTCCCCATAATGCTCCTGTAGAAACTAATGCACAAAAAATAAGTAACATAAAGTGCCTCCTGACATTAAGAATTCTAGAGGTTTTTAATAGAAATCATAAATTTCCCTTTTGTACTTCTTCAACTATCCTTTTTAAAACAATTGTTGGAATAAAAGGTAACACTGCTTCAAAAAGAACTGTTGACTTGCTATATTTTCTTAACTTCATAAGAACTTTTAAATATTTGATGCTAGGATGTTCAAAATAATTAGCTCTGGCATGATTCCAGTCCCTTGCCAATTTTATAGTATCATTAGGCCCAAATGCTTCCCAAACATGATCAACTAATTTCATTTGAGCAAGAATACGTTTTTCATAGTATGAAGACTTATTAGTAATGCCTTTCAACACCCCTGATTGATTGCCCCCATAAATCCTATATTTCATTAAAGGTTTATCCGCCATTACAATTTCACCTTTACAAGCAGCGCAAATAGCTAACCACCAGTCATGAAAAACGGATGAAGGAAAGGGTATAGCAGCTTTAGCGATATCACTTTTCATCATCATAGTACATCCGGTAACAAAATTTTTTGTAAGTAAGTGTAATAATGCATTTTTCCCCGGATAAAAAATTTGACGAGGACGAACTTTTGCAACCTGATCCGCAATAATTTCCGATTTGCCATTTATTATCATCATGTCGCTAAAAGCCAATGTATTATCATCTTTTGTATCCAATAAATCGAGTAAAGTCTGTAATTTATCAGGCATCCAAATATCATCCTGATCGCAGTACGCTATATACTCAGTATCTGATAATTCAGTCAAATTTTGAAATACTCCATTCGACCCTAAATTTTCTTTACCCTTGTAGATTTTAAAAGGAATTTCTTTCAAATGTTCTTTGAATAACTCAGCATAATTTGTCGTATCCTGCGGGCAGTCATTCCACGCAAGTACTTCAAAATCTCTATATGTTTGATCATATATTGAATCTAACTCTTCTATAAGCCATTTTATATTCGGCTTATAAACAGCCATTACAATAGTAATTTTCCGCATAATTATCACAGCCCTGTCTTTTCTATTAATCTCTATACCATATTAACAATATTCTCTTTGATTACCATAATATCGAATCTATACTTTATAAATTTTCCGCATAGCTGGTAAAATCTGTGTCAAATCAAACTGCTTGATTCTTTCCAGCGCATTGGCAACAAGGCTGTCTCGCAACGCCGGATCAGACTTCATTTTTTGAATCGCTTCGGCTGTCGCTTCTGGTGTGTTGTCTGCCAAGAAGCCGGTAACGCCGTTTTCAATAAGGTCTGTATTGCCCCGGATGCTAGTGCAGACTGCCGGGAGGCCGCAGGCCATGGCTTCCATGAGGGCTACGGGCAGGCCTTCCTGCAGAGACATGAACATGAAGACGTCGCTGGCACTGCAGATATCCGGGATGTCGCGCCGATAGCCTAGAAAATGGACATGATTCGCGATATCCAGACTTTTGGCAAGGGCCTTCAATTCGTCCATTTTAGCGCCTTGGCCGCAGATGAGGTATTGAATATTTCCCAGATTTCCCTGTTCCTGTAAACGTCCCAAAGCCCGCAAGACGACTTGATGATTCTTGCGCGGGATGAGTTCGCCTACCGAAAGCAGGACGAAATCATCGGCTGCCAATCCCAGTTCTTGGCGTTTCACTGCTTTATCCGTAACATCCACATGGAATTTTTTCAAATCGACGCCGACACCGGGTACGTAAACCACTTTCCCAGCTTTAAAGTGCTGTGCCCGCTGGTAGTCTTCCTGGTTAATCGTAATGAGGACATCCGTATCATGCGCCAACCAGCGTTCGACCGGATAGAAGATGAGCCAGTTAAGGAGCGGTGCCCCTTTGTAGAAGTGAAAACCATGAGCCGTATAAATGACTTTAGTCCCTCTTTTTCGTGCCTCACGGGCTGCCAAACGAGCTAAAGCAGCTCCTACTGGTGTATGACAGTGAATAATGTCATAATGATCTGTATCGATGATTTTCTTCAACTTCTTATAGGCCGTAATATTTCCTGCTTTAAAAGGATTTCGCTCAAAGGGAATATCATAATAGTCGTCACAAAAAGGAATCTGACAATCTGCCGGATTATCATAATCATTACGGGCCGCAACGGCTGTCTGCCACCCGTGTTCCTGGAACATCTTCAGAAAAGGCAAATGAAATTCCATAATATGTTTTTTTACTACTGTCGCAACAAAAAGTACTTTTGCCATCGTATTTTCAATTCCTTATCTTTCAAATTTGCTTAAATCCAGGTCTTTGCCGCTGACGTCTTTGCCTTCAGTGGCGCTCTTGGTGACTAGGATTTTGATGGTCTGGATCATGATGATGAAGTCTTCTAAGATGCTGTAGTTTTCGATGTACATCAGGTCGTAGACGAGTTTATCGTACGGCGTAGTGTTGTACTTTGCGAAGACCTGGGCCAGGCCGGTGATGCCCGGTTTGACGTTATGGCGATAGGCGTATTCGGGGTTTTCTTGTTTGAATTTTTCGACGAAGAAAGGCCGTTCTGGTCGGGGACCGACGAGGCTCATATCGCCGTTGAGGACGTTGAGGATCTGCGGCAATTCGTCCAGGCGGGTGGCACGGATGAATTTACCGACTTTGGTAATGCGCGGGTCGTCCTCCGTCGCCAGCTGGGGACCGGAATATTTTTCCGCATCGACGCGCATGGAACGGAATTTGTAGACCTTATATTCCTTGCCAAAGCGGCCGACACGGACCTGGCTGTAGAGGACGGGACCGCCATCACCGAGCTTGATAGCCAGAGCGACGGGAATGGCGAAGGGCAAGGCACAGATGGCGGCCATACCGGCCACGATGATGTCGACGGTACGCTTGACGGCCCGCTGTTCGACGCTGAGACGCAGGCTCTTGGGCCGGAAGACCGGGATGTCGTCGATTTTCTGCAGCATGGCACCGTTGCAGAAGATTTCGTAAGAGCCGGGAATGATGTAGGGCTGGATTTCTTTATCCGTACAATAGTTGACGATATCCGCCTTAGTCGTGATAGGGATATCCGAGCAGATGATGAGTGTGTCGATGTCGCAGGATTCCAGTTCCTGACGCCAATCCTTCTGCGGGTCCATGATGACGTGCTGGAGCTTCAGCTTGAGCTGAGGCTGGGCACTCATGCGGTAATGGACATGACGACATTCGTCTTCGTTGCCCATAATCATGACGCGTCGGACGGGATGAAGGCTCTGTTCCCAACGCTGGACGGCCCGCTTCCAAAAACCGAGCAGGACGAATTGTACGGCCGTACTGGAAATAATCAATACCCGGGAATAAGCGAATTCATGAATGACAAAACTCAAGGCCATGACCAGGATGAGGACCAGGAAGAGACTGACAGCCAGACTGATCAGGACTTCGCTGAAGCGCTTGTGTTCAATCGTATAAAGACCGTTGATACTGAACATCATGACCGTGAAGATAACGGCAATCGGCAGCATCCCCGAGTATAAAGCCTGATGTACTTCCCACGCACTCGGCGGGATAATCAGATAGGTCAGGAGTATGTAAGTTAGGGTGATGATAGTCACGTCACCGAGTAAACCGAAAAGTTTACGTGACGTAGGATAGACACGGGTCTTCATGACCTTTTTTCATTCCTTTCGTTGAGTTTGGGGCCGGTGGCCCCGTCGTTCGTCGTTAAGCCTCCCCTCATAGGGGAGGTGGCCAAAAGGCCGGAGAGGTTGGTTTGCCGGTCGCAGACCGCAGGCCGCCGGTCGTGAAACCATGCCACATTGACCAGTTGGATATATAGCTGACTGGTCGTTGTAAGAACCCCTCAGTCAGCTTCGCTGACAGCTCCAGCACGGCTCTCCGTTTTGGCAACCGTCCTGCACTTCCCTCCGGTCAGTCCCTGACGGGCCAAAAAGGGCCTATCAGGGGAGCCATACTACTAACGGCGTTTCCGTTTTTTATTATGATTTTCGTCGTAATAGTAGTAGTAATAGTAGCCGCTCTTGTGGTGCTGTGGGACTTTATTTAAGATGACGCCGAGGATGTTGGCGTGGACTTTTTCTAAGAGTTCTTTGGCTTGTTTGCCTTCGTCCGGGCTGATGTCGCCGCTGCCCAGGACGAGGATGGTACCGTCGGTCTGGCTGCTCATGAGTACGGCATCAGTGACGGCCAGGACGGGCGGCATGTCGAGGAAGACGTAATCATACATTTCCGCTGCTTCCTGCAAGAGGGCCTTCATCTTCTTCGAGCCCAGGAGTTCAGCCGGGTTCGGCGGGATGGGACCGCTGGTGACGATGTCGAGGTTGGGAAAGACGTCGGCCTGGATGACTTCTTTCAGGGGCAAGTCTTCGGCAAAGCAGTTGCTCAGGCCCCGGTTGAGCAGGCTGAAACGGCGATGGATGACGGGCTTGTGCATGTCGCAGTCGATGAGCAGGATTTTTTTATCGTCCTGCCCGATGGTAATGGCCAAGTTGGCGACGGTCGTCGACTTCCCTTCGTTTGGGATGGCCGACGTAAAGACGATGGTCTTCAAGGTCTTGCCGGCACCAGAAAACTGTAAGTTCGTCCGGATGGCCCGATAGGCTTCGGCTACCGGCGACCGGCTGTCATAATGGGTGATGAAATCTATTTCCGCCATAATTTCCTCCTAAGTTTCGACCACAGGCCATGGCTGCTGTCCGGTTCCTTCTGCAAGGTATTGGTATCGGGAATCATGCCCAGGACAGGCAGGCCCAATTCTTTTTCCACGTCTTCGGCCGTCCGTATCTTGCGATACATGAGGGATTGGACGATGACCGTCCCCATGCCGACGATGAGACCTAACAAGGTCATGATGGCCATAATCAGGACTTTCCGCGGCTTAATCGGTTTTTCCGGCAATGTCCCCTAGTCGACGACCTGTACTTCGTTCGGCACCATGACTTCGGCGACCTTGGCTTCTTCCAGGCGTTTAGCCAACATGACATAGATTTCGTTGTTGACGTCGGCATCGCGCTTGACGCGGACGAAGCCCTGTTCCTTTTCCGGTAGGGAGGCGATGATGGCGTCATTTTCCGAATCCATCTGGTCCAGGGCCGTCTTTTTGCTCTGGGCAACAGCAATGGCCGCTTCGTTCTTGAATTTATCGGCCAATAAGCCCTGCTGGACAGTATTGCTGGACGGCGCCTGCTGGGCGACGATTTTGCTGATTTCCTGATTCAGAGAATCGCGGGTGGAGTTGATCTGGTTGTTGATTTCCTGCATCTTCGGATGTTCATCCGTATATTTGCCGACGTAACTGGCTTTGGTCGCTTCCAGCTGAGCCAGCTGGGTCTTATACTGCTGGATAGCCGGGCTGTCGGCGATGGATACACCAGCTGAGCTGAGCTGTTCATTGACGCTGCTCAGGCCAGCCTGGGCCGTTTCCAGGTTGAGCTGGTTTTCGGCTTTAGCCTTGTCGACAATGTTCAGCTTATCCGTAAGCTGCTTCATCTGGTCGTCGGTAGAGTACATCTTGTTGGCGGCCTGATACTGCTGCAGCTTATCTTCGGCCTGACTCAATTCGTCTTTGGACGCGGCCAGCCTCTTTTCCAGGAACTCGCGGGTCCGCTTCTGTTCGTCATGGCTCAGTTCGGTCAGGCGGTTCATAAAGCCCTTGATGATGAGGTTATTGGCTTTCTGGGCCTGTTCCGGCGACTTGCCGGTGACGTCGACTTCCAGAATTTCTGTATCTTTATACGGTTTGGTAATGATATGACTCTTGACATAGCCGTCATAGTCGGGCAATTTCCCGTTTTCATCGCGTTCTTCTGTCTGGGCGATGACCGGCAGGACGACGTTGCGGCTCTTGAGGATTTCTGCGTCGGTCATCATGCGCTGCTTGTCGTCCATGGCATTGCCGCCGGATACTTTGGACAAAATCGAATCGCCCAGGCCCTTATCCTGCTTGATGCGCAGCAGCGACGTCGACTGGTACACCGGCGGCGCGACGAGCAGATAGGCCCCGCCGGCAATCATGAAGGCCGCCGTAATAGCCGCGATTTTCTTCTTGTTGGCCATGACAACTTGAAAGAGGTCTTTCAAATCAATGGTTATTTCTTCCACCCTGTTCAACTCCTGTATGGTAAATACTAATTGTTATCTAAGTTGTCTTTCGCTTCGGTAATCATGTAAATACTACTGAAGATCGGCGCAATATCGCGGGCAAAGTCGATGCGATGGTTCTTGGTCAGGTAAAGGATGTCCCCTTCGCGAAGGGTGACGTTCTGCGACATATCGCCGGTTTTGAGCATATTATTGAGGTTAATGGGAATGAGCGACTTCGGCTGGTCCTGATGGATGAGGAAAATCTTCTTCTTCGCCGTATCCCGCGTAAAACCCTGGGCGGCGCCGATGGCATCGATGACGGTATGGCCCTTTTCCAGTTCCACGGCACCGGGCTTCTTGACTTCGCCAAAGACGTAGACCCGGACGCGGCCTAACTTGGAAATATTGACGGATACATCGGGATCGACGATATACCGGGCCAGGCCCTGCTGCAGGACGTCAGTAAACTGGGAAACCGTCATACCTTCGGCGTGGATTTCCCCGACTAAGGGAAAGGATACGTTGCCGTCGGGCCGGACGACGAAGGGCGACTGATTCGTTGATGAATTGCCCAGGTCCTGCTGCTGCGTGACAACGATGTTGAGCTCATCGCCAGGCCGCATATAATACTCTTCGGCACAGGCCGTCCCGGTCCACAAAGCGGTCACGGCGGCCAGTGCCAGTATACTTTTCTTTAACATCTGTATTCACATCCTATATTCAACCAAAGAGACGATGGAAAAAGCCTTTTTTCTCCTTTTGCCAGTGCGACGGCAAGTCGGGATAAAAGACGCGGTTCTTTAAAATACATTCGGCATTGCGCGTCGCCGTGTTCCAAAGATTGACGTGCTGCTTATCCTTGGCAGCCAGGCGGTCCAGTTCTTCGTGGGCTTCGCGTATATCCGTCGTGCGAGATTCCACGCGATGCCCGTCGCTGCCGAGGAAGTGGATCATGCCATTGCGGTAGAGGTCGCGGACGCGCTGCTGCAGTTTCGAGCCGAAATAGCCCGTGAAACTGCCTGTATTGCATTGAGCCAGGACGCCCTTATTCATCCATGCCAGAAGTGTTTCCGGGCGCTCCATGAGGCGCTCATAGCGTTCTACGTGGGCCAGAAGTGGCAGGAACCCGCGCATTTGCAGCTCATAAATCATCTTTTCGACGATATCCGGCTGGGACTGGTCGGTCAGTTCCAACATGACATAGCGGCTGCCAGCCAGACAATAATCGTCGTGATTTTCCTTCATAAAGCGCAGCGTATCGCCGTTGAGTTCCACTTCCGCGCCCG
>OGYL01003009.1_pt1 | contig 11257 bp, 8 predicted proteins | sample 1576541 | NCBI WGS metagenome assembly OGYL01 (sample SAMEA3541551, study PRJEB24748) | human gut metagenome | biome: human gut; feature: human-associated habitat; material: faeces | place: China | collected 2012 | reverse complement strand
CTGACCGTTTTACGATAGTTGGACTGTGGGGACGGTTCATCCTCAAGCCGCAGACGGGAACGTACAGGGCGCTGCCCGAGCTGGAGGACCTCACCATGCACCTGGCCGAGGCGGTGAAGATAAACGTGGTGCCGCACAGCCTTATACGCTTCAGCGATGGCGAACTGTGCTACATCACGAGGCGTGTCGACCGCACGGAGACGGGCGCGAAGGTGCCGATGGAGGACATGTGCCAGCTCACGGAACGTCTGACGGAATATAAATATAAATGTTCGTACGAGCAGATAGCCAAGGCGATAAAGAAGTATTCGTCGGCTCCGAAGCTCGACCTCGTGAACTTCTGGGAGGTGGTGGTGTTCTCGTGGATAACCGGAAACGCCGACATGCACCTCAAGAACTTCTCGCTCTACAACAACATGGGCATGGGATATACGCTCACTCCGGCCTACGACATGGTGGCTACGGCGCTCATCATGCCCGACGACCCCGAGGAACTGGCCCTCACGCTCAACGGAAAGAAGCGCAAACTGCGCCGCTCTGATTTCATAAAGTCGATAACGGCGTCGGGCATCGACGAGAAGGTGATAGACAATATGGCAAAGAGATTCAGCCGCGCCATTACAAAATGGTTTGAGATAATAGACCGTTCGTTTGTGCCCGACGACATGAAGAGGCAATACAAGAACCTTATACTGCGGCGCATAGTGATGCTGAAATGATGGCGGGGGCGCGTGTCCGGAGCGCGCGATACCACACTGCCGACCCTACATTATTATATAGCGGCACGCGCATTATGATAATGCGTCGCTAACATTATCATAATGCGGTTTTCACAACATCATAATATAGTCAGTGCATTATCATCATATCGTCTGCAGGTTTGTGATTCAGTAGAACTTCGGGGGCAGGTGTTTCAATGGAAAGGTTGCGATTACGGCATTTTATAAGCATTTTTCGAGATTGGATAAACCGTTTGAAATCATTGATAATGGTTGTTTTTTTGTGCAGGAGAAAGAACGATATGGGCAACTTTCAGATTGAAAGCAGATTTTGATTTTTCCGTCTCAGTTTTCTGATATACCCCGAAAAATAAGCGCGTATTTGCAGACCGAGTCGTCTTTGGACGCAAATACGCGAAAAATAAGAGGTTTTTGTATGATATTGAATATCAATGATTTATGTTTAAGAGGTATTCTATCGTTTTGCAATATGCCCCATTTCGCATTACGAAATGACCTATTTCGGAGGCTAATATAGGCCATATCGCACCATGAAATGGGCTTAATCGCACTGCGAAATGGGCAATATCGGAAAGCAAAACGGACTTTTACGGACTACGGTTCGGGGTATATCACGATGCGGTATGATGCAAAACAGGTTGTATTATGCGTGATTTAACATTCCTTTACATCTCTTTCGCGAAAATATTTTGTCAAAATTTTGTCAAGAAAAATTGTAAGTTCGTCTTTCGGGTTTCCTTAAAATGTGACGGTATAAGGTATGAGAAACGGGGCGGAAGGAATTTATACGATTGGCCTGAGGTATATGCCGCGATTGCGGGTGGAGTATGTCAGTTGCGGGAAGGTGAATTAATTGTCGTTGCGATATCGCTTTATTATTATCCGAACTTCGTCCGGTTTGGGTTTATATCACTCCGTCCTTTCGGTAGGTTTTCCGGTGTTCAGTGACGGTTTGCGTATAAGACCAATCCCCGCATGGCTTATTCCGGCCATCGTAAAGCGTAGTAAAGACGCCTATTTAGGATTTTCCATAACGCAGAGGAATACTTTTCTCTTTCCACACATTATTTATATATTGTGCCGGTTTCATTTATATATTGAGCCGTTTTTATTTATATATTGAATCTTTCTTATTTATATATTAAGTCATTTTCATTTATATATTGAGTCTTTTTCATTTATATGCCGAACCGTTTCCGTCACGTCATCCCGTCAGACCGGTATCCGGCGGACAGCGGTCATTAGTCAAACATCGTTGCCGGCGGTGCTTCACGCGGGGCGTTTCAGCGACTCTGATCGGCAGTCTTGTGCTTTTCCGCAGTCGTGCGGATAATCCACAATGGTCGTGTATGGCGTTATGTTTGTGTTGATAACGTTATTAATAATGTATAAAACAGTTAAACTTTATTAATATTATATTCTTCTCCGATTACGTTCTTGCTTTCAAAAAATAAAATAAGTAATTTTGCAGTCCGATTATTTCGGGGATACACTTAGAGTCCCCCGCGTGAGAGTGTTAATAGTGATGGTCTTTGGCCGGACCACGCGGTTAGTGAATCGCTCGCGCAAAGTTATAATGTTTTTTAGTAGTAATATTTAAATTAAACAATGAACACTTTAAGTTACAAGACTGTTTCCGCCAACAAGGAAACTGCGAAGAAAGAGTGGGTTGTTGTTGACGCAACAGATCAGGTGGTAGGCCGCCTCTGCTCTAAAGTAGCAAAACTTATCCGCGGAAAGTACAAACCAAACTTCACTCCTCATGTAGATTGTGGAGACAACGTAATCATCATCAACGCTTCTAAGGTGGTATTCACCGGAAAGAAGGAAACCGACAAGGTTTACACCCGTTATACTGGTTATCCAGGCGGACAGCGTTTCAATACACCTGAAGACCTGCGCAAGCGTCCTAATGGTGTTGACAAGATCATTCGTCACGCTGTGAAGGGTATGCTCCCTAAAGGTCCGCTCGGTCGCAAGCTGTTGAATAATCTTTATGTATTTGAAGGCGCAGAGCATGACAAGGATGCTCAGAAACCGAAGGCAATTGATATTAACCAGTATAAATAATCAGGAAAGATGGAAATGATAAATGCAATTGGTCGCCGCAAGACTTCTGTAGCCCGTGTTTATCTGACTGAGGGCACCGGTAAGATCACTATAAATAAGGTAGAACTGGAGAAATATTTCCCATCAGCTATTCTGCAGTATGTTGTAAAGCAGCCGCTGGAGCTCCTGGGTGTTGAAGGCAAATATGACATTAAGGTAAATCTTGACGGCGGTGGTTACACCGGACAGAGCCAGGCTCTGCGTCTTGCAATCGCCCGCGCACTGGTTAAGATCAATGCCGATGACAAGAAGACTCTGAAGGACAAAGGTTTCCTCACACGCGATTCCCGTGCTGTTGAGCGTAAGAAACCGGGACGTCCGAAAGCTCGTCGTCGCTTCCAGTTCAGCAAGCGTTAATGTCGCGCGATGCCGGATTTGCCGCATGTGTCCTGCTGGGACAGTGTCAGGCGGCATGATGTCTGGCGTCAAGACAGCATAAGTTTAGTATCCAAGCCTGTGAGACTTCGACACTGTTATGGCGGATTACCCATGGGCTGGTTCGAGAAAACTAAAAGGAAAGTAAACAATTTAAACAAACAAAAACAACAATGTCAAGAACAAACTTTGACCAATTATTGGAAGCAGGATGCCACTTCGGACACCTGCGTCGTAAATGGAATCCGGCAATGGCTCCTTATATCTTCATGGAGCGCAACGGCATTCATATCATCGATCTGCACAAGACTGTAGTTAAGGTTGACGAGGCTGCTGAAGCTCTCAAGCAGATTGCCAAGGCAGGCAAGAAAATCCTGTTTGTCGCTACTAAAAAACAAGCAAAGGAAATCGTTGCTGAAAAGGCAACAAGCGTAAATATGCCTTACGTTATCGAACGTTGGCCGGGCGGTATGCTCACCAACTTCCCGACAATCCGCAAGGCTGTCAAGAAAATGGCCAACATAGACAAACTGATGAACGATGGTACTTATGCCAAACTGTCAAAGCGTGAGCTTCTGCAGATTACACGTCAGCGCGCAAAGCTGGAGAAGAACCTCGGATCTATCTCAGACCTTACTCGTCTGCCGAGCGCACTCTTCGTTGTTGACGTAATGAAGGAGAATATCGCTGTAAGAGAGGCCAACCGTCTGGGTATTCCTGTCTTCGCAATGGTTGATACAAACTCTGACCCGAAGAACATCGACTACATTATCCCGGCAAACGACGACGCCAAGGATTCTATCGATGTAGTGCTGACAGCTTGCTGCAACGCTATAGTTGAGGGTCTGGAGGAGCGCAAGGCTGAAAAGGCTGACGAGAAAGCTGCCGCTGAGCAGGCTGAGGCTGCCGCTGACGCTAAACCGAAGCGCGCACGCAAGGCTCGCAAGGAAGCTCCCGCAGAGGAAGCTGCTCCTGCTGCTGAGGCTGCTGCAACAGAGGCTCCTGCCGCTGAGTAATGTATTGGAAACCATTTATTCAACTATAATTCAAAAGAAAACAATAAACTATGGCTGTTTCAATTGAAGATATAAAGAAACTTCGCGCAATGACCGGTGCCGGTCTGGCTGACGTGAAGAAGGCACTCACAGAGGCTGAAGGCGATTTCGCCAAGGCTAAGGACCTGCTCCGCGAGCGTGGACTGGCTATCGCTGCAAAGCGTTCAGACCGCGAGACATCAAACGGATGTGTACTCGTGAAGAAGGTAGGCACCTTCGCTGCTATCATAGCTTTGAAGTGTGAGACTGACTTCGTTGCCAATGGCGCTGACTTCATAAAGCTGACAAGCGACATCCTCGACGCTGCAATAGCTGCCAAGGCTCACACTCTTGATGAGGTGAAAGCCCTCACACTCGCTGACGGTACAAACGTACAGGATGCTGTTATGCACCGTTCCGGTATCACAGGTGAGAAGATGGAGCTCGACGGATACAACGTTCTCGAAGGCGACAACATCGAGGTTTACGACCACATGGGCAAGCACACTCTTGCAACAATGGTTCAGCTCAACAAGGAAAACGTGGAACTGGGTCACAAGATTGCAATGCAGGTTGCTGCAATGAAGCCTATCGCACTCGACGAGGCTTCTGTTCCTCAGGACGTAAAGGACAATGAGTTCCAGGTTGCTGTGGAGAAGACAAAGGAAGAGCAGATTGAGAAAGCTGTTGAGGTTGCTCTCAAGAAGGCTGGCCTGAACCCGAACCTGGTAGACAGCGAAGACCATATCGAGTCGAACATCAAGAAAGGATGGCTCACACGTGAGGACGCTGACAAGGCTCTTGTTATCAAGAAGGAAGCTGCAGAACAGAAAGCTGCTAACCTGCCTGAGCAGATGATACAGAACATCGCTAAGGGTCGTCTGGCTAAATTCCTCAAAGAGTGCTGTCTGGTAAATCAGGAATTCCAGTTCGGCGACGGCGACAAGACAAGCGTTGCCGACTATCTGAAGAAGCAGGACAAGGATCTGGCGATTGTTGCTTACAAGCGTTTCACCCTTGTTGCCGAATAAGAGTATAACTGAATATACAATCACAAGATAGAAGACGGAGTTATGAGGAGTGAGAGCTCTTTATGACTCCGTCTTTTGTTAATTATTCGCAATGAAGATATTTGCAGTAGGAATGAACTACATCCAGCACAATAAAGAGCTGGATGGAGCGTTATATAAACCGGAGAACCCTGTGATTTTCACCAAGGCTGACTCCGCTTTGCTGAAGGACCGCAAACCGTTTTTCGTGCCCGACTTCATGGGACGCATCGACTACGAGGCCGAAGTTGTGGTGAGGATATGCCGTCTCGGCAAGTCCATTCCGCAGCGTTTCGCTCACCGCTATTATGACGCCGTGACGCTGGGCATTGATTTCACTGCCCGCGAAATGCAGCAGGAGCTGCGCAAGAAAGGTTTGCCTTGGGACCTGTGCAAAGGTTTTGACGGTTCGGCTGCCATAGGCGAATGGGTCGATATCAACAAGTTCCGCGACATACAGGCCATACATTTCCATCTCGATATCAACGGTTCCATCGTTCAGAATGCCTGTACGAGCGAGATGCTTTACAGCGTTGACGAGCTCATTGCTTATATAAGCAGATATTTCACACTGAAGACCGGCGACCTCATCTACACCGGAACGCCCGTCGGAATAGGGCCCGTCGCGATAGGCGACAAGCTTGAAGGCTGGCTCGACGACCGCAAAGTGCTCGACATGTGGTGCCGTTAGAAGCCGGAAAGCACGCCGAAGGTCGGTCTGATAAAAGCTAAAACGAAAGACAAACGTGAAGAAAACGTTTTACAACATACTGTTTCTGATGCTTCTGCTCATGCAGCCTTCGGTTGCCGGAGCACAGAAATTCTTCAATCTGACGGCCGATCAGGTTAGGACAGATTCCGTGCTTCCACTTTTCGCAAGCACCATGCCGCTGCCTGCCAATTACGCTGATTCGGTCTATACCGTGTCGTTTGCATATCCGGAGTTCATCGATATGCCCGACAGCGACATCTCTTCATACAAGAAACTTGTCCGGACTTTGCCTCCCGCAATGCCCGAGATAACCAGCCATATCGTGTTCGACCGCAAGAAACCCTCGCTCGAGACGAGCTTCTGTCCGGTGGTCTATCGCGACGGACGCTATCGTCTGCTCGTGAGCTTCATGCTGAAAGTAGAGGCGCGTCCTGTGTCACGCCAGCGCCGTTCAGCATTGCGCGATGCCTCGACCCCTGCATCGCGCTATGCCGAACATTCGGTTCTTGCCTCGGGACGTTGGGCAAAGATACGTGTACCTTCCACCGGAGTGTATCAGCTTAGTGAGTCGCTGATACGTCAGGCAGGATTTTCCGACCTGAGCAAAGTAAAGGTTTACGGCTACGGCGGCAACCTGAAGAACGAGACATTGTCCGGCAGCGACCTTGTGGAATATGACGACCTGCGCGAGGTTCCGCTCTGCGATGTAAACGGCCGACTGCTTTTCTACGCTCTCGGACCGGTGTCGTGGGAAAGCAACAGTAGCAGTCGTCGTACGCGGAACCCATATTCTGACTACGGATATTATTTCATAACGCAGAACGATGAAGGCACTCCTGCCCGCATAAGTCAGGAAGACTTCCTCGCGTCTTTCTATCCGTCACCTTATTATTATCACACACTCTACGAGGTGGACGGCTATTCATGGTATCAGGGCGGACGCAATCTGTTTGACAGTCAGCAGGTTACCAGTACATCGCCATACACTGTGGATCTGTCGGGCAATCCTGAAGCCACATACGGAAAGCTGTCAGTCAACGTGTCGGCGGGCAGTGCGTGCCGTGTACAGGTAGAGTTCAACGATTCCATTTTAGGCACTCTCAACATCAGCCTTGCGGCATACGACGAAGGCAATGAGGCTTCGGGCACTTACACTATAAATAATCCACAGGCTCAGAACAAGGTAAAAATAACCGTGCTCTCGGGCGGACCGGCGCGCCTCGACTATGTGTCCATGGCGTGGAACAAGCCTTTTGCCGCTCCCGACCTCACCGCGTCGTTCCCCGTTCCGCAGTACGTGTATAACATAACCAACCAAGATCTGCACGCCGACGGCCCTGCCGACATGGTGATAATCATCCCGACATCGCAGAAACTCAGGAAAGAGGCCGAGCGTCTGAAAGAATTCCACGAGACCCGCGACGCGCTTCGGGTGCGCATAGTACCTGCCGACGAACTGTTCAACGAGTTCTCCAGCGGTACACCCGACGCCAGTGCCTACCGCAATTACCTCAAGATGCTCTACGACCGGGCAGCGACCGAGGCCGACATGCCCAAGTATCTGCTGCTCTTCGGCGACTGTGTGTGGGACAACAGAATGCTCACATCAGACTGCCGCAACCTCAATGCCGACGACTATCTGCTCTGTTTCGAGAGCGAGAACTCGTTCAACGAGGTGAGCTGCTACATCGACGACGGCTACTTCTGCATGCTCGACGACGGTGAGGGAGAGAACCCGCTGTTGCGCGACAAGCTCGATGTGGCGGTGGGAAGATTCCCCGTAACGACGGAGAGCGACGCCAAGGTGATGGTGGATAAGGTGATAAACTATGTCACCAACGCCAATGCCGGAGCATGGCAGAACACTATGATGTTCATGGGCGACGACGGCAACGCCGACATACATATGCGCGATGTGAACGATGTGGCCGACCTTATCTCGAGTCTGCATCCCGGATACAACATAAAGAAAGTGTTGTGGGACGCATACAAACGTGAGACTTCATCCACCGGAAAATCATATCCCGACGCATCGAAAGCCATAAAACAGCAGCAGGCCGCCGGCGCACTCATCATGGACTACGCCGGTCACGGACGTGCCGACCAGATATCACACGAGTCGGTGCTAAGACTCTCCGACTTCGCAAGTTTCACCAACACCAACCTCCCTTTGTGGGTGACTGCGTCGTGCGACATAATGCCTTTCGACGGAATGAAATCGACAATAGGCGAGACTGCCGTGCTCAACCCGAAGGGTGGAGCCGTGGCCTTCTACGGCACGACGCGCACAGTATATGCCTCACACAACAAGACGATGAACACAAACTTCCTTACCAATGTGCTCACCGTGACCGACGGGAAACCCATGACCATCGGTGAGGCACAGCGCCTGGCAAAGAACAGTGTCAAGACAAACGGCAACATGGAGGTGGTAAACAACCTGCAATACTCGCTGCTCGGCGATCCTGCCATGTCGCTCAGCCTGCCTACGCTCACGGTTGTGGTGGATTCCATCAACGGAGTGGATGTTACCACGGGCACCACGGTGAATGTAGGAGCGGGCAGTATTATGCGTGTGAGCGGATATGTCAAGGACGCGCCGCAGTTCAACGGTGTGCTCGCAGCCAGCGTACACGACAGCCGCGAACTGATAACCTGTCTGTGGAACAACCGCAACGAAGACGAGGCGGCGTCAAGCCCGTTCACATATTACGACCGTCCGAAGGTGCTCTTCAACGGTAACGACAGCATTGTCGGCGGACGGTTCGAATTCTCTTTCGCCGTGCCTAAGGACATAAACTACACCGACGGCACCGGACTCATTAATCTTTATGCCCTGAGCAACGACCGCACACTCATAGGCAACGGCTATTGCGAGTCGTTCATCGTGGGTGGAGGCGACGTGGCCGAGAACGATTCCGTGGGTCCGTCAATATTCTGCTATCTCAATTCGCCCTCGTTTGTTAACGGCGGTAACGTGAACAGCACGCCTTACTTCGTGGCCGAGATAATGGATAAGGACGGCATCAACTCCTCGGGCAACGGCATAGGACACGACCTGCAGCTCGTAATCGACGGCGAGATGGCGCGCACATACAATCTGAACGACAACTTCAGCTACGACTTCGGAAGCTACACCCGCGGCACGACATACTACAACATTCCAGAACTCGAGGAAGGCGAGCACACATTGCAGTTCCGCGCCTGGGACGTGTTCAACAACATGTCGAGCACGCAGCTGCGCTTCAATGTGGTGAAAGGACTCACGCCGTCGCTCTTCAGCGTGAGCTGCACAAACAATCCTGCCACCACATCTACCACATTCATCATCAGCCACGACCGCGCCGGCAGCACCGTGGATGTGGGCATCGACGTGTTCGACATGAGCGGCCGGCTGCTCTGGACCCACGAGGAGAGCGGAGTGACCACGGGCAACGCCTACACGGTGGATTGGGATCTGACCGTTGACGGAGGCCAGCGTCTGGGCACGGGTGTATACATTTACAGGGTGCGCATGTCGTCTGACGGCAGCTCGCAGACCTCAAAGGCAAAGAAACTTATAATCATTGGCAATAAATAGAGCGCATCGGCGTTTTTTATTCAGTGCCTTATTAGGATATGAATTAACGACAAACATCATAAGAATGAACAATAAGATAAGAATATTGGCCGCGTGCCTGTTTTCAGGTATTGTGCTGACGGTCTCGGCTCAGGACAAGCAGAACATGTTCAACCCAGTCAACACGTCGGTCACATCGCAGACCATCGCCCCTGACGCACGTGCCGCCGGTATGGGTGATGCCGGTGTGGCAACCGACCCTGACGTGGTTTCGCAATACTGGAACCCGGCCAAGTATCCGTTCACCATCTCGCGTGCGGGCATCTCTCTCAACTATACTCCGTGGCTACGACAGCTTGTCAGCGATATGGACCTGGCCTATCTGGCCGGCTATTACCGCATAGGTGACTACTCGGCCGTGTCTGCTTCGCTGCGCTATTTCTCGCTCGGTGAGGTATATACCAGCATGGGTGAGAGCGACGACAACAGCATGACTATCAACCCATACGAGATGTCTTTCGACGTGGCTTACTCGCTTATGCTCAGCGAGAAGTTCTCTATCGCGGCCGCAGTGAGGTGGATATACTCCGACCTGACCTACTATTACACCGAGGATACGTCACCGGGAAGCGCCTTCGCCGCCGACCTTGCCGCCTACTATCAGAACTATTTCACCATCGGACAGCGCGAATGTCAGATAGGTCTTGGTCTGAACATATCGAACATCGGTAGTAAGATATCGTTCGGAGGCGATGACAACAGCGAGTTCATACCTACCAACCTGCGACTCGGAGCCGCTCTCATGGTGCCCGTTGACGAGTATAACCGATTCACCATCACGGCCGACGCCAACAAGCTGCTCGTGCCTACTTATCCGAAGCAGAACGAAGGAGAATCGACCGAGGACTACATGGAGCGTGTGCAGCGCGACTATTACGACGTGAGCAGCATAAGCGGTATATTCAAGAGTTTCGGCGACGCGCCAGGTGGTTTCAAGGAGGAGCTTCAGGAGATATACTGGAGTGTCGGCGGCGAATATGTCTATCACGACCAGTTCGCCCTGCGTGCCGGTTATCACCACGAGTCGGAAAACAAGGGTAACCGTAAGTATTTCACCGTGGGTGCGGGCTTCAAGATGAGCGTGTTCTCGCTCGATGCCGCCTACGTCATAGCCACGGCCAAGAGCAACCCGCTCGACCAGACGCTGCGATTCACCCTCAGCTTCGACATGGACGGCATAAAAGACCTGTTCAGAAGATAAACCGTCTGCCGGCGGACGAATATGTATAACACAGCAAAAAAACATTTTAGGATATGAAAATACGTGTAGGATTCGGTTTCGACGTGCATAAACTTGTGCCCGGCCGCGACCTCTGGCTCGGCGGAATAAAGCTCGACCACGAGCTCGGACTGCTCGGTCACAGCGACGCCGACGTGCTCATACATGCCATATGCGACGCTCTGCTCGGTGCGGCAAACATGCGCGACATAGGCTATCACTTCCCCGACACGTCGGACGAGACGCTCAATATCGACAGCAAGATATTGCTGCGCAAGACCGTCGAGCTGATAGCTACCAAGGGTTACACCGTGGGCAACATCGACGCCACGGTGTGTGCGGAGCGCCCTAAGCTCAATCCTCACATACCGGACATGTGCCGCTGCCTTGCCGAAGTGAT
>OGYL01003007.1_pt1 | contig 11265 bp, 10 predicted proteins | sample 1576541 | NCBI WGS metagenome assembly OGYL01 (sample SAMEA3541551, study PRJEB24748) | human gut metagenome | biome: human gut; feature: human-associated habitat; material: faeces | place: China | collected 2012 | reverse complement strand
GGAACAAGTTTGGGAATTCTTTGGAAAACCGCGTCGAATTTTAACAGTTTTTGAACAATATATCCGCCGCAACCCCCGCGAAACCGCACTCATTTAGCATTTCGGACACGGCGGCGATACTGGGTGGGGGTCATCCCGGTCTGGCGGCGGAAGATGCGGGTAAAGTAGTTATAATCCTCCACCCCGACGATCTCGGCGATCTCCGCCACCGGGCGCTCGCTGCTGCTCAGATACTGCTGTGCGCGGCGCACCCGATCCTCGGTCACCAGCTGCCCCACCGTTTTGCCGGTGTTGCGCTTGACGGTTTTGCAGATGGTCGCCACGCTGATATGCAGCTCCTCCGCCATCTCCTGCAGCGTGAACGGCGCGATCAAATGCGTGTTGATATACTGCTGAATATCCTGCCAGCGGGCGCTGCTTTGCCGTTTCATCAGCTGCTCCAACCGGATGTATCCCACGCAAGCCATCATGATGCGGGAGGTCGCGCCCAGCACCTCCGGTGACACTTGCTTCATCTTTTGAAACGCCTGGTGCAGATCCTTTGCAGAGCAATCCAGCGGCTCGCACCGCTTTTTGATGGACGCCCATTGCAGCCGGCGATCCTCGTTGGACAGCAGCTGTCCCAACATGATGTATCCGAGCACCTCGTCATCGTCGATGATCGGCGCACACACTTCGATCAGTCCGGCATGACAGGTATACATCGCCACGGATTTTTTCTTGCATGCCTGCTCCATACCGTAAGCGTCGCAGCGGCTGCAGCGCCGCTCGCCCTCTTCGCTGCCCCGGATCAACCGGCACATTTCGCATTGCTGATCGGGATATTCGGCGACCCATTGGAAATCGCTGTCGAAAATCGCGATATGCTGTCCGGTGACCGTGTGAAAATCCACCAATATCTGCCGCAGCTTGCGGGTGCGCAGCTCATCCATGGTGCTCCTCTCCTTTCCGGTTCCGTTCGTCCTCAGTATACCACGCCCGCCCCGCGGGTTCAAGCACCGGAACGCGCAAAAAGGAAAAGCCCTCTCCATCCGGAGAGGGCTTTTCCTTTTGTTAGAGGGGTGTTTTGAGGAGGGTAAAATGTACTTGACCTTAAACGAGGCGTTCCGGTGCGGCTCCATCCCGCCTCTCAAGTACACTCATATTATAACGGCACTCCGCCGCCAGATTGTGAATGAACTGTAAAGATTATATGATGGTTTCAAAAAATCCCATCATAAAACGCCCTGTTTTTTCAAAAAACGCAAACAAATGTTTGCATTTGCAGAACATATGTGCTATACTGTGCGTAATCAATAGAGTATTGACACCTGTTTATATTTTTTAAGGGGAGGAATTTTTATGAAAGCATTGACCCCCAAGCAGCAAGCGGTGCTCGCCTTTTTGCAGGAGCGGGTGCAGGACGGCGTCCCCCCCACTGTGCGGGAAATTTGCGCCGCCACTGGCATCAAATCCACCTCCACGGTGCACGCCTGTCTGCGCACACTGGAGGATGGCGGCTACATCTCGCGTGAAAGCGGGCTGAACCGGTCGATCCGCCTGCCGGGCGAAAATATGACCCGGGTGCCGCTGCTGGGTCGCGTCACCGCCGGCAAACCCATTCTGGCGGTGGAAGAAGTGGAGGAATTCGTGCCGTATTCCGGCAAAGGCTACCAGCCGGGCGAGCTGTTTGCGCTGCGGGTATCGGGTACCAGTATGATCAACGCCGGCATTCTGGACAAGGACGTCGTGATCGTACAGCGCACTCCCACCGCCCAAAACGGTGAAATTGTGGTCGCCTTGATCGGGGACGAGGCCACCGTCAAACGGTTCTATAAAGAGAATGGTCACTTCCGTTTGCAGCCCGAAAACGACGAATTCGAGCCCATTATCGTGGACGAATGCGCCGTTTTGGGCAAGGTGATCTCGCTGGTGCGCTATTTCGGCTGATCGCTGCTGTCTACACAAAACGACCCGCCCACGGATACCATGGTATCCGCGGGCGGGTTTTACTATACTCGCTTATTCCTGCGGGGGCTCGGCGGGTGCTTCCTCCGTCGCGGCTGCAAAGCTCACCGTAATGGTGCCCGAAAAAATATCGCATTTTTGCATAAACGCCCCGCCCGCTGCACACACTGCACAAAGCGGCGGCAACTCACTGATTAACCGACATAAACTAACCTGCCATGAAACAAATCATCACCATCAGCCGCCAATATGGGTCGGGCGGCCGCGAAATAGGACAGGCACTCGCCGAACACTACCACATTCCGTTTTACGACAAAAACGTGGCGGAGCTCTCGGCTGCCGTTACGGGATTCACCACCAAGGTCATTGAAAATCTGGAAGACAGTGTGCCGAGCATATTGAGCTACCAGTACTACGGTTTCCTGCCGCAGCCCATGCCGCTGTCGGACCAGGTGTTCTTTGCACAAAGCGAGGTCATCCGCAAGGTGGCCGACGCCGGGCCGTGCGTCATCGTAGGCCGCTGCGCCGACTACATCCTGCGCCAACACCCCCACTGCCTACACTTTTTCATCCACGCCCCACTGCCGCAACGCATCCGCCGCGTCATGGAACGTGAACAGTGCAGCGAGGCCGAAGCAGAAGCCCACATCAAGATGACCGACCGCAACCGCGCGGCCTATCACGACTTCTACGCCCAGGGCAACTGGGGAAAGACCGAAAACTATCATGCCACACTCAACAGCAGCCTCGGCATTGAATGCTGCACAAAGGCCCTCATCAGTCTCATCGACCTGCACGAGCAGCAGCCCTAAAACAAACATTTTAACACGGCAAAAGTGTTAAAAACATCAGATTGTAAAAAAAATCGGAGCAAAGCTTTCGTTTTTCAAGAAAATAATCATTACTTTTGCTCCCGATAAAAAAAGGAACAGCATACGATGACTACATTGAATCATAATTATTGGTGGCGCCGCTTACTACTACACAGTCGTAAGGGGAACATCAGTCGTATGCCAATCCGTTCATAAACCGGAACAACAGATTTGCGCAAATTCATATCAGGCTGTCGTATTCACTTACGACAGCCTTTTTTGTTGATTTCCACTCCTCACACAATTCCTCAAACCAAACAAATGCTTATGTCAACTTTTCAGATTAACGAACAAGGATTCTATGGCGACTTTGGCGGTGCCTACATCCCCGAAATCCTGCACCGCTGCGTCAGCGAGCTGCAGCAGGCCTACCGCCAGGTGATTGACTCCCCCGAATTTCAGCGGGAGTTCGACCAGCTGCTGCGCGACTACGTGGGGCGCCCCTCGCCCCTGTATCTGGCCCGGCGCCTGTCGGCCGTACACGGCTGCCGCATCTACCTCAAGCGCGAGGACCTCAACCACACCGGCGCACACAAAATCAACAACGCCATCGGACAGGTACTGCTGGCGCGCCGCATGGGCAAGACACGCATCATAGCCGAAACCGGAGCCGGACAGCACGGCGTGGCCACGGCCACCGTCTGCGCGCTGATGAACATGGAGTGCATCGTCTTCATGGGGCGCACCGACGTGATGCGCCAGCGGGCCAACGTGGAAAAGATGAAAATGCTGGGCGCCAAGGTATGTGCCGTTGACTCCGGCAACAAGACCCTGAAAGACGCCACCAACGAGGCCATACGCTACTGGTGCTGCCACCCCGACGACACGTACTACGTCATCGGCTCTACCGTTGGCCCCCACCCCTACCCCGACATGGTGGCCCGCCTGCAGTCGGTCATCAGCCGCGAAATCCGTCGGCAGCTTCAGGAGCACGAGGGTCGCGACTATCCCGACTATCTGGTGGCCTGTGTGGGAGGAGGCAGCAATGCCGCCGGCACCATCTTCCACTATCTGGACGACGAGCGCGTACGCATCATTCTGGCCGAAGCCGGCGGTGAGAGCATCGACTCGCCCCGCTCGGCCGCTACCATCCACCTGGGCCGCCCGGGCATCATCCACGGCGCCCGCACGCTGGTGATGCAGGACGCCGACGGACAGATTCAGGAGCCGTACTCCATTTCGGCCGGTCTGGACTATCCCGGCGTAGGACCACTGCACGCCCACCTGGCCAGCCAGCACCGCGCACAGGTCATGGCCATCACCGACTCCGAGGCCCTGCACGCCGCCTACGAACTGACCCGACTGGAGGGCATCATTCCCGCCCTGGAGTCGGCCCACGCCCTGGCCGCCCTTCACCGCGCCACCTTCAAGCCGCAGGACATCGTGGTACTGACCGTATCGGGCCGCGGCGACAAGGATATGGATACTTATCTGAAACACCTCAACGAAGCTGAACAATGAAAACCTATACTTACCATACGGCCTACCGCCTCATGTCGGGCGACCTGCACACGCCCGTAAGCACCTATCTGAAGGTGCGCGACCTCTTTCCGCAAAGCGTACTGATGGAAAGTTCCGACTATCACGGCGCCGAAAACAACCGCTCGTTCATTGGGCTGAACCCGATAGCCTCCATCAGCATTAACCACGGACGGGCCGTGGCCGTGCTGCCCGACCACTCGCGCTACGAACTGACCCTGAGCGACGAGGTGACGGTGGAAACGGCGCTCAACCAGTTTCTGAGCCACTTCAACGTGACGGGCGACTACGCCCGCTACTGCGGCCTCTACGGCTACACGGCCTTCAACGCCGTGCGCTACTTTGAGCACATCCCGGTGGCCGACAGCAGCGATGCGCGCAACGATGCGCCCGACATGCTCTACATCCTCTACAAATACCTCATCGTCTTCCACGACCACCGCAGCGAGATGGCCATCATGGAGATGCTGGCCGAGGGCGAGACGAGCCATCTGGACGAGATTGAGCGCGTGGTGCACAACCGCAACTTCACCACCTATCCCTTTGCCTGCAAAGGCCCTACCACCAGCCCGCTGACCGACGAGGAGCACAAGCGCAACGTGCGCCGCGCCATCAGCCACTGCCTGCGTGGCGACGTGTTTCAGATTGTCATCTCGCGCCGCTTCGTCCAGGAATACGAGGGCGACGACTTTCAGCTCTACCGCGCCCTGCGCAGCATCAACCCCTCGCCCTACCTCTTCTACTTTGACTTCGGCGGCTTCCGCATCTTCGGCTCATCGCCCGAAACGCACTGCAAGATTGAGGACGGCCGCGCCACCATTGACCCCATTGCCGGTACCACGCGCCGCAGCGGCGACCGCCGCACCGACGAGGAACTGACCCGGAAACTGCTGGCCGACCCGAAGGAGAATGCCGAACACGTGATGCTGGTGGACCTGGCCCGCAACGACCTGAGCCGCAACGGCCATGACACAAGGGTGGAATTCTTCAAGGAGCCGCAATACTACAGCCATGTCATCCATCTGGTGAGCCGTGTAAGCGGTACGTTGGACAACGAAACAAACTCCGTCAAAACGTTCATCGACACCTTCCCGGCCGGTACGCTCTCCGGTGCACCCAAGGTCCGCGCCATGCAACTTATCAGCGAACTGGAACCGCACAACCGAGGAGCATACGGTGGTTGTATCGGATTCTTCGGATTGGACGGTTCCCTGAACCAAGCCATCACCATTCGTACGTTTGTAAGCCGTAACAACGAGTTATGGTTTCAAGCCGGAGGCGGCATTGTGGCCAAGAGCGACGAAGATTACGAGTTACAGGAAGTCAATAACAAACTGGGAGCTTTGCGCCATGCCATCCAAATGGCTGAACGCTTGTAACCCCCTCCTCATACATTCAAAATCATGAAAACAGTCATCATTGATAATTACGATTCTTTTACCTACAATCTGAGTCATCTGGTCAAAGAGCTGGGTGCAGAAGTAACAGTATTACGAAACGACTGTTTTGCATTGGAAGACCTTGAAGCCTTCGACAAGATTCTGCTTTCCCCCGGACCAGGCATTCCTTCCGAAGCCGGTCTGCTGCTGGATGTCATCCGTACATATGCCGGACGGAAGCCCATTCTGGGAGTCTGCTTAGGAGAACAAGCCATCGGCGAAGCATTCGGAGGAAAACTCACCAATCTGAACGAAGTCTTCCACGGTATCCAAAGCCCGGTAAAAATTATAGCTTCAGACTATCTGTTCGAAGGCTTACCACAGGAAATTCCCGTAGGACGATACCACTCGTGGCGGAATGGGCGAAGCACTTTGGGACGTGCTGCCCGAAGGGAAAAAACTGGGTGGAGCACCCGCCAATTTTGCCTATCACGTATCGCAGTTCGGATTGGAAAGCCGCATAGTAAGTGCCGTAGGACAAGACAAGCTGGGTTCCGAAATTTTGGATAACTTCCGCGAAAAACAATTATACGGACTGATAGAAACAGTACCTTATCCCACAGGAACGGTTCAAGTAGAATTGGATGCTGAAGGGGTTCCTTGCTATGACATTAAAGAAGGTGTAGCTTGGGACAACATTCCCTACACACAAGCTCTTGAGGGACTGGCCCATCAGACATGCGCTGTCTGTTTCGGTTCACTGGCACAACGCAGCATCGTATCACGCGAAACCATTCACCATTTTCTCGACGCAATGCCGGAAAACGAAGATACACTCCGCATTTTTGACATCAACCTGCGTCAAGGATTTTATACGAAAGAAATTCTATGTGATTCGTTTCGTCGTTGCAACGTACTGAAGATTAACGATGAAGAGCTGGTTACCGTAAGCCGAATGTTCGGTTATCCGGGTATCGACCTTCAGGACAAATGCTGGATTCTGCTGGCCAAATATAATCTGAAAATGCTGATTCTGACTTGTGGTGTAAACGGCAGTTATGTCTTTACTCCCGGCCACGTATCATTTGTAGAAACTCCCAAGGTACAAGTTGCTGACACCGTAGGTGCAGGCGACTCTTTCACAGCAGCCTTTACGGCCGCTATCCTTAAGGGACATCCAGTAGCAGAAGCCCATCAACTGGCCGTAGAAACTTCGGCTTATGTTTGTACGCAACAAGGAGCTATGCCCGTATTACCTCAATCGCTGACGGAAAGACTGGCATAGAGATGATAGTTTCATGGATTTTTGTCTATCTTTGTATCCATAACCAAAGAACAAAAATCCATGAAACGCCATTTTGTCTTTCTTGTAACCATCCTTTGTACACTCTATCTACTGCTATTTAGTTCATGCAGCCAAGAGAAAAACCGTTACGTTATCGGTGTGTCACAATGCAGTGATGACGAATGGCGCACACAAATGAACAAGGAAATCCGCCGCGAAGCACTCTTCTATCCTGGCGTGGAAGTAGATATCCGTTCGGCAAACGACGATAATCGGAAACAAACAGAAGATATCGAACGATTTATCCGCCGAAAAGTAGATCTGATTGTTGTAGCTCCCAACGAAGCAGAAGCCATCACTCCTGTGATAGAAAAAGCATATGCCAAGGGAATCCCGGTCGTACTGGTTGACAGACGGATTAATTCCGACCAGTATACTGCTTATGTAGGAGCAGACAACTACGAAATGGGCCGACAGATAGGCCACTACATTACTACACGTTTGGAAGGCAAAGGAAACGTTGTAGAACTGACAGGCTTAAAAGGTTCCACACCTGCAGCCGATCGCCATCGAGGATTGATGGACGTACTATCTCGTACACCTGGCATACAGATAGTGGCCAGTGCCGATGCCGGGTGGTTCCAAAAATCAGCAGAACAAGCATTCGACTCCATCCTGACCTGTCAGCCGAAAATCGATCTGGTATTTGCTCATAACGATCGCATGGCAGCAGGAGCACACACAGCAGCCCTTCGGCATGGACGCGCAAACAAAATGCTCTTCGTCGGTGTAGATGCCTTGCCTGGCAGAGGGTTGGGAGTAGAACTGGTAGCCAATGGCATATTGGACGGCACTTTCATTTATCCCACGGGCGGCGACCGTGTAGTACAAGTAGCCATGAGCATTCTGGAAGGGAAGAAATATCAACGCGAGAATCTACTTTCCACCGCTCCTGTCAACCGACAAAACGCCCACGTAATGCAGATGCAAACGGATCACATCGCCACGCTGGACGGAAAAATCGAGAAGCTCAACAGCCAGTTGGATGCCTTCCTGCTCCGCTACTCCGCCCAACGCATGTTCCTCTATGCCTGCATCATCATTATCCTGCTGGTAGGTGCATTGCTGGTCTTCGTAGTACGTGCTTTTTGGACCAAAAACCGCTTGAATGCCGAACTGTCCCAACAGAAAAAGCAGCTGGAGGAACAACGTGACCAACTCATCACACTATCGAGGCAACTAGAAGAGGCTACGCATGCCAAACTGGCCTTCTTCACCAACGTATCCCACGACTTCCGTACTCCCCTCACCCTCATCGCCGACCCCGTCGACCAACTTCAGCAAAGTCACAACCTGAACGAGCAGGAACGCTTTCTGCTGAATATTATCCATAAGAACGTAGCTGTACTGCTACGCCTCGTCAATCAGATACTCGACTTCCGCAAATTTGAAGAAGGGAAACTGGATATGCATCTCTCTCGATTTGATCTGGCTGCCTCGCTACACGAATGGACAGACGCCTTCCGTACTTTGGCCTATCGAAAACATATCCGCTTCAGCATCGATACCCCTGAGCCTGAAGGTAAAGACAACGAAGAAAGCGTCATCACCGCCGATGCCGAAAAAATAGAACGTATCTTGTACAATCTCCTGTCCAACGCCTTCAAGTTTACTCCCGAAAACGGAAGCGTCCACGTCTGTCTCGAATTTTTCAATAAAGAAGATGCCCGTTGGATGCGCCTGCAAGTGACAGATACTGGAGTAGGCATGTCTGCCGACCACATACAGCACATATTCGAAAGCTTCTACCAGATAGATGTCCACCATGCAGGATCGGGCATTGGCCTCGCTTTGGTGAAAGCATTTGTAGAGATGCACGGAGGCACCATCCACGTGGACAGCGCAGAAGGACAAGGTACCCGCTTCTGCATTGAGATGCCAGCTCATCAAACAGGTGCATTAGACAGTAACACTACCCGTAGCGCCGTGTTAGCCAATCTGAAAGAAGGCGCCGTACTGGCCGCCGACCAGGAAACAATACAAGTGGCCGATCACGACACAAAACCCGAAGACAAAGAAACCATTCTTGTAATAGACGACAATCAGGACATACACGACTATGTCCGCTCCGTCCTTCAGGAAAAATACAACGTCATTGAGGCAGCCAACGGACAAGAGGGCGTTCAACAAGCCATGAAGTACGTGCCCGACGCCATCATCTGCGACGTGATGATGCCCGTCATGGACGGCATGGAATGCTGCCGCCGCCTGAAGTCGGAATTGCAGACATCGCACATCCCCGTGATGATGCTCACGGCCTATGCCGTAGACGAACAGAAGATAAAAGGATACGAGTGTGGAGCAGATTCCTACATATCCAAACCTTTCAGTGCCCAGCTACTTACCGTCCGTCTGCGCAACCTCATCGAAAACCGCCAACGTTTACAAAATTTCTTCTCGGACGGCGTGAAAGCACCTACGCAAAAGGCCCCCGTGGCCGAGTTGGATAAAGGTTTCATGGAAAAACTCCATCGCCTCATCAACGACCGCCTGTCCGATCCTAACCTAAGCATAGAGGATTTGGGGGAAGAAATAGGTTTGAGCCGCGTACAGCTTTATCGCAAAACAAAGGCACTCTGTGGCCATGCCCCCAACGAACTGCTACGCATCGCACGCCTGAAACGTGCATCTGCGCTATTGGCTTCCACCGAAAAGACGGTAGCCGAAATCACTTACGAGGTAGGTTTCAGTTCGCCCTCCTACTTCACCAAATGCTACAAAGAATATTTCGGCGAAAACCCCACCGATTTCTTGAAACGAAAGAATGGAGAATAAACGCAAAAAGAAAGCATTGCTTTCCACCTCGAAAAACAATGCTTTGTGAGGCAGAAAACAATGCTTTATTCTTTATTAAAAAGAGGCTTCTCTGACTACTTCTCTTGTCCGTATCCCTCTTCTGCCGTATCGTGGTGCTTCAATACCTTGGCGTCGATGAAGAAGACAATCTCTTCTGCTATGTTCGTGATGTGGTCGCCGGCACGCTCCAGCTTACGGAAAACGCTTGCCAAATTGATGCAGGACAAAGCGCTTTCAGGATGTTGCTGGATATATTCTGCCAACAAGGTAGAAGCGTTGGCATTGATTTCGTCCAGCACATTGTCTTTCGCGAAAACCGACGTAGCCAACTCCTGGCTTTCTTCCTGCAAAGCACGCTTTGCCAGTTCGAGCATGGAGAGAACCTGATCGATCATCTCCTGCAGACGAAGACGCTTCACGAGGTCGGCATCAAGTGTCAGCTCTTTCTCTTCGAGAGCAAAGCGGGCAACGCTCTCGGCAAAATCGCCCAGACGCTCCAGATTGGTATTGATTTTCAGCATGGTACGACCGCGAGGTTTCCTCCATCCATATCGGCGATCTAGCCATGCAGGAGCTCAAGCAGATGGACGATGTCGCCTACGTGCGCTTTGCCTCCGTCTACCGCCAGTTCAGCGATGTCAACACCTTTATGGATGAGCTGAAAGACATGCTGGATTCCCGCGCCAAAAACGGCGGCATGCAGGGCTAAAATGTGCCCATAAAGCACTGCTCCAGCTGGTCGATCTGCGCCAGCACCCGTGCAGCTTCCACCGCAAGGTCGGCCTGGTTTTCCGGGTTGGCATACTGCGGCAAAACCGCCATGGTTTCGTTCATGCGATCCAGCGCGTTGCGGCGCACCAGCAGCCCCAGCTTTTTGCTAGCCTGCCTTGCACTGTGCGCGGCCTGCCGGAAAGCCTGCTGCGCCTGCGGGTACTGCTGCGTCAGTGTCTGCGCATAAGCGCTTTGCACCTGGGCGCGCAGGCTGCCCGCAGTGGCGCTTACATACTGTTTGCAGCCAAGCAGCACCGCCGCCAGCAGGACCAGAATGGCGATGGCATACCAGTTGCGCTTCATTCAAAAACCACCTGTACTTTCCGGTTTTTCAGACCGCCCGTTCTGGGCGGTCTTTTTTTGTATCACAACGCAGCTTTCCTTATTGCCAAGGTAAGCCAGTACCTCTGCCCGCCGCATCCCGCGCCTGGCAAGGTCGGTATCCAGCCAGGCTTCATTGCGCCCCAACTGGGCCAGATTTTCGGGGTAAACTTCCTGGTCTACCAACAGCGGCAGCAGCGGGCTGTCGTCCGCCAATTTTTGCGCGGCGCTGATGCTCCCGCTGGGCTCCACCACACCCCATACTACCTGCCGCGGGTCAAAAATATCCTTGCCGCGCAGCGCTTCCATCAGATCGCCCGGCGTCATGCGCAGATGTCTTGTGCTCCTGTTCCTT
>OGYL01003006.1_pt1 | contig 11266 bp, 11 predicted proteins | sample 1576541 | NCBI WGS metagenome assembly OGYL01 (sample SAMEA3541551, study PRJEB24748) | human gut metagenome | biome: human gut; feature: human-associated habitat; material: faeces | place: China | collected 2012 | reverse complement strand
CAGCAATACGATGTTGCTTATTGAATCGATTTACACAAAACTCTTGACACACCCTTCTAAAATGATTTTTGAGACTTTCTACATTAGTCAATTCAGCCGGATCCAGGAACGCCCAAATGATTTGCCAAAAATAATCAATACACTGATTAAGCAACAATGCAGCCATTAAGAAATATGTATGTCTATGCCATATAATAGAACGTTCATCAGTTAATCCGAGTCCTGTGTACCAAGAATTAGAACTAACTGCATTCATAAGGAAGTTCCGTCCCATGTTATAGGTCGATAGAAGACCTACAAATTTTTCTCCTGCGATACAATATCGTTTATTTGTTATATAGTCTTCATATGAAATTGTATTGTCCTTACAAGGTCCATATTTTTCTGTAAATTCATCTTCTGGAATTATATCTATATCTATCATATTATCACCCTTCTACTTACGCCACATTCAAAATAGATTATTATTAAAAAGACGACAGTCGGTAATGAACCATAAGTCTATAATGACTAATTGTATAGTTATGCTAGATTATGTCTATTACGGTAAAGATACTTAAATAATTTAGACGGTAGCAGGAGTGTTATTGCTTTTAATTTCATAAATTTATCCAGCTCTTTACTCCTCATCATATTAAATAATTCCTTTTTCAGATATTGATATACCTGTTTGGTCTGCCAGGCTTTTTGATCTGTATAAATCAAATATCCACCATTTCCAATCAACGCTCTATAATATCCGACTCTAGAAGCCTTATACCCTAGCTGAGTAAAATATTCATATCTCTCTTTAGCATTCACTATTGAATCAAATGATTTTTTTATATTCGTTCCAGCATGAAGTAAACTATTTTCGTTCTGTACATAGTTATATAACGGACATTTTAAATAATATATCGTATGTATCTTAGGAAGCAACTGAGTCAAGCATTTGTAGTCTTCTTGCACAATATCTTTTATGTCAAAATGGTATCCATCAAAGAAGGAGCGATGAATTACGTATTGCCATAAGCAACTATGCAGTATCATGTCTCTAGAGAGCTCATAAATCACATCAGATTTTTTTACGGCCTTTTCTCTAAAAGGAAGGGATATAATTCTTTTCTCAAATTTATCCTCTTTATAATAGTCAATCAGCACCATTTCAGGATAATTATTTTTTATGACGGATAAAATATCAGGTAACCATGTTTTTTCTACGTAATCATCACTGTCTACCCACGCAATATATTCGCCTTTTGCTACATTTACTCCTGCATTTCTAGCAGATGCAACGCCTTGGTTTGATTGATGGATTACATGTATTTTTTCATACTTATCAGAAAAACTTTCACAAATCTCTCCTCCCATATCTTTTGATCCATCATCTATACAAATAATTTCTACGTCGTCCAAAGAATGACCATCAATGATAGAATGGATACACTTACTTATATGTCGTTCTGCATTATATACAGGGATAATTATACTCAATTTATCCATATAATCAATTTCCTTTTCATCTTATATCTATAGACCATCTATCTGTAAAATTTTCTGGTGAATCGTGAAACCCAAGTTTCGAAAAAACATGATTCATTTGATCGCGAAAAGGATTATTTTTATACACTGTGCCATATATTTTATGGTAAGGTGTCTGCGACAAATATAATTGAATTGCTCTTTGTGCAAACGATCTTTCACTATACTCATTTAGTATGGCAATTGATATTTCTGCACTCAAAGCATTATCATCTGGCGTAATTAAAAGTAAGCCTACACAAATATCATTAACTATTATATCATAAACATCCCCATTTTTATTTGATCTCATAGAATCAGGGGTCTCATTTTGTATTGATCTTAGAATAGCATGATGAAGAGATGAAGTAAAATGAAATGCTATCTGATGCTGCCAGAAATAATTGAGCCATCTCTCATCCCAGCACCGTTCATTGTTTAGTACTATCTCTACCTGATTACACATTTACCTTCATCTCCTAGATATTACTTTTTGTTTATTGCTCATCTATACCATTCCGGATCGATTTTACCATTTGCCAGTTCTTTTCTATGTCTATCGCAGACTAATTGCGCATCAATCAAATCACGAACTCCCATTTTTTTTACAAGTCTGAAGAATAACTCGCCAATATTACTCCACCTTGTCATTATTCTTGATTTTAGGCCCATTTTATGTTTATAACTTAAATACTCGCGATTCAGTACCATCATCATGGTACTTTTTCTTGAAGGTACTCGCCACTCTTGAGATGTCCTATGTTCAACAATCACTCGCTCATCTAAAATACAATTTAAATGCTCTGATTTTGCATGCTTATAATACGAAAAGCTAAAATCCAAATCTTCAGCATAGGCATAGCTTGTTAGATTTTCATCCCAACGTATATTCCATTTCTCAGCCAACGACTTCCTGATCACAAAGAAAAAACCCATTGCCCACTCTGTATCAACAGAGCCAATTACCCTGCGTTGAGGGAATCGACCGTACATTGCGCTTGTCACATGACCAATATGTCTTTTTACATAAGATTTTTTCCCGAATAAATATCCTAGCTTTGAATTACTGACTCCTTCTCTACTATTGATTCCAGCAATCATAGCTATCTGCTGATTTCTCATGATCTGCATGACATTCTTAATCGTATCTTTCTGAACAGTGATGTCATCATCTGAGAATACTATGACATCATTTTTGCATAACGAGATTCCAATATTTCTTGCTTTCGTTAAAGACGGTAAATCTTGATAGAAATAGGTTATCTCAACTTTATTCTCATAGCATTCTATTTTTTCTTTTATCTGCGTGCGTAATTGTTCATCATCTGTCTGATCGACAATCACGATTTGCGCAGGTAATCTCTCCGCAGATATGTAACTATCTAAAGTTTCCTTTAACGTATTCAAACGATTCATTGTCGGTATGACTACACTAACATTTTCTTGTATCATCATCGTTTCCTCACACGTTAATTCCTATCTCTCTTATTTTTGAAGTAATTAAAATGAGCTAAAGCCATATTCTCAATCGTATACCGCTGAATTTTCTTATACGATTGAAAACCCAAATGATTTAAATCCATCTGCATCACTTTTTCTAAAGCGTTCTTCAAGCTCATTTTATCACCAGCATGGCAAAGGGCTCCATTCTTACCTTCTTCTACAAGTTCTAAGCCAGCTCCACACAAATCAGTTGTTACGACAGGGAGCCCATATGCCATGGCTTCACTGACAACAAGTCCCCAAACATCATGTAATGTAGGTAATACAAATAAATCTGCTGCACGAAAATAAAAAGCTAATTCATCTGGCGTTTTGAAATCTATTAGATGTATGTTCGTGAGATTATATTTTTTTATATACTCATCAATATCACTAGTCATCTTTCCGCCAACAAAATAATATCCAGTGGATCTATCCAACTGAGGAATCATATCAATCAATAAGCCAAAGCCTTTTCCTTCAATAAATCGTCCAACGGACAAACTTATGACTTTTTCTTTAATTCCAAGAATTTCTCTGGATTCATTACGATAATTTTCTCTTATATTACGCCAGCTCTGCTCATCATCGTTGTTAGCCGACGAAATAGCCGAGCCTCCCAATGCATTCCTTAAATCCATTTCCATCATAGATGTAAATGGATATTCAATAATCCCAGATGGATTCGCTCCATAGTGGACTAAATACTCCGATGCCACCTTCCCAGAGGAAAACCAAAATTCAGCTGATCCGAGAAAATGTTTTTTTATCATAAATTTAGGCAAACTGTCTTTATTAATTAAGCCACCATCCACTTCAATACCATAAGGTATATGATGGAGCTTTAAATATTCCATTGCTGCCATATAAGTTGGTTCTGCATATCCGCCAAAAATAATTTCATCATATTCTTTTTTTAACCAGCGAAAAATATCTTTATAAATGATATGATTCTTTATTTTTACCTTATCTTGAAGAAAAACGGCTTTGAAATGAGTATAATCACTACGGAACCACTTTGCAGAACGTCCTTTATGCTCTTCTGGTCTTTCAAGAAACACTACCGTAAGATTTACACCTGGAAATTCTCCCCAACAGTTAAAAAATTCTACTCGATATGGGGACGGTATATTTGTAATAAAAAGTATTTTCATAAAAGCCTCACTCTTTGATACTCTGGAGTAAATTACTCAACAACCAAAATGCTACGGCACATGTTCCTGGCCCGAAAGGTGGGAATGCCTCGAATAAGGACTCTCCAAAATAAAACAGGGTAATCGCCACCAGGAAAAGACGGATATTATCTGAGCCATGGTATCTGAGATTAAGAATGATCCGTGCTACCCATATCGACTCTATCAGCAGGAAGCCAAAGAGGCCGGATTCTGTCAAGACACACAGGTAATGATTATCCACATAATACAAGCCGACACCTAGCAAGGGAGCAGCAGCGAATTGTTCTATGGCTTCTCTGTAATAGTCAAGTCTGCCACTCGAAAGCTTGTTGGCGTCTAAATCATCTTGTGCGCCCAAGAATAAGGCTTTGTACAGATAATCACTTATGGAATCCCAGTTAATCACGGCGAATATCAAAAGCAATGCTGTAAATAAAATTAGATATGTCCGATTCGTTTTATTTTTGAACATATACCATCCATAGGCAAGGAACATACCTAAAATAGCAGTACGACACTGACTAATGAAGCATAAGAAAATCAAATAAGCTCCTATCGCATAGAAGCCTACTTGCATATACTTATTTTTGAATCGTAATAAAGCCATTATCATGATTACTGCAGAGCCCCAAATCTGTGCAGCTGAATTCTTAGAAGGAAAGGCATATTCCAGATTTCCTATCCAAGCAGAAAGAGATGGGAAATATGTGATTTGAACATACATCGCATAGACCAAAGCAGATAAGACGAACACTATCATCAATCTCCTTATGTCTTTGCATGAAACAGTTGGGCGATAGAAATCACCAATTACTGTAATCAATAATGGCGAAATGAGGACCGTGAGAAAATTTGATTTCAGATAAATTGGATCATAGAATGACCTAAAGACACAGTATGCCAAATAAACTACATACAGACAAATGAAAAACAAAGAAAAGCCTCTGAGTTTGATTTCACTGAAGTTCATGACTCCAAAGGAAACGAATACAATTCCCCAGAGCATGAACACAATAGGCCGCATTGTCCCTATGATAGGTTCTATCTGTGAGATTACCGATATAAAGATAACTACTGAAAGTAGCATACATTCAAATTTATTCTTTCCAATGCTCACGGCATGTACTCCTAATCCTCAATTGCTAGTTGCTGATATAATCTATAATAGTCGCCGAATCTTTGCGTCTTATCGTATTTTCTACAATCCGCAGAGAATGGTTTCTTATATCCGACAGCATGCAGTAAACTGGACCATGCGTCATTCAGATTTCCTTTACCTACAACAGCGCCATTTTCATTCCCCATACTCTCCGGGCTTCCGCCTGTATCATAGGTGATCACTGGTGTCCCGCAGGCGATGGCTTCGAGGTTTGTTGTGGGGTAATTGTCTTCGTAGGTGGGGTTGAAGAATACGTCTGCGGCGGTGTAGATCTGGGCGAGCTCTTGTACGTTGTTGGTGCGCTCGATGCCTGTGATGGCCGCGGGGATGGTCTTGAGCTGCTTTTTGGACAGGCCGACTAAGACGATTTTCCATTCCTCGGGGAGCATATTGGACAGCTTGATAAAGTCCTGCAGGCCCTTGCGCGCGGTCCAGGGGGATGCAACGCCCAGGATGATCTTCTTGTCCTGAAGGCCGTATCGCTCGCGGAAATCGGACGGTGTCGGCTTGAAGACGGTCGTGTCGATGCCGTTGTGGATGACCTGAACGGGATAGGTCCCGAGGAAGGATTTCTTCACGAGGTCAGCCAGCCACTGCGATGGCGTGACGAGGACAAGCTGCCGCAGGCCCGTGAACAGCTGCTTCTTGCGCGCAAAGTTCTCACGGCTGTGGTCTAGCCCATACGACTTGGGGTAGGCACTGAGTTGTGGGCAGTCATGGCAGCCACTCTGCCAAAGCTGGCAGCCTATAAAATCAAAATAAGCACAATGGCCGGTGAAGGGCCAGCAGTCGTGCAGGGTCCAGACGACGGGCCTGTCGTACTCTTTCAAGAAGCGGAAGAGTATCGGGTAGTTCAGGTAGTGCCCGTGGATATTGTGCAGGTGGATGATATCCGGAGCGTATGCCTCGATTTTCTCGACTAGGCGCTTCGTCGCAGATGATGAATAAAGGCCTTCTCCATCGGTCATGCGTGAACACATGGTATGCGCATACACATCTAAGGTGGAACCGATCTTGTAGCTATCAATTCCGGCGGGTGCTGTGCCACGCCCATAAGCAACGCAACAGGAATGCCCTTCTTCTGCCAGGACATGGTAGAGGTCTGTTGCGATTCGCCCTGTACTGCCTACACCACATACAGTGTTAATCTGGAATACCTTCATCTGATTTCCCTTCTACGCTTTACTTTCTCCACACCATCCGGTTCACGATGCCCGTGTAGCTCTGGATGATCTTCACGACTTTTGTCGACACGTTCTCATCGAGGTAGTCGGGGACCGGCAGGCCGTAGTCTCCGTTCTGGTTCATCGCGACGGCTGACCTGACGGCCTGCAGCAGAGAGGTCTCGTCGATGCCTGCCAGGACGAAGCAGCCCTTCTCCATGGCTTCTGGCCGCTCGGTCGAGGTGCGAATGCAGATAGCTGGGAAGGGATGGCCGACGGAGGTGAAGAAGCTGCTCTCCTCTGGCAGGGTGCCAGAGTCGGAGACGACAGCGAAGGCGTTCATCTGCAGGCAGTTGTAGTCGTGGAACCCCAGCGGCTCGTGCTGGATGACGCGCGGGTCGAGCTGGAAGTGCGACTGCTCCAGACGCTTCCGGCTTCTCGGATGGCAGGAATAGAGCACGGGCATATCGTACGTCGCCGCCATCTTGTTGATGGCCGTGAACAGGGAGGTGAAGTTCTTCTCGGTATCGATGTTCTCCTCACGATGTGCCGACAATAGGATGTATCTGCCCTTGGTCAGATGCAGGCGCTCGTGGATATCACTGGCTTCGATCTGCTCCAGATTGGCATGCAGGACTTCTGCCATGGGCGAGCCGGTCACATAGGTCCGCTCTTTGGGCAGGCCGCACTCGGCCAGATAGCGGCGGGCATGCTCGGAGTAGGCCATGTTCACATCGGAGATGATGTCCACGATGCGGCGGTTCGTCTCCTCGGGCAGGCATTCGTCCTTGCAGCGGTTGCCCGCTTCCATATGGAAAATCGGGATGTGCAGGCGCTTGGCACCGATCACGGACAGGCAGCTGTTGGTGTCGCCCAGTACGAGGACGGCATCGGGATGGATGGCGGTCATGAGCTCATAGGAATGAGCGATGATATTGCCCATAGTGGCGCCGAGGTCCGCTCCCACTGCATCCAGATAGACCTCCGGCGCAGCGAGGCCCAGGTCATGGAAGAATACGCCATTGAGATTGTAGTCGTAGTTCTGTCCTGTATGGGCCAGTATCGTATCGAAGTACGTCCGGCACTTCTTGATCACGGCAGACAGGCGGATGATCTCGGGGCGCGTGCCCACGATGATCAACAGCTTCAGCTTGCCGTTTTCCTGCCAATGGATCTCATCAAACATATTATTTCCCCCTATGCTTGCACGTGCTCTGAGAAGGTGTCTGGATGCTGCGGGTCAAACGTTTCATTTGCCCACATCACAGTGACCAGGTTCTCGGTTTCGGACAGATTGATGATGTTGTGGGTGTAGCCCGGCAGCATGTAGACGGCCTGCAGATGCGAGCCATCCACTTCGTATTCGAGGATCTCCTGCGTGCCGATCTTGCGCTGCTGGATCAGGCCATGGCCGGCGACCACGATGAAGATCTCCCACTTGCTGTTGTGCCAGTGCTCGCCCTTGGTGATGCCTGGCTTGCTGATGTTGACCGAGACCTGGCCGTGGTCCATCGTCTTGACCAGCTCGGTAAAGCTCCCGCGCGCATCACAGTGCATCGGCAGTGGCACGGCGATCTTTTCTTTGGGCAGGTACGACAGGTACATCGAGAAAAGCTTCTTCGCGAATGAGTCTGGCGGCATCGCTGGCATCATCTGCGTGGCGGGCTGGTCGTGGAAGGTGTGCAGCAGGGAGACGATCTCCCCCAGCGTCGCCCGATAGGTCACAGGCACGCCGCAGTATCTGCCCTCTGGCGAGAAGCGCGGGGTCAGGCCATCGTACCGCTTCCCGTCCAGCACGGTTCCCTTGGCCGGATAGTCACAATGGTGTGCCCTGCCCTCTAGGGCTGCAGCCATCTCGGCCATCAGGTCCTCGATGAAGAGCAGTTCCAGCTCGGTGGCGGGATTGTCGACGCGGATGGGTAGGTCGCGGGCAATGTTGTAGCAGAAGGTCCCCACGGCACTGTTGTAGTTCGGCTTGATCCACTTGCCCACGAGATTCGGGAAGCGGTAGACATAGACGGTCGCTCCTGTCTCCTCGGCGTAGGAGAAGAACAGCTCCTCGCCTGCCTTCTTGCTCAGGCCGTACGCACTCGTCCCGAAGCGGCCCTCTAAGGTCGCCTGGACGGAGCTGGACAGCATCACGGGGCAGGTGTTGTGGTGCTTCTTCAACGTGTCCAGCAGGGTCGAGGCAAAGCCGAAATTCCCCTTCTGGAAGTCTTCCTCATTCTTGGGACGATTGACGCCAGCCAGATGGAAGACGAAGTCACAGCGCTGGCAGTAATCGTCCAATTCTTCCGGCGTGCTCGTGCGGTCAAATTCATCGATTGTATCGATATGGATAGCGGGATGCGTCCTGTTCTTGCCATCCCGGATATTCTTCAGGTTCTCGACCAAGTTCCTGCCGACGAAGCCAGCAGAACCTGTCACTAAGATATTCATAAGCCAGTCTACCCTCTTTATCTATCTCGTATAGCCTGCCATGCATCACGCAAACAGCGTGTGGCCATTCTCTACCACGCCATCATCTGGCACGATGACTTCATTGCTGATAGTCAGGGTGCTCCCGATATGTGCGCGCCTGCCCACGCTCGCCAGCGAGCGCACGACGGTGTTCGTATAGATCAAGGCATAGTCCTTGACCTCGCTGTCATGATGAATCTCCACGCCCGGGTTCAGGATGACACCATCTCCGACGCTTGCACCGTTCTGGATGACGGCATGGTTCAAGAAGATGCAGCCCTGCCCGATTTTTGCATAGGGGCTGATATAGACGGATGGCAGGATGATGTTGGGGAAAGTATACCCGATCCCGGCAGCCTTTCCGTAGATCCGCTCGCGCAAGCCATTGTTCCCGATGGTCACGACCAGTTTCTGATAGGTCGGATAGAGCACTGCGAGGTCAGCAACCGCGCCGATGACCGGCACACCACAGATGACATTCCCCTTCTCTTTACCATCATCGAGGAAGGCACAGTCGTACTTCTGGCTGACGTGCTCGGAAACGACGCGGCCAAAGCCGCCCGCACCGACCAGCAATAAGTTCTCTTTCATGATTTGCCCCCTAAACAAAGCAGATGCAGTCACGCCTCTGCCCAATGCTCAAGCTGTTCCCTGACGTAGTCCGTCGTGAGGATCTTCTTGACGGTCCCTTCCACATCCAGACGATTCGTGTTATGGCTGGTGTAGGCCTCATTTGCCATCGTGCGGACATCGCCTTGGACGACGAACTGATCGTAATTCAGGTCGCGGCTGTCTGCCGCAATGCGGAAGTAGTTGCCCATGTCCTCCGAACGCAGGCGTTCTTCCCGCGTCATCAGGGTCTCGTAGAACTTCTCACCGTGTCGGGTGCCGATGATGTGCGTGCCCGTATCGCCGAACAGCTTCTGGACAGCCTTGGCCAGGTCGCCGATGGTGCTGGCGTCGGCCTTCTGGATGAAAAGGTCGCCCGGGTTCGCATGCTCGAAGGCGAACTTGACCAGGTCCACGGCCTCATCAAGATTCATCAGGAAGCGCGTCATCTCCGGATTGGTGATCGTGATAGGATGACCATTCTTGATCTGCTCGATGAAGAGCGGGATGACCGAGCCGCGCGAGCACATGACATTGCCATAGCGCGTGCAGCAGATAACCGTGCCGCCCTGCTCCGCCGCGACGCGCGCGTTCGCATAGATGACATGCTCCATCATCGCCTTGGAGATACCCATCGCGTTGATCGGATAGGCTGCCTTATCGGTCGACAAGCATACGACACGCTTCACGCCGGCGGCGATAGCCGCATGCAGCATGTTGTCCGTACCTTCGATGTTCGTCTTGACCGCCTGCATCGGGAAGAATTCACAGGACGGCACCTGCTTCAGTGCCGCCGCATGGAAGACATAGTCGACGCCGGGCATCGCATCGGCAATCGACTGCCTATCTCTGACATCGCCAATATAGAATTTAACTTTTGAAGCGTATTCTGGGTACTGCGCCTGAAGCTCATGACGCATATCATCCTGTTTTTTCTCATCACGCGAAAAAATCCGGATCTGGCCAATATCCGTCGGTAAGAAGTGTTTGAGGACCGTATGGCCAAAGGACCCTGTACCGCCTGTAATCATCAATGTTCGATCTTTAAATACGGAATCCATTGCTCTGCTTCCTCCCTATCAGTACTTCAATAACAGTTTCTACCGACTTAATGTGCTGATCCCTATGGAAATGCTCTTTAAAGTATTGCCGTCCGTTTTCTCCACATTCACTGTATTTCTCAGGATAATCCAAGAAGTCCTGGATACCTTTCGCTAAGGCTTCTGCATCACCAGCAGATACGGCAATACCACATTCTGCAGTCTGGATTACGTTGGCAGCTGCACCATCAATTGCTGCAATCACAGTCTTACCAGCAGCCATATATCCCTGCAATTTATTTGGTATCGTATGTCCAATAATGCTTTCACCTATCAGGCCCATAATGCAAGCATCTGCAATGGAATAAAACCTTCCCATTTCCTCAACGGGATGACGCCCATGAAATATGAATCTTGATTGCAATCCATATTCCTTGACCATTGTCTTAAGCTCATTTACATAGCTTCCCGTACCAACAATATGCACAAGAAAGTCTGTCTGTGAATGAACCTTAGAAAATGCTTTTATAAAGCAATCTAAATTCTGGGGTTTTCCGACATTCCCCAGAAAGACAAAATTAATCCCTTCATGTGGCTTTGTAAAATTCTGCTCCAAATAGGAAGGGGAGTGTAAAATAGTTTGTGTAAATCGGTATTGCATGAATCTACTTTATGCCC
>OGYL01002986.1_pt1 | contig 11301 bp, 7 predicted proteins | sample 1576541 | NCBI WGS metagenome assembly OGYL01 (sample SAMEA3541551, study PRJEB24748) | human gut metagenome | biome: human gut; feature: human-associated habitat; material: faeces | place: China | collected 2012 | reverse complement strand
TATTTGTTTAGAAAATTTGCGGGAGTTTTGCGAAAATGCCGATGAACTTCTTTGGTACATCAATAAGCTCGGCAGCGAAAGCTTAGGAATTTGTTTAGATACCGGTCATTTGAACATATCGCAATTCGGCGATCAGGAAGCGTTTATAAAAACAGCGAGAAAACATTTAAAAGCTTTGCACATTGCCGACAACGAGGGCGAACGTGACCAGCACATGATGCCCTTTGGCCGAGGAACCGTTGACATTGAAACAGTGGTGTCGGCTTTAAAGGAAATTGGATATGACAAGCTGTTTAACTTTGAAATTCCCGGGGAGCGGAGCTGTCCTCTTGAAGTTCGGGGATATAAGCTCCAATACATCAAGCATTGTTTTAACTATTTAACGAGATGAGTGAATGAAAATTGAAATTATTAATTATCCGCCACGGCGACCCAGACTATGCCATTGATTCTTTAACGGAAAAAGGCTGGCGGGAGGCAGAGCTTTTGTCGCAGCGGCTTGTTAAACTGAACATTGACGATTTTTACTGCTCGCCGCTGGGCAGGGCAAAGGACACAGCAAAACCAACCATGGCAAAGCTCAATGGGAAAATAGAAATTCTTCCGTGGCTTGCAGAGTTTGCCGGCGTAATTTCTTCGCCCTATACAAATAAAAACCGTATTCCATGGGACCTTGCGCCTACCCTTTGGGCCGACGAAGCAGACTTTTACGACCGCAACCGCTGGATGAATCCTTCTTTAATTGCCTCAGGAAACGTAAAAGAGGTATATGACCAGACAACGCTGGGCTTAAGTGAACTGCTTAGAAAATATGGCTGGAGCCGAAACGGCATGCTGTATCGCTGTGATGCAGAAAGCGACAGAACCATTGCACTGTTTTGTCACTGCGGCATGGGGCTGACCATTATATCCTACCTGACAGGCACGTCCCCGTTTCTTCTATGGCACAACTTTTTTCTGCCAACCTCCTCGGTTTCCACCATCGTTACCGAAATGGACAGAAACGGAAATGCACACTTTCGCTGTGTGCAAATTGGGGATACCTCGCATCTGTATGCCGCCGGAGAAGACATCTCTCAGGCAGGCCTTTATCCGGAATTTGAAAAATAAAAAACAGGCTTCCCCCCCTTTGGTCAACCGTGACCTTTACGGCGGCAGACAACTGTTTTTCATACTCACATCTAGGTGGCTGCCCAGAAACTGGTGTAGCCACCTAGACCTTATTATTGTAAACCGAAAAAGCGCTTATGAAAATTTCAAGCGGCTTTCGCAAGAAAAAACTGGAGGTATTGCAATTTGCTTTGCATTACTTCCAGCTTTTCTTTTGCCATTTAAGCGTGACGTAGCCATCACAATTTTGTGGTGTTTGAAGAGGTGCTATAGCACTCTGCCTGAGGACTGTGGAACTCTCCAACAAACAGAAAGGGATAACCTTTCCATTGCTTGCTAACTAGTATTTTTCTGGAACTTGAATATTAGCTGCGTTATGAAACCTATATTTTTCTGCCATACGCTTCTTCATACAAACCAAATTATAACGGTAACAATCTGCTATGCCATCTGCAAAGGATTCTGCATTACCTTCACTTAACAGCTGAAGCGCTAGAATGACTTGCTTGTTGAGATGTGAAAGAGTATGTTTCCTGGACGAATAATAAGCAAAATGGTGTCCCCATTCGAGAAGATGATTGGTTTCAGATAATATAACATATAAAGGTTTTAACGTAATATGTTTCATTATCAATTCAAAAATATCCGCTAAATAAATAGAGTCAGAGGAAGTAAACCCGTCTGCTAATTCGTCCAATTCTGCTCTAGTAAACTGCGGAGCTGCAACCAAAGCTGCTGGACGAATAATTAATATCATTAGCTGTAAGGCATGAAGGTAACGCAATGCCTTTTCTACATGTCCGGAATTAAAAGTCAGCTGATAAAGTTTCGTATCATCCGGTTCTATCACTATAGTGCCTTTACCATTTAACGTCTTTACGAAACCTCTCTGTTCGAGTTCTGACAAAGCCTTTCTGACTGTCGATAAAGAGACATCATACTGGCTAGCCAATTGTTTTTCAAATGGAAGATACTTTCCAACAGGATATTCTCCAAGGCCGATTTTTAGATTTATGTCATCAACAATTTTTGAATAATAATAATCCTGACCACGCATAGGGTTCCATGAAAACTTCAAACCAGTTTGTGCAAGACATTTTGGCGTTGTTTCTGACAGGTAATTTAACGTATTTTCAATGGAATCCGTAAGTTTTTGATATATATTCAATAACTGGTTGTACTTTGCGAGTGAATCATTGCCTTTTAAAATATCTATAATTACTCTGGTTACAGATACAGACCCCTGCAAAAAGTGCTTAGAGAAATAGGGACAATCTTCTGTAAAGAATGCAAGCTTATTATAAAGGCCAAACGTAGAATAGAGTTCGCTGAATAGGGAATTGCCACCTATTCTTAATATATCATATGCTAGTTTCGAAACAGAACGCCATCCACCGGCGGCATATCCCAAACGCAATTCTTTCATAGCCTGTTTATAGTGAGGCATTATCTCCACATCACACCCTTGCAAGGCAAAAACTATGAGTGAAGGCAATATTAAAGCAAAAGTCTGATATACCTGTAAAATACCTTCCTTTTGTTTTAAAATCTCGAAAACAGCATTTGATGAATGATAAGTATTTTTTGTTGAAACAACAATCGGCGCAAGACGAGGTTGAATATCAATCAGCCCTTCTTCCCGCAAGGCGTCAAATACGCGGTTAATCGTATATCTGCTTACATGAAATCGCTCGCAGTACATCCTTGAAGATGGCAAAGCCTTTCCCGGAGATATTTGGCCCTCCAAAATATTCTGTTTAATTTCGTTATATACAAAGGTAAATTTTGTTTCTTGTGGTTTCATAACTTGCCTCCTATCTGTCTGAATTATATCATGACGAACCAAATTTGTCATCAAAAATATTCACCTATTTGCACACCTTACCAATATGGATATTGCCAATATGTAAGGAAAAGGGTTATAATTAAAATGTAAAATTATAGTGAAAGAGTTTAAGGAACAATGGAAAAACAAAAAATCTTAATTGTGGACGATTCAGAAATGAATCGCGCGCTTTTGGCAGATATCCTGAAAGAACAATATGATGTGGTAGAGGCTGATAATGGTGCAGAAGCAATTTCTCTTCTTTCGAGGCAAAGAACAGATTTTTCCCTTCTGCTTTTGGATATTATGATGCCTGAAATGGATGGATTTGAAGTGTTAGCTTACATAAACAAATACCACTGGAATGATAACTTCGCTGTTATTATGATTTCTGCTGATGATTCCCCTGCAAATATAAAGCGGGCCTACGATTTGGGAGCTTTTGACTATATCAGCCGCCCTTTTGATTCAGCCATTGTCCAGCGCCGAATTTCTAATACGATGTTTTTATATGCGCGCCAGCAGCATCTTGAGAAAATTATCGTAGAACAGGTACACAAGCAGGAAAAAAATAATGAGCTGATGATCTCAATCCTGTCTCACATTGTGGAATTCCGTAACGGCGAGAGCGGATTGCATGTATTGCGTGTGAATACGATTACAAAATATTTGCTAAAGCAGTTGGTTCAGCGCACAAATCAATATCCTTTGTCCGAGGCAGATATTTCTTTAATCAGTACTGCTTCTGCGCTACATGATATTGGGAAAATCTCAATTTCAGATGCAATACTGAATAAACCTGGACGCCTTACGCCAGAGGAGTTCGAAGTAATAAAAACTCACTCAATGGTCGGCGCCAATATGCTACAGGACCTGCCCATTGAGCAGCAGGAATCCCCGCTTGTCAAAGTAGCTTCTGAAATTTGTCGATGGCACCACGAAAGGTATGACGGCGATGGTTATCCGGACGGCTTAAAGGGGGAAGAAATACCCATAGCTGCCCAGGTGGTTGCGCTGGCCGATGTATACGATGCATTGACCAGTGAGCGTTGCTATAAGAAAGCTTATTCGCATGAAAACGCTTTGAAAATGATTTTAAAAGGACAATGTGGTGCATTTAATCCTACTCTTTTATTGTGTCTGCAAGAAATTGCGGATACACTTGAAAGTGAGCTTATGAATACCTCTTCTGAACAAGACACAAAAAATATACAGGATATTAAGAAATAAAATAGACTATGATAGGTTGTTTTAAAGATAAAATACACTTCAAAAAACACAAAAAATAACGTGACTATATGTTTTCTAAAATAAAAAGAGGGCCGCACAGACAATGTTTAAAAGGAAGGAATTATGATTATGAATCTAAAAGATTGTTATATAAAATTTGGCGGCGATTTTGATGAGGTATTGGATAGACTGCTGCGTGAACAAACCGTTGAGAAATTTGTATATAAATTTCTCGACGATAAAAGCTTTAACTTATTTGAATCGTCTATGGGTAATAAAGACTATGCTGAAGCTCTTAGAGCCGTTCATACACTCAAAGGAATTTGTCAAAACCTTTCTTTTACCAGATTGTTTGACAGTAGTAGCCTAGTAACAAAAGCGTTAAAGGAAAACGATTGGAATAGGGCTGTCGATATGATGCCGCAGCTATCAAAGGACTACCGTGAAATAATTGATGTTATTAAAGATTTCAAGAAATCCAAGGAGGAATAACATCTATGGTTATCAATAAAAAGAATGTTGCAACACGATTTCTTATATCTAGCTTCATCGGACTTCTGATCTTTAGTATTGCTGTTTTCAGTCTGCTCGGAATCTATATGAGCAGAAAAAGTAAAAAGACCGTTTATGAGATTGGAAATATTTATATGTCTGGAATGAATGAACAGATGTCCAGGCACTTTGAAACTGTGATTAAATTGCGTTTTGATCAAGTTAGCGGCGTTGTTTCTGTTGTCTCAACAGATAACAACGATATAGAAAATCTATATGAGGAACTTATTTACAGGGCACAGGTCAGGGGATTTGACTATTTAGCGCTTTGTTCTGCCAATGGTAAATTTCAGACGCTTTACGGACAATCCATACAGCCACTTAACCCAGAACCTTTTGTAGAAGCATTATTACAGGGGGAACAACGAGTCGCTGTAGGTGTTGACTCTGCTGGAAATGAAGTGGTATTGTTTGGCATTGACGCTGCTTATCCGATGCGCAATGGCGATAAGAGCACTGGTCTGATCGCAGCCGTTCCTCTGGATTATATTACCGATTTCCTTTCCCTAAAAGATGAGGGGCAACTAATGTATTATCATATAATCAGGCCAGACGGCAGCTTTGTAATACAGAACCCCAACTCTGAGTTGTTGTATTTCTTTGAACAACTACAAAAGCAGCTTGGGTTTACAGCAAATGAGTTAACTGTAGAAAATCCTATTGAAGAATTTGGTGCTGCACTAAAAAATCATGAAGAATATGCAACAACATTTGAAGTAAATGGCGAAGAACGGCAAATTTATGGTATATCGTTACCCTATTCTGAGTGGTATTTAGTATCGGTAATGCCTTATAGTATATTGGACGATGCTATAAATAATCTGAGCAACCAGCGTATGTTTATGACATTATTGTCATGTGTTTCTGTTTTGATTATTCTAACATTGATTTTTCTTCGATATTTTTCTATAACCCGTTCTCAGGTGCATGAATTAGAGGAGGCACGGCAGATGGCTCTTGAGGCAAGCAAAGCGAAAAGTGAATTTTTAGCTAATATGAGCCATGACATCCGTACACCCATGAATGCAATCGTAGGCATGACCGCGATTGCCACAGCCCACATAGACGACCGGCAACAGGTGCAGAATTGCCTTAGAAAAATCGCATTATCGAGTAAACATTTATTGGGATTAATCAATGATGTTTTGGATATGTCTAAAATTGAAAGCGGTAAATTAACTTTAGCAAAAGAACAAATCTCATTAAAGGAAGTTGTTGAAGGAATTGTTAACATTATGCAGCCGCAGGTTAAAACGAAAAAGCAAACCTTTGACATACATGTTGAAAATATTCTAACAGAAAATGTGTGGTGCGATGGTGTGCGCTTAAATCAGGTTTTGTTAAATCTTTTATCAAATGCAACGAAGTATACACCGGAGGGCGGCTCGATACAATTCTCCCTTTCTGAAGAAAAATCTCCGAAAGGAGAAAACTATGTCCGAATTCATATCAATGTCAAGGATAATGGAATTGGTATGTCACCAGATTTTCTGAAAAAAATATATGAATCCTATAGCCGTGCAGATGGAACCAGAATACATAAAACTGAGGGGGCCGGTTTAGGAATGGCGATCACAAAGTACATTGTGGACGCAATGGAAGGAACCATCGATATACAAAGTGAGCCTGATAAAGGTACCGAATTTCTTCTCACGTTTGATTTTGAAAAATCGGTTGCAGTGGAAATGGATATGGTTCTCCCCTCCTGGAATATGCTGGTGGTTGATGATGACGAACTATCATGTACGACAACTATGGACGTACTAAAATCCATCGGAATAAAAGCAGAATGGACATTAAGCGGAGAAAAAGCAATAGAACTGGTAATACGACGCCACAAAAAGAAAGATGATTATCAAATCATTCTATTGGATTGGAAACTGCCTGGTATGAATGGAATTCAGGTTGCAAAAGAAATCCGTCGTAATCTAGGAGATGAAGTACCAATTCTGCTGATGTCGGCATACGACTGGAGTGAATTTGAGGCGGAAGCTCGTGAAGCAGGTATTCGTGGTTTTATTACTAAGCCACTTTTTAAATCCACGCTTTATCATGCCTTGTGTCCGTATATGGACATGGAAACAGAACATGACCAGACAATGAACCAAAATATTAATCTATCCGGTTGTCGTATTCTGCTTGCTGAAGATAATGAGCTTAACTGGGAGATAGCAAGAGAATTGTTGTCCGACTTGGGCGTAGAGCTGGATTGGGCAGAAGATGGCCAGATATGCCTGGACAAGTTCCAAAAATCACCAGAAGGATATTACGATGCCATTCTTATGGATATCCGTATGCCGCATATGACAGGATATGAGGCCACAAAAGCAATTCGAGAACTGAATCGTTCTGATGCCTTATCTATTCCAATTATCGCTACAAGTGCAGATGCTTTTTCTGACGACATACAACATTGCTTGGAGTGTGGTATGAATGCCCATATAGCTAAGCCAATCGATGTTTTAGAATTAACTCGCCTGTTAAAAAGATATCTAATATAAATTCAGCCCTAAAAGCGCGTGACCGAAGGCACGCGCTTTTCTACTGATTTTCTCTACTGACATTGGCCTTTTGAGTTTAAGCCTATTTTTTATATCCGTTTTGCCAAAACGTCCCGTTCATAAGTTCTCACTTCATTCAGCCAGCTTTCCTTAACCGGAACGCCCATTGCCTGACAGTAATAATCCCAAACTGCCGAGAACGGATAGGATTTATATTCCTCCAAAAGCGCAAGCCGGGATGTGAAATCTCCTTCTGCTTCTGCTTTTTTCAGCGTTTCCACGGGCTCAAGCATTGCAAAAATCATAGCCTTAATGGTGTTGCGCATGCCAATCACCCAAGCTGCAATACGGTTAATGCTTGCATCAAAAAAGTCCAATGCAATGTAGGTTTTGCCAAACAGGTCGTTTCGGTTTAATTCCTGCATAATGGCACAAAGCTCATCATCAAAAATAACTACATGGTCGGAATCCCAGCGAACCGGTCTGGAAACGTGAAGCAGCAATTTGTTTTTAAATGTAAATATGGAAGAAATTTTGCCCGAAATCACTTCAGTAGGATGGAAATGCCCCGCATCTAACGTGAGCATTACATCGTCATGCTGCGCGGCATAGCCCATATAAAACTCGTGGCTTCCCACCACGTAGCTTTCTGAGCCAATGCCGAACACTTTGCTCTCCACCGAATCTATGTTATATGCTGAGTCAATCTTTTCTGCAAAAACTTCGTCTAACGATTTTTTCAACCGCATTCTTGGGCCTAGCTTATCCACTGTAATGTCTTTATAACCATCAGGAATCCAAAGATTGGTTACGCAGGTCTGTCCCAGCTCCCGGCCAAAATATTCGCCGATTTTCCTGCATCGTTTTCCATGCTCTACCCAGAACCTGCGAATTTCTTCATCTCCGCTTGAGAGGGTTAAACCGCTTTCGCTTTTGGGATGTGAAAAATAGGTTTCGTTAAAATCCAAACCAATACCGTTTTTTTTCGCCCACGCAACCCATTTTTCAAAATGGGCGGGGGTAAGCTGGTCGCGGTCTGCTTTGTTTCCGTCAAACTCGGCATAGCTTGCATGAATGTTTACTTTGTGGGTTCCGGGTATCAGTGACAGCGCTTTTTCCATGTCGCAGCGGAGCTCTTCTCCGTTTCTGGCCTTTCCGGGATAGTTCCCCGTGGTCGGAATCCCGCCGGTAAGCTCACCCGCGCCTTCAAACCCCATCACATCGTCGCCCTGCCAGCAGTGCATGGACACAGGAATTTTTTTAACCCGTTCCAACACCTCGTCAGTGTCAACGCCAATGGTTTCATACATCTTTTTTGCAATTTTATAGTTTTCTAAAATAAATTTTTCCAATTACGTCTGCCTCCCAAATATTTTCATTTTGTTTATCATATCATGTAGAAATCCAAAAATCAATATTTGATTTTTACTTCTTGCAAATGAAAGGAAAATGAGATATAATAATATTCATGTAATTTTTAGCAAAACCGGGGGTATTTATGTTGATAAAACTGCTGACCAAAATCTTTATAAAAAACAGCGATGATGTGAAAAATCCATCTGTCCGCACAGCTTATGGCGTTTTCGGCGGAATTTTGGGCATTATTTGCAATGTCATTCTGTTTGTCATAAAAACCATTATCGGAACCGCCATTAACTCCATCGCCATCATTTCAGATGCTTTTAACAACTTGTCAGACATCGGCTCGTCTGCCGTAACCTTAATCGGTGCAAAACTCAGCAGCCAGCGGCCTGACAAGGAACATCCTTTTGGTCATGGGAGAATTGAATATATCAGTTCGCTGATTGTGTCGTTTATTATCATTTCGGTTGGCCTTGAGCTGATAAAATCTTCTTTTGAAAAAATTCTTCACCCTGTAGCGCCGGCGTATAATCTTGTAATGATTATCATTTTAATTATATCGGTGTTAATTAAGCTGTGGATGTTTTTCTCCATGCGGTATTTGGGCAACAAAATTGACTCTGAAGTTTTAAAAGCCACTTCAAGCGACAGCTTAAGTGATGTGGTTGCAACCAGCGCGGTGATTTTGTCTGTTATCCTGTGTAAATTTCTTCCGCCGGTGGTGGACGGAATTGCGGGCCTGATTGTGGCGGTTTTAATTTGTATTACCGGCGTTCGCGTGGCGTGGAATACCATAAGTACATTATTGGGCTCCTCTCCCGATCCGGCCCTTGCAAAAGCCATTACAAAAATTTTGTTTTCCAACAGGGAGATTTTGGGTATCCACGATTTAATTATACACGACTACGGTCCGGGACGGATTCTTGCATCTGTCCACGCAGAGGTCTCCTGTGAAAAGTCTGCAATTATGCTGCATGAGATTATCGACGCGTTAGAGATTCAAATTTTAAACGAAACCGGGGTAGAAACCGTAATTCACACAGACCCTATTTTGGTGGGATGTGAGAAAATCGACGCCGTTAAAGAAACTGTGAAGTCCATTATTACCCAGATAAACCCCGAGCTTGGCATGCACGATTTCCGCATGACTGACGGTAAAAATAGAATCAATTTAATTTTTGATTTGGAAGTTCCCTTTTCACTGACAGATGAAGAGAAAAAAAACACCATCCGCCAAATCAGTGAAAATTTAAAACAGGAAAACCCAATATACTACCCTGTAATTCGGGTGGACTACAAACAGCAATACTAAGGAGGTTATAACATTGAAACAGAAGACAAAAAAGCAAGGCCTTTTTAAACGATTTTTGCCTTACTATAAAAAATATACGAAAGTAATGGTCTTCGACCTGTTTTGCGCCCTTTTCACAACATTCTGCGAACTGATTCTGCCGCTGATTGCCCGTTTTATCACCGACAAGGCGACCAACGATATTGCCGCCCTCACCACCAGAGCAATTCTTTCTGTGGGTGCAATTTACCTGGTGCTGCGCATTATTGACACCGCGGCAAATTATTATATGGCTTCGGTTGGCCACGTTATGGGGGCAAAAATGGAAACGGACATGCGCCGCGATATGTTTGCGCACCTTCAGAATTTGTCATCGTCCTTTTACGACAACACAAAGGTCGGCCAAATTATGTCGCGAATCACAAACGATTTGTTTGACGTAACAGAGTTTGCCCACCACTGCCCGGAGGAGCTGTTTATTTCTACCATCAAAATTGTGGTGTCGTTCATCATTTTAGGTTCCTTTAACATATGGCTGACGCTGATAATTTTTTCCATCATTCCGCTTATCATTATCAGCACACGATATTTTAATGTAAAAATGCGGACGCAGTTTAAGCGCCAGCGGACACAAATCGGCGAGCTTAACGCACAAGTTGAGGACGCGCTTTTGGGAATTCGCGTGGTACATTCCTTTGCAAACGAAGAATGTGAAAAGGAGAAGTTTGAGGGCGGAAATTCCAAGCTGCTGGACATAAAAAAGGTTTCCTATAAATACATGGCGGGCTTCCAGTCCTCCACAAGGCTGTTCGACGGACTGATGTATATCGTAATTGTGGTGGCGGGCGCATTCTTTATTAAATATGGCAAAATCACCGCCGGAGACTTTACTGCATATCTTTTATATGCCTCTACGCTTCTTTCCTCCATTCGCAGAATTGTAGATTTTATGGAACAGTTCCAGCGCGGCATGACAGGAATTGAACGCTTTTTTGAAATTATGGACTCCCCCGTTGAAATCACTGACGCTCCAAATGCAGTAGATTTGAATGACGTTTCCGGCGATATTCAGTTTGACAACGTAACGTTTAGCTATTCGTCTGAAAATGAAAACGTTCTAAATAATCTGTCCCTTCATGTGAAGCCCGGCGACACAGTTGCGCTGGTAGGGCCCTCAGGCGGCGGAAAAACCACTCTTTGCAGCCTCATTCCACGATTTTATGATGTGACAGACGGGACAATTTCCATTGACGGTAAAGATATAAAATCGCTGAAATTAAAGAGTCTGCGTTCCAATATTGGTGTCGTTCAGCAGGATATTTACCTGTTCTCCGGTACGGTGTATGAGAACATTGAATATGGCCGGCCCGGTGCAACCAAAGCAGAAATTATGGAAGCTGCAAAACTTGCCGGCGCTCACGATTTTATCA
>OGYL01002981.1_pt1 | contig 11316 bp, 9 predicted proteins | sample 1576541 | NCBI WGS metagenome assembly OGYL01 (sample SAMEA3541551, study PRJEB24748) | human gut metagenome | biome: human gut; feature: human-associated habitat; material: faeces | place: China | collected 2012 | reverse complement strand
GCTAAAAAAATGCCGGGACAGGAAAGGGTAAAAGAGAGAAGGGAGAAAGAAAATAATTAAAAAAACAATGTCATATTTTAATTGTACAACTTCCTATAATATAATTTTATTGGAAGTTACTTATACTATCAGGCAATTTATATAAATTTGCCTTTGGATTAAAACATTTTACTTCATGGCTAATTTAAACAGACTAAAAGTTGTGCTTGTCGAACAACAGAAGACAGGAAAATGGCTTGCAGAACAAATTGGAAAATCTAATTGTACTGTAAGTAAATGGTGTAGTAACTCAGTTCAACCAGATCTTAAAACACTTAATGATATAGCCAAAGTTCTTAATATTGATGTAAAGGATTTGATTGTCAGCAGTGTAAAACCATAAATGAGTTATTGTTATGGAAGTAAACAAGAAAGAGCTCAAAGAACAAGAGATACGCACTCTGTTCATTACTCCTGCACTCCAACAAAAAGGATGGGCAGTAAGTGTAAATATGCGTGAAGAGTACTATTTTACGGATGGTCGAGTACTTGTTGTTGGCAACCAACATTCAGTAGCAGAGGGTAAAAAAGCCGATTACCTATTATACCATAATGGCAAGCCCATTGCTGTGGTTGAAGCCAAAGACAATAAACACGCAGTTGGAGGTGGTATTCAGCAAGCCATAGATTATGCCCAAATCCTTGACCTGAAATTTGCGTACTCCAGTAATGGCGATGCTTTCTTGGAACATGACTTTATCACGGGGAAAGAAACCGAAATCAAGTTAGAGGATTTTCCCACAGAAGAAGAACTATACAACCGTTATCTTGCATCTAAGAACTATACTTCGGATGAACTCAACATAATAGAAACGCCGTTTTATTATGATGCACATAGCCATGAGCCAAGATATTATCAACGTATAGCGGTTGACCGTACTATTGAAGCCGTAGCCAGAGGACAACAACGTGTACTTGTCGTAATGGCTACCGGTACAGGTAAGACATTTACTGCATTTCAGATTATTCATCGTCTTCATAAAAGCGGAGCAAAGAAAAAAATCCTATATCTTGCAGACCGAAATATCCTCATAGATCAAACAATGGCTCAAGATTTTAAGCCATTCAAGAAGTTTATGACCAAGGTAACTTCTGTTGGAGAAGGTGAAGAAAAGATAGATTCATCATACGAGGTGTATATGGCTTTATATCATCAGCTAGTCGGAAAAGAAGGAAAGCCAGACCCGTTTTTGGAGGTACAACCAAACTTCTTTGATTTGATTATCGTTGATGAGTGCCATCGGGGAAGTGCGAAAGACGATTCTGCATGGCGTAAAGTATTGGAGTATTTCAGCTCGGCTACCCAAATTGGTATGACAGCCACTCCAAAAGCCGATGAAGGAGCAAACAACTTGGATTATTTCGGGAAACCTGTATATACCTATTCACTTCTACAAGGAATCCAAGATGGTTTCTTAGCTCCATATCGAGTTACAGCTGACTTTATCAACGTTGATTTACAAGGGTGGACTCCAGAAGAAGGTGAAATGGATTTATTGGGTAAAGAAATTGAGCAGAAACTATATCAAAGACAAAATATAGGTCGTGATCTTGCTATCAAGCTAAGGCATAAAGTGGTAGCACACAGAATCACTCAAATGCTGCATGACATCGGGCGTATGACAAAAACGATTGTGTTCTGTCCTGATATAGAGGAAGCTGCTGAAATGCGAACACTACTTATCAATATGAATAGTGATTTGTGTAAAAAGTCACCCTATTATGTTACACGCATTGTCGGTGAGGATAAAGAAGGGAAAAAACAATTAGATAACTTTATCAGTGTGGATGAGCCCTATCCAGTGATAGTGACCACCTCTGAACTTCTATCTACGGGAGTGGACTGCAAAACTTGCGGATTAATTGTCATAGACAAAGAAATTGGCTCTATGACTGAATTTAAGCAAATCATCGGACGTGGTACACGACTTAGAAAAGACAAAGGTAAGTGGCATTTGGAAATACTTGACTTCCGCAATGCCACAGCAAAATTCAAAGACCCAGCATTTGACGGTGATCCGGAACCGCCAAAAGGAGGTGGGAAGAAGCCGAAGCCATACCAACCTGTTGACACTGCTTCAACACCTGTGTCTGAACCTCGTGAGAAATATCTCATCAATGGTAAAGATATTCGTATAGCCCATGAGATAGTATCTGTTTTAGGGGAAGATGGCAAAACCATGAGAACAGAAAGTGTTCAGTCGTTTGCAAGAAAACAATTATTACGACACTATCAGACCCTTGATGAGTTCATACATACATGGACAGAAGCGGAACGTAAGCAAGCTGTGATGGACGAGTTAAAGGAATATGCCATTCTGATAGACGCAGTCCGCGAAGCGAATCCGGCACTGAAGGATGCAGACATCTTTGATGTGATATGCCACGTTGCTTTTGACCAACCACCATTGACAAGAAAAGAAAGGGCAAACAACGTGAAAAAGCGTAACTACTTCGGTAAGTATGAAGGTAAAGCTCGTGAAGTCTTGGAGGCTCTTCTTGATAAATATGCAGAGAATGGCATTCTTGACTTTGAAAAGTCGAATATTTTAGAAATACCACCATTTAATAGTATTGGTAAACCAACTAAGATTGTGAAATTATTTGGCGGCAAACTTGAATTTGAGAAGGCTGTCAGAGAACTTGAATATCAAATATATAAATCCGCATAAAAATGGCAGTAAACAACATCATAAAGCGAATCCAGAATATCATGCGACAAGATGCAGGTATTAATGGTGACGCACAGAGAATCGAACAAATGACTTGGATGTTCTTCTTGAAAGTTTATGACACGCAGGAAGAAACATGGGAGTACAAAGATGAAAACTACAAGTCCATCATTCCAGAAGAATTGCGTTGGCGTAATTGGGCGGTGGACGAAAAAGACGGTGAAGCATTGACAGGTGAAGTTCTGCTTTCTTTTGTCAATGAGAAACTGTTCCCTGCATTGAAAAACCTTCCTGTAAATGCCGACACGCCACGAGCCAAAAGCATTGTTCAAGAAACATTTGCCGACTTGAACCAGTATATGAAAAACGGAACGCTTTTACGTCAGGTAATCAACATAGTAAATGAAATTGAATTTGATGATGCAGAAGACCGCCACACATTCGGGGATATTTACGAAGGTATTTTGAAAGATTTACAATCGGCAGGTAATGCAGGAGAATTTTATACACCTCGTGCCCTGACTGATTTTATTGTGATGATGCTTGCTCCTAAGTTGAGTGAGACCTTTGGCGACTTTACCAGTGGTACAGGAGGATTTCTTACGTCTGCCCTTAATTATATGGCAAAGAGCGTACGCTCTGCCGAAGATGGTGAAAAGTTGCAAAATGCTGTTGTTGGTCAAGAATGGAAACCGTTGCCTTATCTTTTGAGCATCACAAATTTGTTGCTTCATGATATTGAAGCTCCCAATATAACGCACTGTGATTCGCTTGGAACAAATGTCACGGATTTCAATGAAAACGATAAAGTGGATGTTATCGGTATGAACCCTCCATATGGAGGCAGTACGGACGATAGCGTAAAGAGCAACTTCCCATTACGTTACCGTTCCAGCGAAACTGCGGATTTATTTATAGCCCTTATTATGTATCGTCTTAAAGCTGGTGGCAGATGTGGAGTGATTATTCCTGACGGCTTTTTATTCGGTACTGACGGAGCAAAGCTTGCGCTTAAAGAGAATCTTTTGCGTAATTTCAATTTACATACCATCATCCGTTTGCCGGGCTCAATATTTTCTCCATACACTTCCATTGCAACCAACATCCTTTTCTTTAATAACGAAGAAGCCGAAGGCTGCGAAGGAGGATTCAAGACAAAGGAAACATGGTTCTATCGTTTGGATATGCCGGAAGGATACAAACATTTCTCAAAAACCAAACCGATGAAGGTAGAGCATACTCTGCCTATTCAGGAATGGTGGAACGACCGTAAAGAGATAGTCAATGATGAAGTGGGAGAAAAAAGCCGTGTGTTTACTGCCCAACAGTTGATAGATTTGGATTGCAATTTTGACCAATGTAAGTTTCCGAAAGAGGAAGAAGAAATATTACCTCCGGCAGAATTACTTAAACAGTATTTTGAGAAACGTGCCGCACTCGACCATGAAATAGACAAAACACTTTCAGAGATTCAAAAGATTCTCGGTATAAACATAAAATCGTGTAACTGATAATTGTGAAGTGATATGAAAGATTTGACAATCTCAAACATTGAAAGACAAAATGTGCTTAACAACCGTTTTGCGGTCGGTAAGATACAGGAGCATCTTGATATAGAAGGAATGCTATTTGAGGGAGAATACCGCTTTACAAAAAAAATGGTTGCCGATTTTTATCAAGTTGATACATCTACAATAGACCGTTATCTGCAATCAAATTCTGAGGAATTAAAACATAATGGATATATTTTATGTAAGGGTAAACAACTGAAAGAGTTTAAGTTAGAATTTGCTCACCTTATTAATGAGGTGAGCAAAACAACACAACTCGGACTATTTAATTTCCGCTCTTTCTTAAATATTGGTATGTTGCTTACAGAGAGTGAGAAAGCTAAAAAAGTCCGTAGTCTTATCTTGGATTTTGTGATTACCACCATCAACGAAAAGACAGGTGGAGGAACTAAGTATATTAATCGTAGAGATGTGCATTATCTTCCTGCCGCAATCACAGAAGAAAACTACCGTAAAAATCTTACTTCTGCCATCAATCAATACGTGGATGGACATCCAACATACAAGTATTCTCAAATTACTGATTTTATCTACAAGGCTGTTTTCAAGGAGAATGCCAAGGAATATCGAGAAGTATTAAGGTTGGATTCTAAGGACAATGTTCGGCACACGTTGTATTCAGAGGTTCTATTGGTCATCTCTTCTTTTGAAAATGGTGTGGGGGCTACTATCAGTGAACGATTCAAGGAAAATGGCAGTAGAAAACTTACTATTGATGAGGTAGAGCATATTGTGAATGAACTTGCCGAACATCCCATGCAGAAACCTTATCTGAATGATGCCAGAACCAAAATGGCTTCAAGGGATTTCAGTTTCCGAGATGCGTATCATGGTAATATAGCAGATTACTTGCAAGCTGTGACTCCCGAAGAGTTTGAACGATTCATCGGCGACCAGTCTATTGATTTTGACCGTATCTTAGCGGATAACAAAGATGTGCTTAAACGCTTAAAGCAGGCAGAAGATGAGTAAGGGAATTATTTACATAGATTACGACGAAGCTTTAAACATCTATGGCAAAATGATTGATGCCAGTGATGGTGGCTTTGAAGGAGTGCGTGACGAAGGAGGTATTCGTGCAACACTGGATTTTGTGCAAAACGATTTATACTATCCGACCTTCGCCAACAAACTAACGTATCTGATGTATAGATTCTGTTCTGGACACTTCTTCAATGATGGGAATAAGCGTATTGCGCTGACTTTGGGTGCTTACTTTTTACACAAGAATAATTACTACTGGCACGCTTGCATCTGTATGCGAACATTGGAATCTATCATTTATCATGTGGCTGCATCGAATATCGACCAAGACTTGCTACTACGCATCGTCAATAGTTTTATGACCAGTAAAGATTATGACGAAGAACTGAAAATAGATATTGCCAATGCTATGAGCAAAGGTGAGTTAGGAATACAAGGCGAAGATTACTAATAATTTGATTATATTATGGCTAATATACTTGAAATAATTAAAAACGAAATTGCACAAGACTATTATAAAAACAATTTTCCTAATGATGGTCAACGTTTTGTTGCATGGTATATGCGTAACATCCATCTTTTAGATCAAAGACAAGCTAAAGATGCGATTACAGATGGAGCAAATGACAAGCAAATAGATGCTGTATATATTGATGAAGACGAGCAAAAAATATATATCGTGCAAGGGAAATACTATCTAGGTGAATCTGTTGATGCAACTCCTGTGAGAGAAGTTATATCTGCTTGGAGCCAGTTTAGCAACTTAACCCAATTACAGGAAAATGCTAATCCTAAATTAAAAACCAAAATATCAGAAATAGCAACAGCATTAGAAGATGACTCTTACTGTGTATGTTTTGAATTAATAACAACCTCTATCTTTACGGATTCGGCTATGGATGATATACATTCATTCCAAACCAAATTATCAGAGGAAGATGATGCTGAATTGAATTATAGTACCCAATTCTCTGTGGTTGATAAACAAGGCTTAGAAGATGCTTATAGCTGTGTTATTGAACAAACGAATCCAACTTTAAACCATACTATCAAGCTTGAAGCTGGTAAATATATGACGACAGAATTAGGGGGAACAAGCGTGATAGTTGCAGCCATGCCTTTAAAAGAATGTATAAAACTCCCTGGTATAAAAGATGGATCGTTGTTCCAGAAAAATGTTCGACAAAGTTTAGGTATTAACAATACTGTAAATAAAAAGATCAAGAAAACCATAAACGATCCGAATAAATGTGGTGACTTCTTCTTCTTTCATAATGGAATAACCGCCATTTGTAACAAAATTGAAGAATGTGGCAATGGTGAGTTTAAACTTTATGGATTGAATGTTGTAAATGGATGTCAATCACTGAATACTATTTTAAGTTGTAGTGAAAATGTGCGAAAGCGTAATGATGCTTATGTCCTATTCAGATTCTATGAAATTCCACAAAGAGATAGAGCAGATTCTATTAGCATTAACACAAACACACAAAGTGCAGTAAAGGCAAGAGATTTACGTAGTAACAGTAAGCAGGTATTGAAACTCAAAAAGGCATATGAAGCAAAATATTCTAATGGATTCTTTGCGACCAAAAGAGGTGAAGCCATACCAGCAGACAAGGACAAGCAGTACTGCATAGAGTTATCATATCTAGGTAAGAATCTTACAGCTTGGTACATGCAAAGACCGAATTTATCTTATGGTGAAACTAAGATTTTTGACAAGTATTTCAATACATTGTTCAAGAACGATTATTTGCCAGAAGATGCTTATGCATTGTCATTTTGGATGAGAAGAATAATGGATTCTTGGACTCAGGAGAACCCATTAGGATTGGAAGAGGAACTGCTAACCATGAAGGCTTATGCTCCATATCATCTTCTTTTTGCCATATCAATGGTTTTTGCTAAATGTAACAATCAAACAAATGTACCATCACCGAGTGAGTGCTTAAAAGTTGCTTCTGAAAACAATCTTGTTGACAGCATAATTAATATTGCGGCAAACTGTTTAAACAGCGCTATTTCAGCAGAAAAAAACAATTGCGAGCAAAATAATAGAAGTTTCATTCCTCAGAATTGGGTAAAAAACAAGAGTTGCAATGCAGGTATTATGTCTGCTATTCAGAATTATTTTTCTTTCCTCCCAACAATGAATAAGGAGATGGATTCCAAACTTAAAAATGGAGTAAAAATAGACTCTAAGTATTTTTCATATAGAGTCCAAGCAGAGGATTAAAAAATGAACGGAAAGCAATTAAAAAATAGCATACTTCAGTGGGCGATACAGGGGAAACTTGTACCGCAAGATCCTAATGATGAACCGGCATCCATGCTTCTTGAACGCATCAGAACAGAGAAAGCCAAGTTAGTCAAGGAGAAGAAAATTAAGAAAGACAAAAACGAATCAATCATCTATCGTGGTGATGACAATTCCTATTATGAGAAGTTTCTTGCTACGGGAGAGGTAAAATGTATTGATGACGAGATTCCGTTTGAGATACCTAAGGGGTGGGAATGGGAAAGAATTGGCAATATTTTTGAAACAACAAGTGGTTCTACACCATTAAGTAGAAATCCAGATTATTATAAAAATGGTAATATCAATTGGGTACGTACAACAGACTTGAACAATGGAATTTTGAACAGAACTGAAATACAAATAACTGCGAAAGCAACTATTGACTACAACCTTTCTATTTTACCCCAAACCTCTGTGTGTATTGCAATGTACGGTGGTGCTGGGACAATAGGCAAACACTGTATCTTGCATTTTAATACAACTATTAACCAATCTGTATGTGCTATCCAGCCTAATGGATTCTGTAATATGGATTACATCCATACTTTTATTGAATATCAAAGACCATTTTGGATGGATTTTGCAGCAGGTTCAAGAAAAGATCCCAACATAAATCAACTCATTATTAAGCATTGCTTGTTACCTATTCCACCACAAGAAGAGCAACGACGCATTGTTACAAAATTAAATCAGTTATACCCATATATAAATCAATATGGAAATAGTCAAAATAGACTCAATCAAATAAATAAAGAAATATGGCATAATTTAAAAAAGTCTATTCTCCAAGAAGCAATACAAGGAAAACTCGTTCCACAAATAGCAGAGGAAGGTATAGCCCAAGATTTGCTTGAACAGATACGGCAGGAAAAGCAGAAACTTGTCAAAGAAGGCAAACTTAAAAAGTCTGCTTTGACAGATTCTGTTATTTACAAAGGTGACGATAACAAGTATTATGAGAGGATAAATGAGCAAATCGTTGAAATTGAGCTTCCTTTTGAATATCCTAATAGCTGGGTTGTATTGCGTTTGAAAGATATATGCCAACTGATCGATGGAGAAAAGAGAACCGGGAAGGGCATCTGTTTGGATGCAAAATACCTGCGTGGGAAATCATCTGCAGCCGTTATTGATAAAGGTAAATTTGTCTATGCCGGAGATAACATCATTCTTGTAGATGGTGAAAATTCCGGTGAAGTTTTCTCCGTTCCACAAGATGGATATATGGGAAGTACATTCAAACAGTTATGGCTTTCTTCTGTTATGTGGAAGCCATATATTTTGGCTTTCATCTTATTCTATAAAGAGGAGTTGAAAAATTCAAAAAGAGGTGCGGCAATTCCACACCTCAATAAGGAGCTATTCCACAACCTACCTATTGGTATTCCACCTTTTGCGGAACAGCAACGTATAGCAGAACGAATAACCGAATTATCGCAGTTGCTCAAATAGTTTTTCTATTTGGGTAACAATGCGATATTGCTCTTTTAGTGGAGGCAAAGGCACAAGAGTATTATGTAGAGCTTTGGATGAAAAGCCTTGAATACCTATGCCTTTACCTCCTATCAATCCTGCCAAATTGTACAGATTGAAAATATAATAAAAGAATTTTGTACATAACGGAATATATGGACGCAACTTGTGTATGTGGTTTTGCAGCATTATCGGAAAGTCATAATTCCAAATGCAAGAGCGTCCTATATCTCCACCTTCGCAGACTAATAAATCTCCTTTGACAGCCATACAGCGATCTATTTCATTATTTTCAAATGGCATTTCCTTTAGGTTATCAAGAACAAATCCATCCCAATAGAGATTGGATGTTGTTATGTATTTCATTAACTTACCTTTGGAATTTCCTTTATTAAGTTGTTTCCCGTTGTTGTGCATGAATATTGTTCCAATTCTACACCATTGCCATTTGTTTGGTAAATCAAAGAGAATATCTTCTGTTATTTCTTTGTTTTCCTTATCTATCTGCTCATAATACTTGCTAATTGCTTAATCTTTGAAATAATTCGATCTTGTTCCATTAGAGGCGGAATAGGTACTAAATAAGTTTTTACAGTAGCAGTTGCAAGTTCCTTTTGTTTTGTACTACCATCCGATTTATCTTCTATCACAGATTGTACCGTATTGCTCGTGAAATAGTAATAAAGGTATTGGGGCATAACAAACTTTTTCATTGCTCTTATAACAGTAACATGACTATCTGCCACAGCCAATTCATACGGGTTTAAGCTACTCCAATAAATCGCCATTCGTCCTAATGTTCCCAATCCTGTAGAGTTCCACATTAAATCTCCGTCCTGTAAAATACGTTCTTCACCATATGATGATAAAGTGTCTGGATCTATGAATTGGGCTTTATCTATTGAGAATCCACTCCATTGATTACACTTTTGTGCAACAACAGGGTATTTCTTTATTAGAGAGTACTTGGGAGACTTACCTCTTTGGATATAAGAACATCCACCAACGCCGAGGTCGCCGGTGACTGCGACCTGATCTTTCTGGCGGTAAAGCCCCAGATGATGGAAGCTCTGCTCCAGCCGCTCAAGTTCACCTTTGACGAGCGCCCCAGCCGTTTTGTGCTGTGCAGCATGGCAGCGGGCCTTTCGATCGCCCGTATTCAGGAGCTGGCCGGTGAGGACTTTCCTGTGATCCGCATCATGCCCAACACCCCGGCTTCGGTGGGTGAGGGTATGATCCAGTACTGTTCCAGTAATGTCACCGCTGAGGAAGAAGAAGCCTTCCTCAAGATCATGGCTCCTGCGGGCCGTCTGGATGCCGTGCCGGAAAGTCTGATCGATGCCGCCAGCTGCGTTTCCGGCTGCGGCCCGGCATGGGTGTACCAGTTTATTGAAGCGCTGGCCGATGGCGGCGTGGCCTGCGGTCTGCCCCGGGCAAAGGCACAGGAATACGCCGCACAGATGGTACTGGGCAGCGCAAAGCTGGTGCTGGAAAGCGGAAAGCATCCCGGCGAACTCAAGGATGCTGTATGCAGCCCCGGCGGCAGCACCATTCAGGGCGTGCGCGTGCTGGAAGAGCACGGCCTGCGCGGTGCGGTGATGGATGCCGTGATCGCCTCGTACAATAAGACAAAGGAAATGGGAAAGGGTTAAGGATATCATGCGCATCGTTGTAAAAGTAGGCACTTCTACTCTGGCATACGCCACCGGACGGCTAAACATCCGCCACACGGAACAGCTGGTCAAGGTGCTCAGCGACCTGAAAAACGAGGGCCATGAGGTCATTCTGGTGTCCTCCGGTGCCATTGGCATGGGCGTGGGCAAGCTCTCACTGCCAACCCGCCCAAAGGACACCACCACCAAGCAGGCCTGCGCCGCTGTGGGCCAGTGTGAGCTGATGTACACCTACGACCGGCTGTTCAACGCCTACAATCACACCGTGGCGCAGATCCTGCTCACCGGCGTGGACGTGGAGCACACCGAACGCCGCGTGAACTTTCAGAACACCCTGTCCCGCCTGCTGGAGCTGGGTGCCCTGCCCATCATCAACGAAAACGACACCGTTGCCACCGATGAGATCACCTCCATTGGCGACAATGACACGTTGGCGGCCATCGTGGCCTGCTGCGCCAAGGCTGACCTGTTGGTGCTGCTGAGTGACATCGACGGCCTGTACACCGCCAATCCCCACACCCACACGGATGCAAAGCTCATCCCGCTGGCGAAATATCATAAAGACGGGCATATTCCTGCCCAAATCCGAAAGTTCCGCTCGC
>OGYL01002978.1_pt1 | contig 11320 bp, 8 predicted proteins | sample 1576541 | NCBI WGS metagenome assembly OGYL01 (sample SAMEA3541551, study PRJEB24748) | human gut metagenome | biome: human gut; feature: human-associated habitat; material: faeces | place: China | collected 2012 | reverse complement strand
TTTGCCGTGTCAGGATGAAGAAGTATCGCTCTTATAAGGGAGAAGTGGGCAAAATCGCACCAAATCTGCTAAATCGGGATTTCCATGCCGAAAAGCCGAATCAGAAATGGGTCACGGATGTGACGGAGTTTAGCCTGTTTGGAGAAAAGCTCTATCTGTCCCCGATTCTCGATCTGCACAGCAGCGATCTGGTCAGTTACACCATATCGGATCGTCCTGTACTCAGCATGGTAACCACCATGCTGGACGAGGCGTTTGCAAAGATCCCGGCCGAAACAAACCTGATTCTCCATTCTGACCAGGGCTGGCAGTACCAACACAAACAATACCAACAGATGCTCCGGGAGAAAGGTGTTCGCCAGAGCATGAGCCGCAAGGGAAACTGTCTGGACAATGCTGTGATAGAAAATTTCTTCGGGCTGCTCAAAAGTGAGCTGCTGTATTTGCAGGAGTTCCGCTCCATGGAACACTTCAAACTGGAACTGATCGAATATCTAGATTACTACAACAACCGCAGGATCAAGGCAAAGCTAAAGGGCTTGCCGCCTGCAATTCACAGACAGCAAGCCCTTTCGGCTGCTTGAACAATTTTTACTTCAGAATATTGTCTAACTTTTTGGGGTCACTTCAGTTAAAACAGACGTGGGATTTTTTATCTATTGCCTTGTCTTTTCCCTAATGGCAATAGTCCGAGTCCGGAGCCCCCTTTCCCCAGTGTGCGCACTGGAGACTGTCTCGCCGCGCCGCCGTTGCACTACCCTAAAAGGGGGCAGCGCTCCGCGGCAAAGGTTTAAGATTGACGCGCCGATTTTTATCGAAGCGCAGCATTTGCGGGACGGCCTCTGTCTCGCTCCCCCCATTACAGAAAAAAGTACCGTGTGGAAACACGGTACTTTTTTCTGTGATTCTATAAACTATTGCTTATTCAAGCCCCAGCTCTTTGGCCAGCTCGTCGATCTCGTGCTGGAAGAGGGTGCTCTCGCCGTCGGACGGCATATGCAGGCCGGTACGCGGGGAGACGCTGAACGCCTCGACGGCAGGGCCGTCCATCAGGCAGCTGCGCTTGAACTGCTGCGTGAACAGGCGCTTGCAGTAGCTTCTCAGCCAGCGGACAAGCTCCTCGTCCGTAAACTCGTTATGATACGCGATCTTCGCCAGACGCAGGGTCTTGGCCGGGCCGAAGCCGCAGATGAGAATCTTATGCGTGAAGAAGTCCTGCAGGCTGTAAGAGCCGACGGAATCCTCGCTCTTCTGCTCAATCTGATCGTCATGTATCGGCAGAAGCTCCGGTGTTACGGGGCAGTCAAGCACATCGTAGAGCGCGGCCTTGAGGACGCGATCCTCGGTCTTGCCCGCGATATAGCGGACGTTCGCGCGAACCTGAGTCTTGGTCAGACCCATATTGACGTCGTACATGCTGGTATGGTCGCCGTTATAGGTGCACCAGCCGTCGATGAACTCGCTGAGATCCTCGGTACCGACGTCAAGGCCGTTGAGCTTATTGGCGATATCCATGAGCACCTGCGTGCGCTCGCGCGCCTGCGCGTTCTCGAAGGCGATGGAGTAATCGTCATGCGCATGACCGATATCGTCAAAGTGCTGGTAGACGCTCTTGCCGATGTCGATAACGCGGACTTCCGCGCCGATCTGCTCGGCGACGACGATGGCGTTGGACTTGGTGCGGGAGGAGGTGCCGAAGCAGGGCATAGTGCAGGCGACGACGTTCGTCGAGGGCAGCCCCAGCTTCTTGACCGCCATCGCGCTGACCATGACGGCAAGCGTGGAGTCCACGCCGCCGGAGATACCGACAACGCAGTGGTCAAGTCCGGCGTACTGCATACGCTTGACAAGGCCGGAGACCTGGATGTCGAGCATACGCTCGCAGTACGTGGGCAGATCGGCCTCGTCCGCGGGCAGATGCGGGTACTTGCGGTAGCTGCGGGTCAGTTCGGTCTCGACCGGCTCGCCGCCCCAGACCGCTTCGTAATACTCATCGGAATCGAGGTCAAAATCGTCGCTGCCGCGGCGGGTATTGACGATGTACTCGACGTCAAGCTCGGTGACGGCCATGCTGTTCTCGCACTCGGAGGCGGCGAGGATCTCGCCGTTCTCGGCGATCATGCACAGGCCGGAGAACACGTTGTCCGTGGTGCTCTCGCCCTTGCCGGGCGCGGCCATGATCATGCCGCAGTGCAGGCGGCGAGACTGGGAACGCAGCGTAAGCTCCGCTTCGTCCGCAGAGGTGACGGTCTCAGGGAAGGAGGCGAGCTGAGCAATGACGGTCGCTCCAGCCTGCGCGTGACGCACGGAGGGAGGCACCAGCACGTCGATATCCGCGCCGAGTTCGGCCGCGACCTTGAGGTCGGGCAGGGCGGCGCAGGTAAACACATAGTCGGTGCTGAGCACGGCGACATGCTCGGCGTCGATCTCGACTTCGACATAGCTGTCGGCCGGCTCGGCAAACTGCGTGCCGCGGACGTTCTCGCGCGGAACAAGGCCGAGCAGCTCGCCGTCATATATCGCGGCGGCGCAGCTGTAAAGTCTGGAGCCGACGGCTATAGGCAGGCCGACGAACACGAGCATATCCACGCCTTCGCTTGCGGCGATGACTTCGAGCAGCGCTTTCTTCGCGCCGCGCAGGACGACATTGTGGCCGGTGAGGTCATAGCAGGTGCAGCCGGTGAGGACAAGCTCGGGGAATACGAGCATCTTCACGCCCATCTCATCGGCGGCCTTGATGGTCTCGATCACGCGCTGTGCGTTATACTCGGTGTCAGCGACCTTGATGACCGGAGACGCCGAAGCGGCTTTGATAAATCCATCTTTCATTTTCTGTTCCCCTTTTCTTTCAAATATGGCTCTTTGACGCCGTTATCAGAACTTTATGCGCTCCTCGATGTAGCTCTTGACCTCGGAGATGGGGATACGAACCTGAGTCATGCTGTCGCGCTCGCGGACAGTGACGCAGTGGTCGGCGACGTCGGTCTCGGTGCCGACGGTGTTGAAGTCGAAGGTCACGCAGAACGGAGTGCCGATCTCGTCCTCGCGGCGGTAGCGCTTGCCGATGGAGCCGGTCTCGTCGTAATCGCACATGAAGTCCTTGGAAAGCTCCTGATACAGCTCCAGCGCGGGGCCGGTAAGGACTTCCTTCTTGGACAGCGGCAGGATGGCGCACTTGAACGGCGCGAGCGCCGGATGCAGGTGCAGCACGGTGCGTACGTCGGGATTGCCCTTCTTGTCCTGGCCGACGACTTCCTCGTCATACGCGTCGCACAGCACGCTCAGCACGGTGCGCTCGACGCCGAGGGACGGCTCGATGACATAGGGGATGTAGTGCTCGTTCGTCTCCTGATCGTAGTAGCTGAGATCCTGACCGGAGACGGTCTGGTGCTGGGTCAGGTCGTAATCCGTACGGTCGGCAACGCCCCACAGCTCGCCCCAGCCGAAGGGGAAGAGGAACTCGAAGTCGGTAGTCGCCTTGGAATAGAAGCACAGCTCTTCGGGGTCATGGTCGCGCAGACGCAGGTTCTCGTCCTTGAGGCCGATGGACAGCAGGAAGTTATGGCAGAAGGAGCGCCAGTAATCGAACCACTCCAGATCGGTGCCGGGCTTGCAGAAGAACTCAAGCTCCATCTGCTCGAACTCGCGGACGCGGAAGATGAAGTTGCCCGGGGTGATCTCGTTGCGGAAGGCCTTGCCCACCTGGCACACGCCGAAGGGCAGCTTGCGGCGGGTGGTGCGCTGGATGTTGGCAAAGTTGACAAAGATGCCCTGTGCGGTCTCGGGACGCAGATAGCAGGTGGAGGAGCTATCCTCGGTCACGCCGATGGCGGTCTTGAACATCAGGTTGAACTTGCGGATGGGGGTAAAGTCATGCTTGCCGCAGACGGGGCAGACGATATCCTCGTGCTCGGCAATAAACTTGTCCATCTCATCGAAACTCATGGCATCGACGTTGACCTCATGGTGCTCCTCGCCGATCAGCTTGTCTGCACGGTGGCGGGCTTTGCAGGCCTTGCAGTCGAGCAGCGGATCGGAGAAGCTGGACACATGGCCGGTCGTGATCCACGTCTGCGGGTTCATGATAATGGCCGCGTCGAGGCCTACGTTGTACGGGCTTTCCTGCACGAATTTCTTGATCCAAGCCTTTTTGACGTTGTTCTTGAATTCAACGCCGAGAGGGCCGTAGTCCCAGCTGTTGGCGAGGCCGCCGTAAATTTCGGAGCCTGCAAAAACAAAGCCGCGGTTTTTGCAAAGGGCAATGATCTTGTCCATGGACTTTTCGCTGTTTTTCATCATACTTCTCGTCCTCCTGACGTATATGATCAAGGATTTTATCTTATTATTATAATGAAAAAGCCCGCAAAGTCAACTGCGCGGAAGAAATTTGAAAGACCTGTTTTGTTTTTTTCGCAGATGTGGTATAATGCAGGAAGTTATTTTTCCGGAAAGGATATCTTCATCTTGAAAGCAATCGGAAGAGTCATCTCATCTGCGATCCTTCTCGTCCTGACGGGCCTGATGGTCGCGTTTGCAAAGGCCGCGCCAAACGTGGTCTTCTCGTTCTACCCTGCTCTCTCCAAGAGCATCCTGTCGGCAATCGCGTCGGTATCTAGTCTGGTGCCCATCGCGCTGTGGGAAGTGCTGACCGTTTTGCTGGCGCTGTGGTTTTTTTATACGCTTATCCGCGTGTTCACGGGGCGCCGGAGCCTGCTGCGCTGGCTGTCCGGCGTTCTGCTGGGACTCAGCACGGGCGTATTTCTGTTCGTTGCCATCTGGGGCCTCGGGCATTTTGGCCCGTCGGTAGATAAATCTCTTGGGCTCGATGTGCGCGAATATTCCAAGCAGGAACTGATTGCCGCAACAGCCTATTACGCTGCGCAGGCAAACGAATATGCAGAAAAAGTCGAACGAAACGTGGAAAATCTGACTGTCTATCCGGCGTTTTCCACACTTTCCAAGCAGGCCCCCGACGGCTACACGGCACTTGCGCGGCAGTATGACCAGTTCACAGACGGGCTGGGCCCTGTAAAGCCGCTGGCCTCCTGGCGGCTGTTCAGCCAGACCGGCACGACGGGCATTTTTATCTGCTTCACAGCCGAAGCCTGCGTCAACCCGGACACCTACACCGCATGGATTCCCTTCACCATGTGCCACGAACTGGCCCACCGGCAGGCCGTCACCGCCGAAGACGACGCGAATTTCTGCGCCTATCTGGCCTGCATGGCCTCGGAAAGCGACGATTTCCGCTACTCCGGCGCGTTTGGTGCGTATATTTATTGCCACAACGCGCTGTCAAAGGTCGATAAAACCGCCGCCAGCCAGATCTGGAGCACGCTGTCAGACGGCGTCATCGCCGACATCCGCGCCGCGAATGAGCATTACGCCCAATACGAGGGCAAAGTGCAAAACGCAGCCCAGAAGGTCAACGACACCTATCTGAAGGCCTTCTCCGAAGAGTCCGGAGTCCAAAGCTACGGCGAAGCCGCCGATCTGCTGATTGCGTGGTATCTGAAAAATAATACTTGACAAATGCAGCGGGATTGAGTATAATAACCCCGCTGATGGACAGTTAGCTCAGCTGGTATGAGCACATGCTTGACGTGCATGGGGTCACAGGTTCGAGTCCTGTACTGTCCACCATAAAAAGCTCCGAAATCAGTTGATTTCGGAGCTTTTTCTTGCATTTTGCAGCAAAAAAGTTCAACCATATTTTTGAAGTCGCGTTTTGACCCAAACCGTGACCCAAACCGCGATGTACGTCGGTGTACGAAACGGTACGAAATAGCACGAAAAGACCATTCCGCAGCGCATAAGACGTACATAAAATCGGTATTTTTTCACGAGAAAAGGGGCGCGCTGCCAAATGGTAGTACTAAATAAGTAAACATTGAAAAAATCCAGCAAAATTAATGCTTTTCATGCTGCAAACGCGGTGTGAGGGCAAAACAATTGAATACTGACAGGCTCGCATGGCGTTGATATGCAAATAGAAGCGTCCTTTTCCTATTTCTACGCCATATGTATCTGCCCCTATGGCATTTTTTACATTCGCAGAGGCTTTTCCCATCGAAATCAACACTTTTCCAAAACCAGAGGAAGGGAGGTGCGAAAATGACTGTATTCCGTATTAAAAAACAAGAGATTACACGGTTGTGTCCAACTATCATCTGCGGGATATGTCGCCGGCACTGAAAGCGAAGGTTTTTTTATCCCTCATACCATCCCTGCTGGAGAATTGGGACTATACCATGAAAGGTCTTGCACGTATCTGCGAGGACGGCATTGGCAGCATCAGCAGCAGTGTCCGAGATCTGGAGACGCATGGCTACCCTATCGACACAAGGAGCAAAGAGAGCAATTTCGAAACTTCTTTATAACAAAGCGAGAGTAACGCCTTTTGAATTGAGACGAAGGTGGTTACTTTCACTACGTTATCTGATATAAATTCGCAAATAGCGAAATTATATCTTGACTTGTGGCTTGTAATTTGCTATTATAGTATTGCAGCGAAAAGTAGAGCAGGTGCTCTGCTGGTCTTCTCCCCCAAATTGGAGTGCATCCGCACTCGCGGAACATCTTGACGGTGTTCTACCCCACGGGGGCGGCACACGGCTTGACCCTCGATGCGCCGTTGCCCGGCATGGCCCAAGCCGGGAGCTTGGACCATGCCCAAAGGAATTAGATGGGTTGTCCTGTATGCACCAACTCTTTCCCGGGAGGGAGCCACACCAACTATACTTCGTGGTTCTCGAAAGAGGTATGTTATGCAAAAGCATAAGAAATCGCTGTTCATGCAGGACAGTCTCGGCAACTCGTCGGTTCCCCGGACTTCTCACCGTTCCAAGTTCAAGCGTAAATGGAGCAAGACCGTATTCCGGTTAGCGTTTAAGGCGCTTGAAGTGCTGCTGGTGGTTTTACAAATCATCCAGTGCTTTTGTGAGATGTTCAAGAAGTAAGACGAGGTGGTGCAGCAAACGGGAAGCCCATCTAATTTTTGTTTATTAGGCCAAGTGGCTTTGATATTATAGATCGAACCTTAATAGCTGGGAGGTGGCAAGAATGATTGGAGATGTATTGAAGCGTACGCGTATCATTTATGGATATAAGGCCAGCGAAATGAGTTCAGAACTTGGCATCTCTGCGAGTTACCTTTCGGAAATTGAAAACAACAAAAAGCAACCATCTTTGGAATTACTTCAAAAATATGCGGATATTTACGGCATCCGATTATCTTCTTTGATATTGCTTTCTGAAAACATGGATGAAGCAGAAAAGTCTGGCAAAGGAACTGCCTTTGTCAGAAACATGATGGCACACTTGATACAAAGTATGTCTGCGGCAGCAGGTGATCCAGATGAAGAATAAAGCGCCGATTAGAAAATATGACATCACGCAATGTGCTCTTTATAAATGTCGGACGAAAAAGCGTCTTGAACATCTTCTGTGTCTTGAACCCGGTGGTCTCAAAATAATTGATAGTATCATCGGGTATCACAAATTTGAAATCGATAAAAAGCATTCTAATGAAAGAAGAGAGATAACTGCTCCGGATAAGATACTTAAAGCTATCCAGCGCAGAATCCTTTACCTGCTTCACCGGGTCATCCGGCCCGAATGGCTTATCTCTGGAGAAAAGCAAAAATGTTATATAGACAACGGAAAGGCACATCTCGACGGAAAATATGTTCTGACTATTGATATTAAAAAGTTCTATGATAACTGCACACGAGAACCTGTGTACCAGTTTTTTGTGCAGAAATTGAAAACTTCCCCTGATGTGGCCAAAAAACTAACTGACATCATAACATACAATGGTGGCATCCCAACCGGGTGTCCAACAAGTCAGATTATGGCTTTCTATGCTTATTCTGATATGTTTTCAGAAATCGCTGATTTGGCGAAACAATGCGGTTGCAAATTCACTTTGTATGTGGATGATATGACCTTCTCTAGTACAAAGCCTTTTTCTCCCAATCAGTTGAGGCAAATGATTGATTGTGTGCTGAGAAAATATGGTCACAAGCCTAAATATCCCAAAGTAAAGTATTATGGTCCGTCTGACTACAAACCAATTACAGGAACGGTAGTCACGCCTGAACAGTCCCTTGCTGTACCTAATGGACTTCAAAATGCCATATATAATGCGTTTCAGACGCTGAAGCCCCTTGTTGGTCCTGAAACCTGTTCTGAAGAAGATGCAAAACAAATTCTTTCGCTAAAAGGCCAAATACAGGCAGCCCGCAATATCGAAGAAGGAAAGTTTCCTGAAATTGGACGGTTAACGAACCAAATCAAGGTACCAGATGTTCAATCTGCATCAAATCAAAAAAGACAGATTCGCAGACACAACAAGAAAATCCGTATAAAACAACGAGCAGCTACTAAGTAAGTGCGAGAGCGCCGCCTTCGGCTTAGACCGAGGGTGACGCTCCCGCTTCTTTTTTAGTGCTTAAAAATCGCTTGCAGCATAGTGAATAGGATAGTTCTTGCCTTTCGGTGTGTTTTGTTCTTCACAAACCAGATTATATATCTGGTCCTCTAAGTCTGACCAGGACATATCTTTATGAAAGCCTTTCGCATTATCAGCCCAAACATTTAAGCAAAACATGGCGAATACCATTTCACAACTACGGCGAGGAAATAGCCCCAAGTATGATGAATAAAAGTCTTTTGTGTATTGATAGTGATGTGTATGAATAAAGTCTTTCCATTTGATTGGGATTTCTTCTTCATCGATAATATCAATAACAGAAATTTCTTCTAACTGTCGCTTTTGAGGATCACCCCATGCTTGTTTAAGAAGATTGACTGCACTTCTATCGCTGGATGGAGCACTGTATCCGAATATAGTAATCATAAAAGATTCATCAATTGCCTGTTGAACAGCCTCCCAGCAGTTATGTATATAAGCATCACTCTCGTAGTCTTTTTGAGCAACAGGATAAAGCAGTTTTGTCGGGGAAAGCTTTCTCTTGCAGATAGGACAATTTGCGGTTTTTATCCCAAATTCTCCATGTTCCTCACAATATCCCATTGCAACATTTCCGTGTAAGCAAAGAATATGAGGAAGATTATCAGTTATGCTGTAGCAACGGATATAGGCCTGCAATAATAAAGGGTCCCAATTAAAAGTTGCGATAACATCTTTCTCGGTCAAACTGAGAATGAGAAGATCATAAATTGTAGGTTCGTCAGTAAGTTCCAAAGATTCAAAGTACTGGTATAAGCGTTTTTCCAATTCCTCAGTTGCATATCTACATTCCGGTCTTGAATGTAACTCTGAATAAATATCCTCAAGATTGTTGCTTTGGGTTCTTAGTTCTATTCCATCCAAAACTTCTTGTAAGTTCAGATTCTCAATCAAACCATTCATAACAGAGGATTTTCTACCATTTTTATCTCCATTAGGAATTGCTGCTATTGTTGCGCCGGCTCCTAAAATCACTGTGTGTCGATTCATGTCACGCCTCCAATCATTGGTATAAACATATTATACTTAAATTTATGGGTTTTTCTACCCTACCCAAACAATGCTTTTTGCTCCAATTCGCATTGCTTCATTTGAGTCCGTTCTATCGACCTTTTTAGAAAATCCTCCACATTCCGACGCATGGCAGCATAAAAGAACACAATAAAGGATTCCCTAAAAAATTCAAGTTACTGCCCGAAAGCGAGAAACATATCACGGAACTGGATATGATTTCAAACGACTATATGAGGATAACATCTACTACAAAGGTATCGGACTTTTAGAAATGTCCAAAGTATTTGATAGCAGGCAAAAATGAAAGAAATGGCATAGCCGAAGCTATGCCGTTTCTCTTTCACCTTAGAATGGTTTAGCTGAACCCACCTAAACGGCAGCACGCCCTTTTGTGCTTTATGTCACACCACTTCCCGGCCGATCATTTGACCAATGGTGTCCGCAGCCTGCACGCGCATGCTGGGCGTGGAGTGGACGTAGGTGCTGAGCGTGAACCCCGCGCTGTAATGTCCGAGCATTTCGGAGAGTGTCCGCACGTCAACGCCGTTTTTGAGTGCCAAGGTCGCGAATGTGTGTCTCATGTCATGAAATCTAACATGTTCTGCGCCGATGGCTTCCAGAATCCGGTCATGCATGGCGCGGAAGGATGCCGGGTCGAGCATTTCTCCGGTTTTCGGGGACGGGAACATATAGGGATTATCCGGGTGCTTTTCGTGTTCTTCCACCAGAATTTGCACGGTGCTCTCCGGAAGTGTCAGCAGTCGCAGGGAGTTTTTCGTTTTTGGCTGGCTGACAACAAGCTGATGGTCGATGCGGCAGACGCTTTTGGTAACGGAAAGTGTTCGCTCCTTCACGTTCAGATCTTTCCAGAGCAGGGCCAGCAGTTCTCCCCGGCGCAGGCCGCTGGTCAGTTCCAGATAGAGCGGTGCAAACACACCGCGCTGCTTCGCTTCGTACAGATATGGCCCGATCAGTTCTTCCGGCAGCACTTTCATCTCTTTCCGTACCGTTTTTGGGGCTTTGCAGTTTGCTGCCGGATTGCTCAGAATGAGCTTTTCTGCGATGGCCTGATCGAGACTTTTCCGCAGGATGCCGAGGATACCTTGCACAATGCGTGGGCTGAGCGTCGTTTCTTTCAGCGGAATGTGGCTGTAGTAGTGATTTCTGCCGTGCTCGCTCATCTCGTTGATCGCGCGCTGAATTTGAATGGTACTCAGCTTTTCCAGCGGGCAGTCACCCAGCGCGGGAAAGAGATGGTTTTCCATGCAGTTGCGGTAGAACTGCTTCGTATTCGGGCGGATCTGCGGCTTGATAAACACCTCGTACCACAACGTCACCCATGTCTGAACGGTGTACTGCCCCGTGCGGGTCGGGTCAAGCTTCTGGCTTTCTTCGATCGCTGTTTTCAGCTTTTCTTTGACTTCTGCCTGCGTTTTCCCGAGAACATTTTTCGTGATGACCTTTCCGTCCTTGTCATACCCGGCGGTATATCGACCTTCCCAGCGTCCGTCCTTTCGTTTGCGGATGCTGCCTTCGCCGTTGGCTCGCTTTTTGCTCATGTAAATTCCTCCTTTTCCGGTAGCTCACACAACTACCACAAACACAGTGAAATAGCGAGTACTTTTTGCGCTCAGGCACATTTTTGTTCTGTGGACTGCCGGTCCAGCCAGCCGAGGAAGTTTTCCCGCGAGACAACGATGCGTCTGCCGATCTGAAACGCCGGAAAATCTGCACTGTGGGCGAGCTTGTAAGCTCCGGCTCTGGAAATGCCAAGGACGGCAGCAACATCTGTCATGTTCATCATCAGGGGCAATTCTTCCAGCGAGTGATACT
>OGYL01002977.1_pt1 | contig 11320 bp, 10 predicted proteins | sample 1576541 | NCBI WGS metagenome assembly OGYL01 (sample SAMEA3541551, study PRJEB24748) | human gut metagenome | biome: human gut; feature: human-associated habitat; material: faeces | place: China | collected 2012 | reverse complement strand
GGTGGTGTTCTTCGTTGTAGGTGTATGTAACGGAATAGTCACCGGGCCGGAAGTTCCGGTTTGCCAGCAGTTCCAAATACCGACCGCTCTTGCGCAGATTATACGATTCCTTGGCAATGCTGGTGGCAAGCTCTTTCTTTTTCCGGGTGCTGTCCTTGTGCTGCTGCTCTGTCACCTCGAAGAAGTCCACCTGCATAGAGGGGGCCGTGGCATAATTCATACCGCAGATAAATTTCTGTTCCCGAACTCTAAAGCCGCCGGTCATATTCTCCACGTCCTCCTTTCCGCAAACGTCATGGAATTTTCTTAATCATGGGCCACAAACACGAGAGGGGGAACGATGCAGAGGGGAAACACCGGGCCGCGTTCCCTTTGCTCTCTATCCCGGTAGGCTGCTGTAACGCCGCCCTCGTTTTCCCTCTGCACTCCCTTTCCCCGCCGGAGGTAAGCGCATCTCTCCGCGCTCTTCTCTCTGTGTGTCCCTTAGTTTATCTACGGTATACAAGCCCCTTGCCGCCTCGTCAGGGCGGCAATTTAACGACGGGTTATATAATATATGCCGTATCTCAATTTTCTATTGATGTACATCGAAGTACCAATGTTGCTTATAATTATTTTAAGTACATGAAGCCTGCATTTTATGTAATTATACTGATGAATAATAATATATCATCTTATAGATTCGTTTTCTATGGATTAGCCATTGGGACATGTGGAATTTGTCTAGGATCGGATAATTTGATTTTCCAGTATCTAAATAATCAGGCCCATTATCAATATGATATGCATCGTAACATGGTCGCAGATATATTTATTCTTATGATTCCATGTACTATCCTCTATATACAGAGGTTTTCAAAATATGTACTTGAAAAAATAGTATGGTCTTTTCTATTTGTATTATATCTTTTTACTTTATATTGTTCGCAATCTCGAGGAGCAGTTCTAGCACTTTTAACTTTAAGTGGATGCTTTTTTGCTTGGTATTGTGCCCATAAAAGAGTGAATAAGAAAAAGATATTAATTGCTGTTTCTGTTGCTATGGCCATACTAGCAGGTGGCATTGCCGTTACTCCAACTGATAATCATCTAATTGATATAGGAAAAGCTGTACAATTTTCTACTACTCCGATAGACAAATATAGTGAAAAAGCACGAATTTACCTTTATGAAGGAACAATAGATCTGATTAAAGATTATCCTATAACTGGTGTGGGATTGGATAATTTCAACAAGGTATATGATGCTAATTATATGGTGAAGGGAGCGGTAGAAAAAGACTTACCTCATGCACATAATTTTATTTTAGCAATTCTTTCAACAACTGGAGCCATAGGACTTTTGGGGTTTTTATTCATGGAAGGGCAATATTTCATCTTTTTTATCAAATATAGATCAAGTGCAACTGCAGTTTGTGGCTTATTTTGCCTTCTTGTATTATTAGTTCATGATTTTGTAGATTATTCTTTTTCTGTATATCTTGTTTCAAAACTATATTGGATTATTTTGATAACTTGTTATAGTAGTATATCTATGGAGGTCTATCATAATAAATGAGTGTTGCTATTTCGATTATTATTCCTTTTCATAATAACAAAAAGTATATAGATGATTGTATAGGCTCTATTTTAAGTCAGAATTTTACATCGTGGCAAGCTATTTTTATTGACGATGCTTCGACTGACTGTGGGTCAATTAGCGTAAAAAAAATAGCGAATAAAGATGGGCGTATTGTTTTAATCCATAATGAGGTGAATGTTGGAGCAGCAAAGAGTCGAATTATTGGATTAATGCATGCAAGAAGTCCGTATGTCATGTTCCTTGACGGTGATGATATGTTGGCAGAGGATGCTTTATATTCTTTATGGAAAGGTATAAATGGTGCTGATATTTGTATAGGACAGCATATTGTATTAAGGAATGGGGCAAAGATAAAGTGGGAAGCAAGAACTAGTCCTAATTTGTATACTGGAAATGCACTGGATGAATTGAAAGAGCGTATAATTTATTCGATGCATGGATATAGTGGTATGAGTTTAGATGGAGTACTTTGGAAGGCTTTATTTAAAAGAAAATTTATATACGATAATCTATGTCATGTAGATCCTGATTTATGGTTTTCAGAAGACCATTTATTATTTGTAGCAGCGATAATGGATGTTTCATCATTGCGAGTGATTGATAACATTGTATACTATTACCGAAAACATGATAATAATGTAACAACCCTATATAGACCGGAATTTTTCGATAATGCGGTACGTTTATATTATGACTTTTATAATCTTATTAAAGAAAAAAATGGACTTCCTATAATGCAGAAAACGAACGAATGGTTTTTTTTGAAGAATATAGAGCATAGTATCAAACGAGAAGTTATGAACAGCGGGAAAAAGTATATAGATTGTAAAAAAGAATTAAAAAGGATTTCTATGCATCCCTTATTTAGAAATATTTTCACTGATGATAACATCTCAGTTCTTGATCGTGGATGTAGAAAATATTTGGCCTTACTGTATCATAAATATTTCTTATTGATTTATATTAGCTTAAAATGGAAGAAGCTAAAAGAGGATATATAACTTAGCTAAATTCATTAATATTTAATCTTATAGTCTCATTATATATAGAGAGGACTTCCAGATGTATGATTATTTAATCGTCGGTAGTGGCTTGTTTGGGGCTGTCTTTGCATGTGAAGCAAAGAGGGCAGGAAAGTCGACGCTAGTGTTGGAGCGTCGAAATCATGTCGGAGGCAATGTTTACTGCGAAGAGCGGGAAGGCATCAACATCCATAAGTATGGTGCGCATATCTTCCATACGAGTGATGAAGATGTTTGGGCGTATGTCAATCAGTTTGTTGCGTTCAACAATTTTATCAATTCGCCGATGGCGAATTATCAGGGCCATCTCTACAATCTGCCATTCAATATGAATACGTTCCGTGAGCTATGGGACATTGTGACACCTGCACAGGCGAAGGCCATTATCGATGAGCAACGCCAGATTATCATGGGGGAACCGCGGAACCTTGAGGAGCAGGCCATTTCGCTCGTCGGCACGGATATTTACACGAAGCTCATCAAAGGCTACACCGAGAAGCAATGGGGACACAGTTGCACGGAACTACCTGCGTTCATCATCAAGCGTCTGCCTGTGCGTTATACATTCGACAACAACTATTTTAACGATCGCTATCAGGGCATCCCTGTTGGTGGATACAACAGGCTAATCGAGGCACTGCTCGACGGCATTGAAGTCCGTACTGGCGTCGATTTTCTCAAAGATCGCGCCGCTTATCAGACGATGGCCAAGAAGATCGTCTACACTGGCTCGATTGACGAGTACTTTGGTTACAAGCTCGGTCAGCTCGAATACCGTGGCCTGCGCTTCGATACCGAGCGTCTCGAGGAAGAAAATCATCAAGGCGTCGCTGTCGTTAACTATACTGAGCGCGAGATTCCTTACACCCGTATTATCGAGCACAAGCACTTTGAGTTCGGCAAACAACCCATCACCTACATTACCCGTGAATATCCTATCAATTGGCATCCGGGAGAAGAAGCCTATTATCCTGTCAATAATGAAAGTAATCAGAAGCTTTTTCAGAAATATGCAGCCCTAGCTACCCAGGAAACAAAAACTATTTTCGGTGGGAGATTGGCAGAATATAAATATTATGATATGGATGACGTAATCAAGAATGCATTGAAATGTAAGAGAATGGATTTTAATCGAATAAACGGAGTAGTTTCCTTATTGCGTTCTTGGTAGATTTGATACTGTTGGTAAAAGTCTTTATCATGCTGTATTATAGACGCCTATTAAAATTTGTAAGTCTACAAAGACTTAAGATGATGGATATATTTTGAGAAGTATTTTGTATGGAAGTGAATTTTCCTATGGATAGAATGCTTTATAGGGATTGCTTATATTAAATATTAAAAATTATATATTACGTCGATAAATAAAGGATTAATTGTCAGATATTGAAAGAGGCGAGATAAGTGAATATAGCCATTCTTTGTTTCGGAATTGCATCGATTTCTAGTGTGTCTGGGATAGAAAAAGTTTTTGTAGATATGGCAAATCAATTCGCTCAAAAAGGTGATACAGTATATTCTGTTTGGAATGATGAGCCCGGAATAGCTCCATATTATTCTTTTTTACCACAGGTAAGGCAAATTAATCTTGGGTTGGGGAAAATAAAAGCTCCTATGAGATATAAGATTCTTCGTGAAGTGGCCAAGGGATTACATCTTAATATTACAAATTATGTAGATAAATATAAAACTGAAAGATTATGTCAATCAATCCGGAATAAAATAGATATATCTGATATTGATATAGTAGTTTGCTACGAATTTAACAGTGTGATGGTGGCAAATAAATTATTTAATGGGAAAATGCCTATCGTTGCAATGTGCCATAATTCAATAGAATCCCAAATTGCTACATTAACACCTTTGCAGAGGAAAGAAGCTAGTAAAGTAACAATATATCAGGTACTGATGCCTAGTTTTGTTAATAAGGCAAGAAAATTAATAGATACTAAAATATGTTACATTCCCGATGTAGTAAAACCTGTCCCTGATAATGAAACTGCTGATTTAGCTGCTGATAAAAAAATATATAAGATAACAATGATTGGTCGTATAGATAAGAATCAGAAACGGCCACTTATTGCGATAAAATCATTTTTGGAGATAGCATCACGATTTCGAAATTGGGAATTGCATTTTTATGGACCAATAACAGATCAGCAATATAAAAAAGAGATTGACGAATATACTCGAGTATACGATATACATCATCAAGTTATATATAAGGGGATTACCAATAACCCTATGAATATTTTACATAATACTGATATATTTGCATTTCCTTCTGCATATGAAGGTTTTGGCTTGTCTTTGACAGAAGCTAATTCAATGGGCGTTCCTGCTATCGGATTTGCTACGGCTCCAGCTGTAAATGAAATCATAAAAAATAATATTACAGGATTTCTCGTAGAAGATGAGAAAGAATTCACAGAAAAATTAGCAATGTTAATGGAGAATAAAGTATTGAGGACTCAGATGGGAAAAGCTGCTCATCGAGCCATGGATGAATATTCTCCGAATATAGTATGGGGAAAATGGAGTCAATTACTGAATAAGTTGGTTACTGAGAATAAAAAAGGACGATGAATTTCATGAAAACATTTAATAAAGATTTTTTTAATTTAGAAAACTTTATAATAAAAAAGGAATGCTTCCTTTGTAGAAAAAAGAAAGATAAGGAAACAGATCCATATCATATTTGTTATAATGTAAATGACCCATATATTCATATTATGGGAGCATCTATGATATCCGTTCTAGAAAATAACCCGGAACGAGAAATAGTCTTTCATATTTTCACAGATGGTTATTCAAATCATAATAAAGAAAAACTTATTATGATTGCTGAACGGTATCATTGCGATTGTATCCTATACCATCTTAATATGAAACCATTTGAGGATTTTCATATTAAGGTAGCACGTTTTTCACGTATTACTTATGGCCGAATTTATATGCCAAAAGTTTTACTAGGTGAGGTGCATAGATTTATTTATATTGATGCAGACGCTATATGTATCCGTCCTCTTGATATTTTGTGGAATTTAAATTTGGAAGGAAAGGCCATGGGGGCCGTATTGGAAGCACCAGATGCAGTAGCATATCGAGCAGGATATCTAAAGTTAAAAAGTGGTAGGTACTTTAATGACGGAATCATGTTAGTAGATGTCGATGAATGGGAAAAGCAAAATATAACAGAAAAATGCTTTGCTTATCAGGAAGAACCAAAAGAACGTTTTTTAGGACAAAGCCAGGATGTCTTAAATTTGGTCTTTGATGGCAAAAATTATTTTTTACCTGCACAATATAATGTGTATGGTGGTGGTTGTAGAGATAATAATGACAGTATATTTATCCATTGGACTGGGAGAAGAAAACCGTGGCAAATGGTTTTGACAAAATTTGATCAGAAGTGGCGGGAATATAATGCACAATCTCCTTGGGATACGATAACGAATATTTTACCGGTGAAAAAGCCGGAAAACTATCACGATTTCCAACAGTGGGGGAGATATCAAAAGGAACAAGGAAATTTTTATGGATATTTAAAAGGCATATTTTGGTATGCATGGCTCCGTACACGATATAAATTGGGAATATAATAAAATGGAAGTAGTGAATTTTAGATGAAAATTGCAATTGCCGGTATAGGATATGTTGGATTGTCGAATGGTATGTTGCTCGCACAACATCAGGATGTCGTTGCTCTGGATATCGATGAGGCGAAAGTCCGTAAATTGAATCGGGGCATCTCGCCCATCATCGATGCAGATATCTCTTCTTTCCTGCAGCGTGGTGACATCCACTTCAAGGCGACGCTGGATGCTAAGGATGCGTTTACGGACGCGGACTTTGTCATCATCTCGACGCCGACGAACTATGACCCGAAGAAGAATTTCTTTGATACGTCGTCGGTAGAGACGGTCATCGAGGAGGTGCTAGCCATCAATCCGCAAGCGGTGATGGTCATCAAATCGACGGTGCCAGTCGGGTATACGGAGCATGTGAAGGCGAAGTATCATACGGAGCAGATCATGTTCTCACCGGAATTCCTGCGCGAGGGCAAAGCGCTGTACGATAACCTGCATCCGTCGCGCATCGTGGTCGGCGAGAAGTCGGAGCGAGCACATGTCTTTGCCAATCTGCTGGCAGAGGGGGCGGTCAAGAGGGATATCCCGATGATCTTCACGGGATCGACGGAGGCAGAGGCCATCAAGCTCTTTGCGAATACGTATCTGGCGCTGCGCGTGGCATACTTCAATGAGCTCGACTCGTATGCTGAGATTCGTGGGCTCAATACGGGCGACATCATCAAGGGGGTCTGCCTTGACCAGCGCATCGGTGATTTCTACAACAATCCTTCCTTTGGCTACGGTGGCTACTGCCTGCCGAAGGATACGAAGCAGCTGCTGGCGAACTACCATGATGTGCCGCAGAATCTGATTTCGGCGATTGTCGAGGCAAACCGCACGCGCAAGGACCACATCTCGGATATGATCATCGAGAAGAACCCGAAGGTCGTCGGTGTCTACCGCCTGACGATGAAGAGCAACTCGGATAACTTCCGCGCCTCTGCCATCCAGGGCATCATGAAGCGCATCAAGGCGAAGGGCATCCCGGTCGTAGTCTATGAGCCGACGTTGGAGCAGCCGGACTTCTATCGTTCGCGCGTCATCCGCGATTTGGCTGAGTTCAAGCGTGTCAGCGATGTCATCATCACGAATCGTTGGGATGACGTTCTGGCGGATGTCAAGGAAAAGGTCTACACACGCGATCTCTTTGACCGCGACTGAATCTGGAATGTAGAAAGGATGGACGGATATGTCTTATTTACCATTTGATGCGACGAAAAAGGTCTTAATCACCGGTGCTGCGGGATTTATCGGCTTTCATTTGTCGAAGCGGCTGTTGGGGCTCGGGGCGACGGTTGTCGGCTTTGATAATGTCAATGACTACTACGATGTCCGCTTGAAGGAGAGCCGGTTGGAGCTTCTGCGCCAGTATCCGGCGTTCACGTTTATCAAGGGTGACTTGGCGGATGAGGCGGCAGTCACGGCGCTATTCGATCAGTATCAGCCGGACATTGTCGTCAATCTCGCGGCGCAGGCTGGTGTGCGGTACAGCATCGACCATCCGCGCTCGTATATCGACTCGAACATCATCGGCTTCTTCAACATCCTCGAGGCGTGCCGCCATCATGAGGTGGAGCATCTGCTCTTTGCTTCGAGCTCGTCGGTCTACGGCAACCAGCAGAAGACGCCGTTCTCGACGACGGACAATGTCGACCATCCGATCAGCCTCTATGCGGCGACGAAGAAGTCGGATGAGCTCATGGCGTACACCTACAGCCATCTCTACGGGATTCCGGCGACGGGATTGCGCTTCTTCACGGTTTACGGGCCGTTCGGCCGTCCGGATATGGCGTATTTCAAGTTCACCAACAAGATCCGCAGGGGCGAGGCTATCCAGATCTACAATAACGGCGATATGTACCGCGACTTCACCTATGTCGACGACATCGTCACGGGCATCGAGCACATGCTCTGCAATCCGCCCAAGGCGAATGAGCTCGGCGACTGCTACAAGGTCTACAACATCGGCAACAACAAGCCGGAGAAGCTCATGCACTTCATTGAGGTGCTGGAACAGGCCATCGGCAAGACGGCGAAGAAGGAGTTCCTGCCCATGCAGCCCGGTGATGTCTACCAGACGTACGCGGATGTGAGTGAACTGGAGCGCGACTTTGACTTCAAACCGGCGACGACGATTGAAGAGGGGCTGGGCAAGTTCGCGGCATGGTATAAGGACTACTATAAGGACTGAGATGCATGACTTGTGCCAATACGGTCTGTCACAGCCATGGATGAAGCTGTTCTCACGGTGAGAAGAGAGGTGATAGGGATGCCGGACAAAAAGCGCATTGCGCTCGTCACGGGCGCGTCGAGCGGGCTTGGGCGGGAGTTTGCGCGGCTCTTGGCACGGGAGGTGGTCGACGAGCTCTGGCTCGTGGCGCGGCGTGAGGAGCGGCTGCGGGAGTTGGCGGCGGAGGTGGCTCTGCCTTGCCGCGTCTTTGCGCTGGACTTGACGCAGGAATCCGCACTGGAGGCGCTCTCGGCGGCGCTTTCGGCGGAGCCGGTGACGGTGCGATGGCTCGTCAATGCGGCTGGGTTTGGCCGCATCGGCATGGCGGCGGACATCGGGGCGGCGACGACGGGGCGCATGATCGCGCTGAACTGCCGCGCGGCGGCGGAGCTCACGGAGCGGGCGCTGCCGTACATGGAGCGCGGCAGCCGCGTGCTCGAGATTGCCTCGTGTGCGGCGTTCCAGCCCATCCCGTACCTCGCGGCGTACGCGGCGACGAAGGCGTTCCTCCTGCGTTACAGCCGCGCGCTGGCGGCGGAGGTCGCGGAGCGCGGCATCACGGTCACGGCCATCTGCCCGTACTGGATTCGCGACACGGAGTTCATCCACGAGGCGAAGCAGACGGACAAGGCGGGGCTGTTCCGCGGCTTCCCGCTCGCGACGGACCAGAAGACCGTCGCGCGGCGCTCGCTCTGGGCCGCCGAGCACGGCTTTACCGTCTTCACGCCCGACCTCGTCTCGACTCTGCACCGCATCATCACATCCCTCCTGCCGCACCGCCTCATGATCGCCCTGAGCAACCTCTGGCGTCATCTGGCAGGCTAAGAAAAATGTGATTTTGAAAGCGAAAAAGCCAAGAATTCTGTGATAAAAGCCCCGAAAAAGTGCAGAATTCTGTGATGGCGGTGTAAGTCTTGATGCAGGGTGCGCTTCCTGCTATACTGTATCGGGGGATGTCCCCTAGAGCGAACGCAGCATTTTGCTGTCATCTACGATGCAATTTGATGGTCATCGGTGGTCGAGCCGCAATGCTTGGCATAAATCCGCGCATTCCGTAAGTAACCCTTCGGCGTACGTCAAGACATGAAAAAACCGTCCCTGCAAGGACGGTTTCTTCAGACGTACGGTGGCCATCAGCGCTAGCCCGCTGTTTGTATGGCTGAAATTTTTTAGCAACAGATATGCCGAGCTGACCATTTTAGAGGTTCGCTCTTTTTATCTATGTATATTATACAGCGGCGCAGCAATGGCGTCAATTGTGGAGATGGAAGAATGGATTTGCCGGAGAAGATACGCAAGGGCATCGTTGAGTTGGCGGAGAGGCATCGTGTTCGCAAGGTCATTCTCTTTGGCTCGCGAGCGCGTGGAGACAATTGGGAGCGCAGTGACGTCGACCTCGCGGCGACGGGCGGGGATGTCATCCGCTTTGCGCTGGACGTCGACGAGGTCATCCCGACGCTATTGATGTTCGATGTCGTGAACTTAGATGAGCCTGTGCAGCCGGAACTGCTGGATTCAATCAGGAGAGAGGGAATTGTGCTCTATGAAAAAATATGATAATTTTTGCCGCGCACTCCGCAATCTGAAAGAGATTGAGTCGAGGCAGCCGCCTTACGATACCATCACGCAGACCGGCATGGTGTCGTTGTTCGAGATTTGCTTTGAGCAATCCTGGAAGGCAATGAAGGAACTGCTGGAATACTCTGGATACAGTGAGCACAAGATTGGCTCCCCGCGCGCCATCATCAAGATGGCCTATCAGGCGGGCATGATCCAGGATGAGGACGTCTGGGTCGATGCGCTCCACGACCGCAATAACGTCGCGCATTCGTACAACGAGGCAATTGCGCTGTCCATCATCCGCGCGAGCAAGGAACGCTACATTGCGATGTTCGAAGCCTTGCAGCAGGAGCTGGCACAGAACTGGCTTTGATTTTGCTGACAAAAAACGGCTGCCTGAATCTGAGATTCAGGCAGCCGTTTTGTTTCATATGGAGCGGGCAAGCGGAATCGAACCGCCCTCTAAAGCTTGGGAAGCTTCCATTCTACCGATGAACTATGCCCGCGTCATTGCTGACTTAAATATTTTATCATTTTTTGCCTGTTTTGGCAAGGCTGTCTTTGAGGGCGGCGATGGTGGGCAGGACGGCGATATGGGGGTAGCGGGCGAAGGTCTCGGCGCTGGTGGTGCCGGTGGTGACGGCGAGGAAGTCGACGCCGGCGTTCTGGGCGGTCTCGGCATCGATGTAGCTGTCGCCCGTGTAGAGGACGTCGGACTTCTCCATGTGGAAGTGGTCGATGGCGCGCAAGAGGCCCGTCGGCTCTGGTTTGTGGCTCTTGACGTCGTCGCTGCCGATGATCAGGTCGATGAGCTCGGGCACGTGGTCGACATCGAATTTCTCCTGGATGCGGCGGTGCGTCTTGTTGGAGATGATGCCGACTTTTGCGCCGGTGGCCTTGATGGCGCGCAGGGTCTCGACGGCGCCGGGGAAGAAGGTCGTGCCGGGCGTCATGTAGCGGTCGGCCTCGGGGCGGTAAGCGTCGACGAAGCGCTCGGCTTCGGCGTCGTCCGCGGTGCCGACGATGCGCTTGACGGCCTCGACCATGGGCAGGCCGATGGTCTTCTTGATGCGCTCGTCGGGCACGTCGGGGTAGCCGAGCTTCTGCAAGGTGATGTGGAAGCACTTGACGATGGCGGGCTCGGAATTGACGAGCGTGTAGTCGAAATCGAAGAGGTAAAGACGATAATCCAAAGCTGGCACTGCTACTAAAAACATAGACAAAAATGTGCATGTCTTAGAAAATTCCTTATTCATCGTGTATGCTTTTGTCCAGGCAAGCCTGAGACTACTCAC
>OGYL01002963.1_pt1 | contig 11348 bp, 5 predicted proteins | sample 1576541 | NCBI WGS metagenome assembly OGYL01 (sample SAMEA3541551, study PRJEB24748) | human gut metagenome | biome: human gut; feature: human-associated habitat; material: faeces | place: China | collected 2012 | reverse complement strand
AACAGCACGAGCGTCACAATGACACCCACCGGCACGCCCTGCCGCACGATGAGCCAGCCGCCGAGCAGGTTGATGGCGATATAGGCCAGAGAATTGGACGCGGCGATGACCGGCTGGACGATGGCGGAGAGATAGGTTGCTTTCGCCTCGGAGACGCGGCGCGCATCGTTGATCTCCGCGTGGCGTTTGGCGCAGTGCTCCTCGAGATTATAAGCCTTTGTCGTCGCGTAGTTCGTGTAGGCTTCTTCCACGACGGAATACAACTCGCCGGACTGCTTGAACATCTGATGGAAATACGTTTCCGACCGGCCCGCGATCTTTGCTGACAGCCAGATGGAAACCGGCATGAACGCGATCACGGCCAGCGAAAGCTGCCAGTTCTGCAAAAACATCACGACCGCGATGGCCAGGATCTGCAAAAAGCCGCCTGTAATGGTGTCGAGGACGGTATGCAGGGAGCCGCCGATCCGGGACACGTCCTCCGTCATGCGCGAGAGAATATCGCCGACGGGCGTGTGATCGACAAAGCTGACGGGCAGGCGCTGGATTTTGTCGGAGATCTGGATGCGCAGATTGCAGGTAAAATACCGGCTGACGGCGCGGTTGAGCAGCTGCATTTTGCCGTAGCTGATGGCGGCGCGCAGGAGATACACACCGGCCAGCGCCAGAAGCCCCGGCGCGAGCTGCGCCAGCACGGACGCGCCCGTCTCCGGCGCGTCAAAATAATCGATCAGGATCTGCACCAGCGCGCCCATCTGCGTCGGGATGATCAGCGCACACACAACGAGCGCCAGGCTCATGACGACGCCAAGCGCAAGCTGCCAGCGGATGGACTTCGCACCCTTCAGCAGCTGAATAAGCGCGTCGGCGGAAACGTGGTTTTTCTGTTCCTGCTTCACTTCGCGTCACCTCCTGTCTGCGAGGCGTAGATCTCCTGATAGATCTTACAGCGGGACAAAAGTTCCGCGTGTACACCGTGATCGACCAGCCGCCCGCGGTCCATGACGAAGATGTGATCCGCGTTCATAGCCGAGGTGATGCGCTGGGTAATGACGATCTGGGTCTTGCCCTGAATTTTCTCATTGAGGCTCCGGCGCAGGTTCGCTTCTGTCAGGAAGTCGAGCGCAGAGAAGCTGTCGTCGAAGACATAGATCGGCGCGTCCTTCAAAATCGCGCGTGCGATGCACAGACGCTGCTTCTGGCCGCCGGAGAGGTTCTTGCCGGACTGCTGGAGCGGATGCTCCAGATGCTCGGGCAGGGAATTGAGGAAAGGTGTGAGCTGCGCGATATCGGCGGCTTCGAGAATGTCCGCTTCCTCCGCGCCGGGACGGCCCATCTCGATATTGTGCCGGATAGTGCCAGAATACACGGCGGTCTTCTGCAGGACGCAGCTGATGTTCTTCCGGATCACGCCCCGGTCGATCTGCGAGGCACTGACGCCGTCGAAGAGGATCTGTCCTTCGGTCGGCAGACGGAAGGACAGCAGCAGCTGCACGAGCGTACTTTTGCCGCTGCCCGTGCCGCCGATGACGGCGATCTTCTGCCCCGGCAGAATGTGCATGCTGACGTCCTGCACAGCAGCCTCCGATGCGCCCTCATAGCGGAAGGTCACATGGTCGAAGGTAATTTCGCCGCCGAACGTGTGCTCCGCGCCCTTGGCTGTCTCCTGCATTCCTGTGGCGTGAAAGATCTCGCCGATGCGATCAGCCGCGACCTTTGCGTGCGGCAGCATGACCATGGCAAAGCCGCCCATCAGAACGCCGTTGGCGACAAGCGCCAGATACTGGATGATGGCGAAGATATCGCCGCCGGAGATGGCGTGGCTGCCCGTCTCCATGCGCCAGCCGCCGAGCCATATGATCGCCACGCCTGCGAGATTCACAAGCAGCACGGCCGCCGGGCTCAGAAGTCCCATCTGCACGTTGGCATTGATGATGTTCTCGGCCATGACGTGTGTGGCGTCGGCGATCTTCTGCTGCAGACTCGCTTCCTTATTAAATGCGCGGATAACGCGGATGCCGTGCAGACGTTCGCGCATGACGTCGTTCTGGATATCGATGTACTTATCAGATGTTTCGTGCAGAGGGCCGATGCGCTTGCTGATGGGCCGGACGATCAGGAAAATCGCCGGGACGAACAGCAGCAGGATCAGGCTCATCGTCACGTCCTTGCGCAGCGCCAGAATGACACCGCCGAAAAACAGCACCGGAATCGTAATGAGGCTGCCGGAGATCATCGATGCGACCCAGGAGACGGTGCCGATGTCGTAGGTTGACCGGGACAGGAGCGCTGCCGCGCCGATAGAATTGAATTCCTCGAACGTCATATTATTGACGAGGGAAAACACGTCTGTGCGCAGATCGGCATTGAAACCCGCGACCACGTCACAGCTGATCTTCCGCCCAGCCAGAAGCGCAGCAAGACCCGCCGCCGCAACGGCCAGCATCCACGCGCAGCAGCGCACAATATATGCAAAATCCGACTGCCGGACACCGTTATTCAAGATGTCGTTCATAATCGTCGGCAGCAGCAGATCGCACACTGTCGCCGCCGCGACCAGCAGCATCGCCAGTGCAATGCGCCTGCGGTACGGCTTCAGATAGGGTAGGATATCCTTCATGAATGGCTCTCATTCCTTTCTGTCAATCAAATTCCAAGAGACAGTCTTAAAAGGTATTATACCATAGAAAACAAACGTTCGCAAGCGTCAATTCCTTTCTATTTTGCAGACCCGCGGCCAGAGAAAACGGCAGATATTCCATCCGGCGGCCGTCTGGATTTTTTTCCTATCAGCAAGGAAAATCCATATAATTATCGATGAAAATGTCGAAGAGGGTTGAAATTTACGGAAAAAACTGCTATTATTATAGTCCGCAAAGAGGCATTTACTTTCATGAGGGCGCGCCGGGGCATATATGCCAAGTCCCGGACGCACGCCGAACAAAACCGCATCTTACAAAAGGAACAGAGAAATCATGGGAAAGCGCACAAGCAGGCCTGTTGACCTGCCGACCGCAGAGCAGCTTGCGACGGAACGCAGGCGGCTGCGATATAAAAGCAAATATAGCCGGACGCTCAGAAGTACGGTTGCAATTCTGGTCGTCGTCGCAGCGCTGGCGGTGCTGATCGCTACGCTCTGGATGCCGGTGCTGCGCATTTACGGCAGTTCCATGTCACCGACGCTGCAGGATGGCCAAATCGTTGTCAGTATCAAAAGTTCACGCTTTGAGCCAGGCGATATCGCCGCGTTCTATCACGGAAACAAGCTTCTCATCAAGCGGTATCTCGCAGGCCCCGGGCAGTGGGTTGACATCGACGAAAACGGAAACGTTTTCGTTGACGGGTCGCTGCTGGACGAACCGTATCTTATGGAAAAGGCTTACGGCCAAACCAACATCGAACTGCCGTATCAGGTGCCGGACGAGCGATATTTCCTGATGGGCGACAACCGCGACGTATCCGTTGATTCTCGGAACACGACGGTCGGCTGCGTCTCGACGGAGCAGATCGTCGGCAAGGTCATTTTCCGGATCTGGCCGCTCAACGTATTCGGCCCTGTATATTGATAATGTAACTAATGTAACAAAACACGCACAGAATCGGAAAGAGAGGAGGTATCGGCATGCGGAGACATCTGCCGGTTCGGACAATCAACTATCTGAAAACACATCTCCAAAAGAAAAAATGGCGCCGCGTCGTGACGGTGCTCTCCTGCATCGTCGTGTTCTGCACGACCTATGCGCTGATCCTTCCAGCGGTTACAATGTCGCAGCAGCCGTTCTGCGGAAAGGAAGAGCATATCCACGATCCTGAAAGCTGCTATGCGCGCGTGCTGGTCTGCGGACAGGATGCGCCGGATGAAGACACGCCGGAGCAGCCGGAACACGTCCACACGGACGCATGTTATCAGGAGGAGGCCATTCTGGTCTGCGAACTTGCAGAGGGCGAGGGTGCCCACCTGCACACGGCGGACTGCTTTGACGAAGCGGGCAATATCGTCTGCGGTCTGGAGGAGAACCTCGGACACCAGCATACGGCCGACTGTTACCGCACAAGTTGGGTGCTCATCTGCGGACAGGAAGAGGGCGCGGACGAAGAAGCCCCGACGCAGCACGAGCATACCGATGCCTGCTATGAAGATCTGCTTATCTGCGAACTGGAGGAGCATCAGCACAGTCTTGCCTGCTATTCAGACCCCGAAGCCGACCTGGAGTCCCCCGCCGTATGGGAGCGGACAATCCCGCAGGATCTCACGGACGATTTGGCTGCAAATGTCGCGGCAGTCGCAAACAGCCAGCTTGGCTACGCGCAGAGCAGCCGCAACTATGCCGTGGATGAAAACGGCGGGATTCACGGCTATACGCGCTACGGCGCGTGGTTCGGCGATCCATATGGCGAATGGTGCGCCATGTTCGCCTCTTTCTGTCTGCACTATGCAGGCGTCGAGCAGTCCGTCTTCCCCTATGCCTCCGGCTGCATCTACTGGACAGAGCAGCTGACGGCCGCGGGACTCTATGCCACCGCCGGAACGATGGCTCCAAGGACGGGCGACCTTGTCTTCTTTGATCGAGACAGCGACCGCCTTGCCGACCATGTCGGCATCATCACAGACGCACAGCCCGAAGCGATCACAACTGCGGAGGGCAATGTCGGCGGCTGCGTCGTCAGAAAAACCTATGCCCTGGACGACGCCTCGATTCTCGGCTACGGCGTCCTGCCCGTCAGCGCGCCGGATACCCCGGATGAACCGGACACCCCTGACGAACCGGATCCTGGCCCGCAGCCCATCTGCGGGTTGGAAGCACACACGCACGGCCCGGACTGCTACAGCGAAGATGGGCTTTTGATCTGTCCGCTGCCGCAGCATACGCACACGGCGGACTGCTACGAGCAGTTGGAAGAGCAAACGCCGCTGTGTGGTCTGAACGAGCATACACATACGGAAAGCTGCTATGATGCGGACGGAACGCTTCTCTGCACGCTTCCGGAGCATACGCATACGGATTCCTGCTATCTCCCGCAAGAACCGGCCAAGCAGGACTTCAGCTATGATGATGCACAGCTGCATCTGCGCGTCACAGTCGAAAGCTCCCAGCCGCTGCCGGAGGGTACAGCGCTTGCCGTGCAGACGGTGGACGCAGACAGCACGCTTCTGTCTGCGTCCGCATCGAGCGGCGCGGAGCAGTGGATCCGTCCGGCAGATCGGACTGACACAGGCTGAAACGCCGGTCGATACCAGCGAAATGACGCTGACGGCGGAGGTTCTGGTCAAGAGCGCCGCTCTGTCTTCCCTGTTTGAACAGGCGGACGAAGATATACTGGATGCCGACACGGGCGTGACAGTGTCCGTCATGCAGACGGACGAGGATGCAGGTCTGCAGGAGATCGAGAGCGTAACGGTCGCGCCGGGCGAGTCTGTGCCCGTGCTGACGGTCAGCGTACAGGATGGGACGCTCGTTCTGCTGGCCTCGTCGGCGAATCCGGAATTCACGGTGCAGTATTACGCGGAAATTCCGCGCTTTGATACGGCTGGCGACGCTGCGCTGACCATTTTCGACACTGTCGGCAAAAAGCTTCCGAAGAACGATACGCCGAACGCCCAAAAGAGTCTCTGGCTGAACAAGACTGGCAATACCACGCAGAAAAACGCCGGAAACGCAACGCAGGAATATGTCGTTGCGACTACGCCGGAACTGACGCGGATGTACGCCGACAATACCTTTGAATATGTCAGCGCGCCGGAGCCGAAATATGTTGACAAGCTGATGGACAACGAGCACTATCAGATCAAGGAGATCTGGGTGCTGAAGGATGGCCGGGACGGCGCCAGTACCAGCGCGGACGACTGGGATGTTTACACCTACTCCGACTCCATCCGCTTCACCAACCGGCAGGCTGCCGCCGCGCAGGATCCGAGCCTCATTTATATCAAGCCCGGAAAGCAGACTGTGCTCCGGCTGGTCTACGATGCGGTGCAGGACAACTTCACCACCCCCGCCGCGTTCTATGACTACGACATTTCCAGCGGAACGAACGGCGCCGGAAAGTGGTCAACCGGCATCGTGGGCATCAATTCGCAGGGAAACTACGGAACCAGCACGAACGGTCAGCGGAAATGGGATTCGTACTGTGATGTGCTGGCCTTCGGCAACGCAAACTGCGGCACCGGCATGGGCAACTACAAATATTCAGGCATCTATCTGAACCGCCACAGCGGCATCAATGACGGCTGTACCTTCGGTCTGGTGAAGGGACTGCAGGATGGCAAAATCGTTTATGACGACTATATCGTCGCGCCGAAGCTCTTCAACGACGGCGACGCCAACGGCAAGCACACCTATTCCGGCAGCAGTCTGACGTTCCAGCAGGTGGGCGATACCTATACGCTCACTGCGGCCAGCGTCGCAGGGCTTGGCTCCATCGACCGGCTGGATAAGTTCTTCAATCCGTCGCCCAGCGCCAGTACGACGCACACGCATATTTACACAAACGACTTCTGGCCGCTGGACGCGGCGAAAGAAAAGAAAGACCCGCTCTTCGGCAGTTACAGTAATCCGATCTATTATCAGGGTTTCAATAGTGATGACGGTGTCAACGGATCAAACTGGACAGATGAATCCTCAACGCTTCCGTTCAGCGACGACGGGCAGGCGCACAACTCCTTCTTCGGCATGCAATACGCCGTTGAATTCACACTGACGCCGGACTATATCGGGCCGCTGGAATACACGTTCTTCGGCGACGACGATATGTGGGTCTTTTTGGACAATACGCTTGTCTGCGACATCGGCGGCGTCCATTCCTCGGTCGGCGAATACGTCGATCTGTGGGACTATCTGAGGCAGGAAGGCCGGACAGAAACCGAGAAGCACACGCTGACGGTCTTCTATACCGAACGCGGCGCGTCCGGCTCCACCTGCTACATGAACTTCACGCTCCCGTCTGTCTCCGGCATCAACATCAAGCAGACAACGGGCGGCCTGATGGTCTATAAGGAGGTCTCCGGCGAGGCTGACCCGGAGCAGGCGTTCACGTTCCACGCCGTCTTTACCCGCTCAGACGGCAGCGCGCTCACGGACGATCATACCTGCTATCGCTATAACGCAAACGGCGTCAGAATTGATCAGTTTAATCTCCATTCCGGCGGCAGCTTCCAGCTGAAGGCCGGAGAGCATCTGGAAATTCTGAACCTGCCGGTTGGCACAAGCTACGCCATCGTCGAAGACAGCGCCGCCGGCTATACCACGACGCACACGGTCAACGGCGTCGTCAGCGCAGGCGCAAACGCCACAGGCATCATTGTCAAGGATACGCTGAACGAGGTCGTGTTCACCAACACACGCGGAACTGTCCCGCTGCGGCTGCAAAAGCTGGACCAAGACGGCAATCCCCTCTCGGGCGCAGTCTTCCGCCTCCAGAACGCGGACGGAGACACGATCAATGTCGTCAAAAATGGCGACGGCAGTTACTCTGCCGTCACCAGCGCCGCAGATGTGATCGAACCCGGCAAGCTTTACTACATCACCGCTGCCGGCGACCAGAGTTATGTGGTCGGACAGAACACCTCGCTTTCGACCTTCGACGCGCAGCTGCAAAAGAAAACCGGTGCAGATACGCAAAAGGTTCGTGTCTACCAGCAAACGGACGGTTCTTATAGCTTCCAGAGCGCTGCGAACGGCAAATGGCTCGATCTGGACTGCGGTAAGCTGGACAACGGCACGCTGATCCATTTCTGGGAAAACGCCAGCACGCCGACAACGCACGACTACCAGAAGTGGTATCTGTCCGTCAACAAAGACGGCACATTCAAGATCAAACCGCGCGTGGCCGTTCTGAACGAAAGCACAATCGTGTTTGACCTGAATCAAGCGGCGTTCGCCGAGGGCCAGAAAATTCAGGGCTGGGCCGACAACGACTCTCCTGCACAGAAGTGGCTGCTCGTTCCGGTCGATCCAGTGCAGTCGCCCGCCGCGACGCAGGATCTGGAGGTCAGCGCAACCGGCGAACTGACTGTGACCGGCCTGCTGCCCGGCTGCTACACGCTGACAGAAACGAAAGTCCCAGCGGGCTTCCGGGATTCGCTCGGCGAGATCTCCCTCAAGGTCACGGCAGACGGAACCGTGATCGTGACAAAGCCGAACGTTTTTGTCGAAGTTGACGGAAAGGGCGCTCTGCTGAAAATCAAAAACCAGCATGAGGATGTTGATCTGACGCTGGAAAAGCGGCTGCTCCACAGTACCGTTACCACGAAATTCTCCTTCACCGTCACCTACACCACACCGGACGGGAGCACACTTCAGGAAACCGTGCAGCTGCGGGGCGGCGACCAGCAAACACTCACGCTTCCCTATGGCTCCGAGGTCACGATCACGGAGGAAAACCATGACGGCTTTGCCGTCGCGTTCCAGACCGGCGGAACGACGCTGGACTCGGACAACGGCTCCTGCACGTTCCGCCTTACGGAGAATATTCTCATCACTGCCGTCAACTCAGCCGGCTATGCCCTGCCCTCCACGGGCGGAGGCGGTACAGGCTGGTTTATGACCACCGGACTGCTGCTGCTCTGCGGCGCAGCGCTCGCAGGCATCTGTCTTAGAAAGAGGAGGGATGCCCACTGAGGCCATACGGCGGACAAACCGCGTTTCTGTTTATCAGGATCATAAAAAACAAAAAGCAAGAAAGGAAGAACAAAAACAAATGAAATACATCAAAAGGACCCTGGCTCTGCTGCTGGCCGTTGTGCTCGTGCTGGCGCTGAGCATTTCGGCATTCGCAGTTGACACCAACGGTAGCATTAAGGTCGATAATGCGGTTGTCAACAAAACCTACACCCTGTACCGCATTTTCGATCTGGACAGCCACAACACAGACTACTCTGCAATCAACTACAAGGTCAGCGCAAAATGGGCAAACTTCTTCGTAACCGGAGCAGCAGGCCTGAACTATGTCACGATTGATGACATGGGCTATGTGACATGGAAAGACGGCGCAAATGCCGCTGACTTTGCCGCAGCTGCGATTGCGTACGCTAAAGCAAACGGTATTGCTAACGATGGCCAGCAGAAGGCCACAAGCAGCATTGTCGAATTTACAAACCTGCCGCTTGGCTACTATCTGGTTCAGTCCGATCTGGGCGCGCTGTGCTCGCTGGATACCACCATGCCGAACGTGACCATCAAGGAAAAGAACGGCGAGCCGACTGTTGATAAGGAAGTCGAAGAAAACGGTGTCTACGGCAAGACCAACGACGCCAACATCGGCGACACCGTCAATTTTAAGACCACCATCACCGTTACGGACGGCAACCCGGTCGCCTATATCCTGCACGATAAGATGAGCGCAGGTCTGACCTTCGATCCGAACAGCGTGACCGTCAAGGTCAACGGCACGAACTTTGCCGCTGCAAACTACGATCTCGTTACCTCCGGCCTCACCGACGGCTGCACGTTTGAACTCCGATTCCATGATGCAGACAATGCCAGCGTTTTGAAGCCGAACGACGTTGTGACTGTGGAATACTCCGCAACGGTCAACGATCAGGCCGTGATCGCCGGAACCGGCAACCCCAACGAAACGTGGCTGGACTATGGCAACGATCAGCACACCGAGCATTCCACAACCCGCACTTATGTTTGGGAAATGAAGGTCATCAAGTTCACCAAGAAGAACAACGAAGAGGTCAATCTGAAGGACGCACAGTTTGTTCTGTACCGACTCAACGGTACAACGAAGGAATACGTCGTTGCTAACAGCAGCAACAAGGTCACCGGCTGGACGGAGAACACCTATGACTCCAATCTGACCCCCAAGGCGACTGTCTTTACCACTCCTGAAAACGGTACGTTCACGATCAGCGGTCTGGATGCCGGTACTTACTATCTGGAAGAGATCAAGGCTCCCGCAGGCTACAACATGCTGAAAGAGCCGATCGAGATTGTTATCACTGCATCGATCGATCAGACGACTGGTACCGGTACGGCTACCGTGACCTATAACAAAACCTCTACGGGCGATGTCAAGGTTGAAAACCAGACCGGCACGGAACTGCCCTCCACCGGCGGCATCGGCACGACGATCTTCTACATTGTCGGCAGTCTGCTGGCTGTCGGCGCTGTGATTCTGCTCGTGACCAAAAAGCGCATGGGCAAGGCCGACAACTAAGTAACTTGATATCTACCGGAAAGGGACGGAGGATTATTTCTTTCGTCCCTTTCCGGCAGCGAGGAGAATCCCGCAATGAAAAACAAGCTGATCAATATATTTCTGATTCTTGCGCTGGTTGCGGGACTGTCCCTGCTGCTCTACCCCACCGTAAGCGACTACTGGAACTTGCTGCATGCCTCGCAGGCCGTCGCGTCATATGACCAGGCCGTGAAAAGCATGGACGAGGGCAAATACGACGAACTGCTGCAACGCGCGGGGCAGTATAACCGCAATCTGTTTCTGCGCGGAACCCTCTTTGCTCTGACCGATGAAGAGCGCGAGGACTATAACAGCCAGCTCGACATCGACGGCTCCGGCGTGATGGGCTATATCGAGATTCCGACGATCAAGGTCTCGCTCCCCATCTACCACGGCACGAGCGACGACGTGCTTCAGGTCGCCGTGGGACACCTAGAGTGGAGCTCGCTTCCCGTCGGCGGCGAGAGCACCCACTGCGTCCTCTCCGGTCACCGGGGTCTGCCCAGCGCCAAGCTGTTCACCGACCTGGACAAGCTCCGGGAGGGGGATACCTTCCTCCTGCGGGTGCTGGATGAGATTCTGACCTATGAGGTGGATCAAATCCTCATTGTGGAGCCTCAGGATACCGCCGCACTGGAAATTGTAGAAGGCCAGGACTACTGCACCCTGGTGACCTGCACCCCCTACGGCATCAATACCCACCGGCTGCTGGTCCGCGGACACCGCATCGACAATATCGAGGAAGTCAAAACCGTGCGGGTCACCGCCGACGCCGTCCAGATCGAGCCAATGCTGGTGGCGCCCGTCGTGGCGATCCCCATGCTGCTGATTCTGTTGATCCTTCTGCTGCTGCCCAGGCGCAGAAAGAAATAGGAGGTTTTTTCATGAGAAAGCATGTTATTTCCGGCCTGCTGGCGCTGCTTTTCCTGCTTGCTCTGCCCCTGTCCGCCGCCGCCCACGCGGTTCCGGATGAGAGCCGGAACGGCCATTGCAGCATCACCGTCTCCATGACCTACAAGGGAAAAGCCGTCCGCGGCGGCACGCTTGCCCTGTACAAGGTGGGCGACGTGGCGGAGGACGACGGCAACTACAGCTTCGTCCCCGTGGAAGAAATTCAGGCGGACATTCCCGAATTCGGCGACATCGAGTCCCCGGATCTGGCGGGG
>OGYL01002962.1_pt1 | contig 11353 bp, 20 predicted proteins | sample 1576541 | NCBI WGS metagenome assembly OGYL01 (sample SAMEA3541551, study PRJEB24748) | human gut metagenome | biome: human gut; feature: human-associated habitat; material: faeces | place: China | collected 2012 | reverse complement strand
CCCCCGCCCTAAAGCGGGGGAAGCCTCATGTCTGAGCTTCAGTCAGCTACATTCCGTTGGAATCAGTCCTCGGAAATGGAGCCGCCAGCAGCCTCGATCTTGGACTTGGCGGAAGCGGAAGCCTTGACACCCTTGAGAGTGTAGGCAGCCGAAACCTCGCCGTCGCCCAGGACCTTGACCGGGAAGCCGTTGCGGACGGCACCCTTGGCAACCAGATCAGCCACGGTGATCTCGCCGCCCTGCGGGAACAGTTCCGCAAGAACAGCCACGTTGACGACCTGGTATTCCTTCTTGAACGGGTTCTTGAAGCCACGCAGCTTCGGAAGGCGCATGTACAGCGGCAGCTGGCCACCTTCGAAGCCCGGACGAACCTGATAGCGCTTCTTGGTGCCCTTGTCGCCACGGCCCGAGGTCTTACCCTTGGAGCCTTCACCACGGCCAACGCGGATACGATCCTTGTTGGCACCCGGAGCCGGCTTCAGGTCATGCATCTGCAGAATGTCTGCCATAATCAGTCAGCCTCCTCGACGGTGATCAGGTGACGGAGGACCTGCAGCTGGCCACGAAGGGCCGGAGTGTCCTCACGAGTCACGGTCTTGCCGATCTTGTTCAGGCCCAGAGTCTGAGCCGCAGCACGCTGCTTCGGAGTGGAGTTCACCAGACCGTGGTGCAGCTTGATGTTCAGGTTAGTCATCACTCACCGTCCTTCTGAGCAGCCTTGGCCTGAGCCTCTTCACGAGCCTTGCGGGCCTCGGCGATGCCTTCGGCGCGAGCACGCAGCAGCGCGTCCGGAGCCACCTCTTCGAGAGACATGCCACGACGTGCGGCAATCTCTTCCGGCTCTTCGAGCTTCTTGAGGGCGTCGACGGTTGCGCGCACCACGTTGACGGCGGTGGCGGAGCCCATCGACTTGGTCAGGACGTCGGTGATGCCAGCGCATTCCATGACGGCGCGGACTGCACCGCCGGCGATAACGCCGGTACCCGGAGCAGCCGGGCGCAGCAGCACGGTGCCAGCGGCATCGTGGCCGATCACCGGGTGGGTGATGGTGCCCTTGATGCGCGGCACGGTGAACATGTGCTTCTTGGCATCCAGCTGGCCCTTGGCGATTGCAGCCGGGACCTCACGGGACTTGCCGTAGCCAACACCGACGGTGCCCTTGCCGTCGCCAACCACCACGAGGGCGGCGAAGCTGAACGTACGACCACCCTTGTGGGTCTTGGACACACGGTTGATGGTCACCACGCGATCGAGCATCTCGTTCTCGTGAGATTCCTCACGACGGTTGCGACGCTCGCCACGACGACCCTCACCGCGCTGGCCACGACGGGACTTGCGGTCCTCGTTGTTGGACTCAGCGGCAGCCTGAGTGTTCTGAGTTTCTTCAGCCACTTGGGTTTCCTTTTCGTTGTCGCTCACAGTGCCAGACCTCCCTCGCGGGCGCCTTCAGCGACAGCTGCGACGCGGCCATGATACTTGTTGCCGCCACGATCGAACACGACCGCGGTGATACCAGCGTCCTGAGCCTTCTTGGCGATCAGTTCGCCGACCTTCTTGGCGGCTTCGGTCTTGGTGCCCTCGAAACCGGCGAAATCGCTGGTCAGAGTGGATTCGCTCACCAGGGTGACACCCTTGGTGTCATCGATGATCTGGGCAACCATGTGACGGTTGGAACGGGTAACCACCAGACGCGGAAGCTCCGGGGTACCGCTGATGTGCTTGCGCAGACGAGCGTGACGGCGCTTAAGCGCGACCTTCTTGCCCTTACCGAGAATCTGGACGCTCATTACTTACCAGCCTTTCCAGCCTTGCGCAGAATGTGCTCATCCGCGTACTTGATGCCCTTGCCCTTGTAGGGTTCCGGAGCACGAAGCTTACGAATGTTAGCGGCGCACTGGCCAACAGCCTGCTTGTCGATGCCCTTGACGATCACCTGGTTCGGGTTCGGCAGTTCGAATTCGATACCTGCCGGCGGCTCGACGGTGATGGTGTGGGAATAGCCGAGGGAGAACTCAATGCCCTTGCCCTTCATCTGGGCGCGGTAACCGGTACCGACGATCTCCAGAGTCTTGGCATAACCCTCGTGCACGCCCTTGACCATGCCCGCCACGATGGAGCGAGCCAGGCCGTGCTTTGCACGGGTCGGACGCAGGTCATCAGCCGGGGTGAGGACAACTTCGTTGCCTTCGACCACTGCGGTGATGCCTTCAGGAATCTCGTAGGAGTCAGTGCCCTTAGCGCCCTTGGCGGTAAAGGACTGACCGTCGATCTTGACTTCCACGCCAGCCGGAATGGTGACGGGGAGCTTACCAATATGCGATGCCATGTTTCAGCTCTCCTTTCTCACCAAACGAAAGCGACGATCTCGCCGCCGATGCCTCGGTCGAGGCATTCCTTCTGGGTCAGCAGTCCCGAGCTAGTCGAGATGATTGCGATGCCAAGGCCACCGAGCGGCATCGGCAGAGCATCGGACTTTGCGTAACGACGCAGGCCCGGCTTGGAGATGCGCTTGATGCCCTGGATGGAACGCTCGCCGTTCGGACCGTACTTGAGGGTGACCTCAAGAGTCTGGCCAACCTTGGCTTCCTTGGCGGTGAAGTCCTTGATGTAGCCTTCACGCTTCAGAATCTCAGCGATGTTCGCCTTGAACTTGGAGTACGGCATATCCACGGTCTCGTGCTTTGCCGCGCTCGCATTACGCAGACGCGTAAGCATGTCTGCGATCGGATCTGTCATTGTCATTTGGGCTAACGCCCTTTCTCGCCATGGTTTCCGCCGCCCTCACGCCTTAGAGGCGATCGGGCCGCGGACCTTCAGCGTCGATATTTACCAACTGGACTTCGTAACGCCGGGCAGCTCGCCGCGGTGGGCCTTCTCACGAAGGCAGATGCGGCAGAGGCCGAACTTGCGGTAGACGGAGTGAGGACGACCGCAGACCTGGCAACGCGTATAGGCGCGCACCTTGAACTTCGGCTTAGCGGCCGCCTTGTTCTTAAGAGCGGTTTTTGCCATATCAGTTCTCCTTGAAGGGGAAGCCGAGGTGCTTCAGGAGCACGCGAGCTTCCTTGTCGTCCTTGGTGCTGGTCACCACGGTGATGTCCATACCACGCTGGTGATCGATCGAATCCGGATCGATCTCGTGGAACATGGACTGCTCGGTGAGGCCAAAGTTGTAGTTGCCCTGACCATCGAACTGGTCGCCGTTGATGCCGCGGAAATCGCGGATACGCGGCAGAGCCATGGTCAGAAGGCGATCCAGGAACTCCCACATGCGCTCGCCACGCAGGGTGACGTAGGCGCCGATGGCCTGGCCCTCACGCAGATGGAACTGCGCGACAGACTTCTTGGCCTTGGTGATCTTCGGCTTCTGGCCGGTGATCAGAGTGAGGTCCTTGACAGCGCCTTCGATGAGCTTGGAGTCGCGAGCTGCGGCGCCAACGCCCATGGAGACGACGACCTTCTGGACGCGAGCGACCTGCATCGGGTTGGAGTAGTGGAATTCCTTCTCCAGCTCCGGCACGATCTGCTCGTTGTACTTCTGCTTCAAGCGCGGAGTTGCCGGCGCTTCGACAGTGGTATCGGTCATGCCAGCTCCTTTCCGGACTTCTTGGCGACACGCACGCGCACGGTCTTCACCTTGCCGTCACGGGCCTCTTCCTTTTCGACGATGCGCACGCGGGTGGGCTGCTTGGTCTCCGGATCGATGACCATCACGTTGGAGCGATGAATCGGAGCCTCGACAGCCACGATGCCGGCCTGCTGGCCCTGCTGCGTGGCGCGGACGTGCTTCTTGACGATCTGCACGCCCTCGACGATCAGACGATCGTCCTTGAGCACCTGCTTGACGGTGCCTTCCTTGCCGCGATCCTTGCCGCGGATGACCTTGACCAGGTCGCCGCTCTTAATCTTGGCTGCCATGTCAGATCACCTCCGGGGCGAGGGACACGATCTTCATGAAGCGCTTGTCGCGCAGTTCACGACCGACCGGTCCGAAGATACGAGTGCCCTTCGGTTCACGGCCAGAGCCGAGAATGACGGCGGCGTTCTCGTCGAACTTGATGTAGGAGCCGTCGACACGACGGTGTTCCTTGACAGTGCGGACGACGACAGCCTTGACGACGTCGCCCTTCTTGACCGACCCGCCAGGGATGGCGTCCTTGACGGAGGCGACGATCACGTCACCGATGCCGGCATAGCGTCGCTTCGATCCGCCGAGCACTCGGATGGCGAGGAGTTCCTTCGCACCCGTGTTGTCGGCGACATGAAGCCGCGTTTCCTGCTGAATCATTGATTCTCCTTAGCCGAGCTGGTTCTCCCCAAGCACCCCGCCTGCCTGCTAGAAGCAGGCGGGGTGACTCACGGAGCCTTGCCGAACTTATTTACTTAGCGCGCTCGATAATGCTATCGAGACGCCAACGCTTGGTCTTGCTCAGGGGCCGAGTCTCCATAATACTCACGAGGTCGCCAATGTGAGCCTCGTTGTGTTCATCATGGACCTTGACCGTACGAGTGGAGCGCACAACCTTGCCGTAAAGCGGGTGGGTCGAACGCTGCTCGAGCTCGACGGAAATCGTCTTGTCCATCTTATCGGACACGACGTAACCGCGACGAACCTTGCGGAAGTTACGCTCTTCAGCCATTACTTCTCCTCAGCTTTCGTTTCGGTCGCCTCGGGGGCCTGGCTGATGCCGAGCTCACGCTCGCGCAGGATGGTGTACATCCTGGCGATGTCGTGCTTGACCGCCTTGAGGCGGGCGGTGTTTTCGAGCTGACCGGTCGCGGACTGGAAGCGCAGGTTGAACAGCTCTTCCTTGGACTTCTTGAGGAAGCCCTCGATCTCCTCGTTGGTCTTCTCGTTGAGATTCTTCATGGTGTAGTCTGCAGTTCCGACTGCCATCAGATGTCACCGCCTTCACGAGCAATAACACGGCACTTCATGGGGAGTTTGTCGATTGCGCGGCGCAGAGCCTCACGAGCGACATCCTCGGACACGCCACCGATCTCGAACATAACGCGACCCGGGTGGACGTTGGCGATCCAGAATTCCGGAGTACCCTTACCGGAACCCATTCGGGTGCCGAGCGGCTTCTTGGTCAGCGGACGATCCGGGAAGATCGTGATCCACACGCGGCCACCACGCTTGATGTAGCGGGTCATGGCGATACGAGCGGCCTCGATCTGGCGGTTGGTCACATAAGCCGGAGCCAGAGCCTGGATACCGAAATCGCCGAAAGCGATCTCGTTGCCGCCCTTGGACATGCCACGGCGGACCGGACGGTGCTGCTTACGATACTTGGTTCTCTTTGGGATAAGCATTCTCAGCTCACTCCTTCGTTTCCGTTGCGGCAGGTGCCTCAGCAGCGACCGGAGCCTCTGCTGCTGCGTTCTGCTGCGGAGCAGCGTTGCGCTGGCCGCGACGCGGACGACGATCGCCGCGACGACCCTGGCGGTTGTTGCTCTGCTGTGCCTGCTGCTCTTCGAACTCACGCTCGGTCATATCGCCCTTGTAGATCCAGACCTTCACGCCGATGCGGCCGTAAGTGGTCTTGGCCTCGAAGAAGCCGTAATCAATGAGGGCACGCAGGGTCTGCAGCGGAACGCGACCCTCGCGATAGAACTCGGAACGGCTCATTTCGGCGCCACCAAGGCGGCCGGAGAGCTTGATACGGATACCCTTGGCGCCTGCACGCATGGCATCCTGCTGGGCCTTACGCATCGCGCGACGGAAGGTCACGCGGTTGGTGAGCTGCTCAGCGATGCCCTGTGCGACGAGCTGGGCGTCCAGTGCGGCGTTCTTCACTTCGAAGATGTTGAGCTGGACCTGCTTGCCGGTGAGCTTCTCGAGCTTGGCGCGAACGCGCTCAGCCTCAGCGCCACGACGGCCGATGACGATGCCCGGACGAGCGGTGTGGATGTCCACACGCACGCGGTCGCGGGTACGCTCGATGACGATGCGGGACACGCCCGCACGCTCGAGGTCCTTGCTCATGGCCTTGCGGATGGCGTCATCTTCGAGAACGAAGTCGCGGTAGCGTTCGCCAACCTTGTTGGAATCGGAGAACCACTTGGAACGATGGTTCTCAGTGATTCCCAGGCGGTAGCCAAACGGATTGATCTTCTGACCCATCTTTAGCGGTTTCCTTCCTTGTTAGCGACGACGACCGTGATGTGGCTGGTGCGCTTGTTGATACGAGCGGCACGGCCCTGTGCACGGGCGCGGAAACGCTTGAGCGTCACGCCTTCGTCCACATAGGTCTCCTTCACGACCAGGTCGTTCTCGCGGAACGGCTCGCCGGCCTTGTCGGCCTTCACACGAGCGTTCGCGATGGCGCTCTCCAGGACCTTACGCACCGGGAGGGATGCGTCCTGCGGAGCGAACTTCAGAATGGTGATGGCTTCGGTCGCCTTCTTGCCTCGGATGAGGTCGACCATACGGCGAGCCTTGCGCGGCGTCACGCGGACGTGACGAGCGATTGCTTTAGCTTCCATGTGTCCTTACTCTCCTTTAGCGGCGTGCCTTCTTGTCGTCCTTCACATGACCCTTGAAGGTCTTGGTCGGGGCGAACTCACCGAGCTTGTGGCCAACCATGGATTCGGTGACGAACACCGGAACATGCTTGCGGCCATCGTGAACGGCGAAGGTGTGTCCGATGAAATCAGGGGTGATCATCGAACGACGGGACCACGTCTTGATGACGTTGTGCGTACCCTTCTCGTTCTGCTCGTCGACTTTCTTCTGCAGGTGGGCGTCGACGAAGGGGCCCTTCTTGATGCTACGAGTCATCTACTCGACACTCCCTTACTTACGGTTCTTACCATTCGGGCGACGACGAACAATCATCTTGTTCGAAGCCTTCTTCGGACGGCGGGTACGAACCTCGCCCTTGCCCCACGGAGAAACCGGCGGCTTGCCACCGCGGGTACGACCGCCGTGCGGGTGATCGACAGGGTTCATGGACTCACCACGGGTGATCGGGCGCTTGCCCATCCAACGAGCGCGGCCTGCCTTGCCAAGCTGGATGTTGGCGTGATCGGAATTACCGACCTCACCAACGGTCGCGCGGCAGCGAGCGTCCACGTTGCGGATTTCGCCGGACGGCATACGCAGCTGAGCGTAGGCGCCATCCTTGGCGACGAGCTGCACGGCAGCACCGGCGGAGCGGGCGATCTTGGCGCCACCCAGCGGGCGGAGCTCAATCGCGTGCACCACGGTACCGGTCGGGATGTTGCGCAGCGGCAGGTTGTTGCCCGGCTTGATATCAGCCTGAGCGCCGGTCTCGATGACGTCGCCCTGCTTGATGCCTTCCGGAGCGATGATGTAACGCTTCTCACCGTCTGCGTAGTGCAGCAGTGCGATGCGGGCGGAACGGTTCGGGTCGTACTCGATGTGAGCGACCTTGGCCGGCACGCCGTCCTTGTCCCAACGCTTGAAGTCGATGAGACGGTACTGGCGCTTGTGACCGCCGCCGCGATGACGGGAGGTCATACGGCCGTAGGAGTTACGACCGCCAGTCTTGCTGAGCTTGCGAACCAGCGACTTCTCAGGCGTGGAGCGCGTAAGCTCGGAGAAGTCCGAGACGGACGCGTTACGGCGGCCTGCAGTCGTCGGCTTATAAACGCGGATAGCCATAATCTAGTTCTTCCTTTAACTTTTCTCGGCTAGCCTTCAGTTACCGAAGATGTCGATCGTCTGGCCCTCGGCGACGGTCACGATGGCGCGCTTCTGATTGACGCGCTGGCCGAAACCGTTGCGGGTGCGCTGGCGCTTGCCGGCGCGGTTGAGGGTGTTGACGTTCGTCACCTTGACATTGAAGATCTCTTCGATTGCCTGCTTGATCTGAACCTTGTTCGCGTTCGGGGCCACCACGAAGGTGTACTGACCGCGATCGGACAGAGCGTAGCTCTTCTCAGAAACGACAGGCTTGAGGATGATGTCGTGTGCGGGCTTGTGAATAGCGACCATGAAAATCAGGCCTCCTTTGCAGCCGGCTCAGCCTTCGCAGCGAGGAAAGCATCAAAGCCTTCCTTGGAGAAGACCACGTACTGAGCGGTGACCACATCGTACGTGTTGAGCTGATCGGCGAAGATCGGGTGAACGGTCGGGATGTTACGAACGGAAAGCCATTCGTTCACATTCTCGCGAGAGAGCACCACGGTGGTGAACTTGTTCTCGGTCACCGGAGTAAGCGCGGCGACGGCGGCCTTGGTGGACGGGGCTTCGGAAACACCGAAGTCGACAACGGCCACGTGACCGGCGTTGGCACGATCGGAAAGCACGTACTTCAGAGCAGCGGCCTTCATCTTCTTCGGGGTGCGCTGGGAGTAGTCACGCGGCTGCGGACCGAACACGGTGCCGCCGTGGTACCACTGCGGTGCACGGATGGAGCCCTGACGAGCACGACCGGTGCCCTTCTGCTTCCACGGCTTCTTGCCGCCGCCGGAAACCATGCCACGAGTCTTGGTGGCGTGGGTGCCCTGGCGAGCAGCGGCGAGCTGGGCGATGACGACCTGGTGGATCAGCGGGATGCGGGACTGAACTTCTTCAGCGGAGAAGCCGAAGATCTCAGCCGGGGCATCGACGGTGCCGGTGGCCTTGCCCTGGTTATCGGTGACGTTCAGAGTAATGTTTGCCATGATTTATCAGGCTCCCTTCACTGCCGAACGGACGAGAACGATGCTGCCCTTCGGGCCCGGAATGGCGCCCTTGATAGCCAGCACGCCGTTCTCAACATCCGACGAAACGATGGTGAGGTTCAGCGCGGTGTTGGTCACATGACCCATGCGGCCAGCCATGCGCTTGCCCTTGAGGATGCGGCTCGGGGTGGCGCATGCGCCAACAGAGCCAGGACGACGCTCGTTCTTGTGAGAGCCGTGGGTACGACGATAGGACTTGAAGCCCCAACGCTTGATGGTGCCTGCGAAGCCCTTGCCCTTGGTGGTACCGGTCACGTCGACCAGGGTGCCTTCCGGGAACAGCTCAGCGGTCAGCTCCTGACCCGGCTCGACCTTTTCCAATTTCATTTTTCTTATAAAGATTACTTAAATCATAAATCTTTTCGATGTTTTTCTTTCCTGAATTATATATGTTATAACCAATCAAATGATACCAAGTTCTATGTTTATACCAATCGTTAAACATTCTATAGTATTCACAAATTTTATCCCAAATTGTTTTGATTTTTACTTTTGATGTTTCTGGATTCGAGTCCAAATATCTCATATAGTTATTAAATACATAAAAAGAGAAATAGTTTGGATTATACTTTTTTTCAACATAATATGATTCATTTTGATTTGTAATCGCCTTTAATATGGTTTCGTTGACATCATGAGCCATAATATCAAAAATAAAATCAATTCTTGTTGAATACACAATGTTTCCGTTTACTAAAAAAGACCAGAAAGTTTCATCCAGCAATTTTGCTTCAATATCATCCCATTTTACAGCTATATTTTCTTGATATGACTTTATATCCTCTCCATCATCTTTTAATAATAGAGCCTTTATTAATTCTGCATTTGTAAGAGGTATCTTACCCATATTAACTTTCGTAAAAATAGTTACTTCTTGTTCGCTATCACAATCGACTAATTCGTACCAAATAATTTTCATATAGTTATCAAATACACTCTTCATGTCATTAACTTGATTTTGAACTTTAGGATTTTCATAAATAGCTCTGAAATATCTACTTATCTCTTTATAAGCCTCAATAACAAAATAGCAATCAATGTCTTCCAAGTATGATGTAAGCACATCAAAATCATCATCAGAATAAAAATCTCCTGATTTAAGTTGATCTAAGCATTCTTCTAATGTTGCTTTGTTCTTATAATGCAATTCAAATGGATGATTTGGTTTCATTCTTCCAGACAAATTATTTATGTAATATGTGTATATCAAAAATAGAGTAGTAAGTCTCTGTTGACCATCTATAACTTTCCATTGACCACTCTCATTTTGAGTTACAATTATTGGTTGAAGACAATAAAACTTATCATTTTCTCTTCCATTACCTTTATATGGTGTTTGACTGAATTCTCTAATATCTTCTAACAAAGCTCTAACTTCACTTTGTGTCCATCTATATCCACGCTGATAAGCATCAATATAAAAAGAGGCTTTTTCTAATTGCAAATCAGCCATTGTTTTCAAACAAACTTTTACCTTATTTGATTGAGCCATTATAAAACCACCTCATTCCTAAAATTGTTATCACGAACAAATTCTCTATAAATTTTATCGTAAAATGGTATTTTGGTCTATGGCTTAGCATTATGAAAATAGACTTTCGTTTTCATTCCATAAAAAACCTCCAAAATTAATGAGAGAAATTCTTTCGTTCAAACCTATTCTTTTCTTTAATTGTGAAAAAGACGGAAGAATATGTTTTGTGACTATTATTCCTTCAGTCAGGTCAGAAGTTAAAGTCACTATGACTTTAACTGCATTCGAAAAGGCCTAAATATTGCTAAGAAAATGGTATGAAAGTACTTTCAGCAAGAATACAAAGTATATTCAACCCATTTATTTGATTAATTTTATATTTAGTGTTACTATTTAGTAGCTCAAAGAGCGAGGAAATGTGGAGAGAAGTTAAAATAAAGTTGATATAAATATTAAAAAAAGTTGATATAAATATTTAAAAATTGATTTAGCTTTTGTCCATTATGTGGAAAGGAGTTAGTTTATGTTAAAACAATACAAAAGAAAACTTGTTTTAGAGAACATTATTAAAGGTTCTTTGTGGGGATTGGCTTTGGGATTGGTCGTATCTGCAATCCTGGTAATGTCCTTTATGTTGGCTAAATTGACCACCTGGCCTTATATCACAATTGAGGTCTTTGGTGGAGTGTTAGCTATGTTGGTAACAGCAGTTATTTACTGCGTTGTCAAGAATCCTAAGGAAGGCGATGTTGCAAAGAGAATCGACTCCACTTACGATCTCAAAGAGAAATGCGCAACAATGGTGGAGTTCCAAGGAAAGAGCTCATTCTTGATTGATAGACAAAGAGAAGATGCTAAAGTCGAAGTCAAGAAGCAAAATCCTAAGAAGATGACTGTAAAGCTTGCTGTTTGGACTTTACCTGCAATAGTCTTAGGAGCTTCCTTACTCACTACTTCTTTATTTACAAATCAAATTAAAGAAGGATTTAATACGATTGTAAATCCTGGAAATAATGGCAAAGACTTCAATGATCGTACTGATGATATCATCAAAGACATCGAGGACTACATTTCTAAATCGGATGCTTCTGAGGAATTCAAACAAGAATTGTTTGCAATTTTAGAAAAACTACAAGCTGATTTGCAAGATCAGAAAGTCTATCCGAACGATCCTTGTCCGTGCGG
>OGYL01002961.1_pt1 | contig 11360 bp, 11 predicted proteins | sample 1576541 | NCBI WGS metagenome assembly OGYL01 (sample SAMEA3541551, study PRJEB24748) | human gut metagenome | biome: human gut; feature: human-associated habitat; material: faeces | place: China | collected 2012 | reverse complement strand
CAACAACCACAGAATGATCAGGTACATCAAAATTAACAACCGCCGAGGGCGCCAAGATGAAGGCAGACGTGGAAAGCCGTCTTGTGTTTCTGGAGCAGTGCGTCGGCAAAGTTGAGAGCTTGAGTGCAGGCCGGGTGGAAAACTACACCAACCGCCTGTACGAGAAACTCAAGGTCATCCTGCAGGATTGTGACATTGATGACGCCCGTGTGCTGACCGAAGCCGCCATCTTTGGCGATAAGACTGCCGTGGATGAAGAAACTGTCCGTCTGCGCAGCCACATTGCCCAGTACCGCGATATCCTGCAGCTGGACGAGCCCGTGGGCCGCAAGCTGGACTTCCTGACTCAGGAGCTGAACCGCGAGACCAACACCATCGGCTCCAAGTGTCAGGATCTGGATATCACCCGTATTGTGGTGGATATGAAGGCGGAGATCGAAAAAATCCGCGAGCAGATCCAGAATCTGGAATAATATGTTGTGGAGGAGCCTATGAAACTCATCAACATCGGCTTTGGCAATATGGTCAGTGCGGGGCGCGTGGTGGCAGTCGTCAGCCCGGACTCCGCACCGGTCAAACGTCTGGTGAAGGAAGCACGCGAGCGGGGGATGCTGATCGACGCCTCTTATGGCCGCAGCACCCGAGCTGTGCTTATCATGGACTCCGATCATGTCGTGCTGTCCGCCCTTCAGCCCGAAACGGTGGCAAGCCGCGCCGCCGGGCAGGAGGGTAGAGCATCAATGGAGGAAGAAACATCTCATGGCGAATGATAAATTTCTGTTTGTAGTTTCCGGCGCAGCCGGCACCGGCAAGGAAAGCGTGGTCAAGGCACTGCGCGAGGCACACCCCGAAATCGAAAAGACCGTCTCTGCCACCACACGCGCCCCGCGCCCCGGCGAGCAGGAGGGTGTGGACTACTACTACCGCACCCGCGAGCAGTTCCAGCAACTGCTGGAAAACGATCAGGTGGTCCAGCAGAAAGCTGATCGTCTCTGTTGCCTGTGCCAGCAGCGTCACCACCAGAATCCGGCAGAACAGCGCTGTTCCCACGCTGTTTTTGCTCTCGCCGCGCACCCGCAGCAAAAGCAGAAAGCTTACCAGCACCGCCCCTGTGCCATTGGCCACAAGGATCTCGGGTATATTCATTGCGTTTCCTCCTCTGCCCGCCTTACCCCATAAAGCGGGCAGCCTCCTGTTTTATACAGTATCTATCTTATTATACACCCTGCTTGCAAGGCTTGGACGCAAAAAAGGCCGCTGCACGTCAATTTGTGCAGCAGCCCTTGAGAAATCATCCTTTGCAGTTCAGCCAAGCCCGGAGCTTTGCCGAAATACATTTTTTTGCAGAAAACTTAATAGCCCTTTGCCTGCTCGCCGTTCAGGATCTTGACAGCGCGGGAGGTGCCCAGACGGTCAGCGCCCAGTGCAAGGAAGGTCTCCATATCCTCCACGGTGGAAATGCCGCCGGCAGCCTTGACCTTGCAGCGGCCACGCACGCCCTTGACCATCAGCTCCACATCGTGGAAGTTGGCGCCTGCGGTGGAAAAGCCAGTGCTGGTCTTGATGTAGTCGGCACCGGCCTCGCAGACGATGTCGCACATCTTTTCCTTTTCCTCGTCGGTCAGCAGGCAGGTCTCGATGATGACCTTCAGGACCTTGTCGCCCACCGCCTGCTTCACGGCGCAGATGTCCTCGCGCACGGCATCGTACTCCTTGTTCTTCAGGCGGCCGATGTTGATGACCATATCCACCTCGGCTGCACCGTTCTCGATGGCAGTCTTGGCTTCAAAGGCCTTGCTGGCGGTATCCATGGCACCCAGAGGGAAGCCTACCACGCAGCATACCGGGATGCGGCCCGCCATGTACTCCACAGCCTGCCTGACGTAGCAGGTGTTGATGCAGACGGATGCGGTGTGGTTGGCAATGGCTTCGTCACACAGGGTCTGGATCTGGGGCCAGGTGGCCTCCGGCTTCAGCAGGGTGTGATCGACATGGGAGAGAATTTCTTCACGAGTCATGTTTTTTCTCCTTTTTACTTGCTGGCACGGCGCACCTTTGCCATGCCGACAGCACTCAGGGCAATTGCAGTTGCAGAGACCGTTGCACCAATGATGCCCAGCACCAGACCAGAGACCAGAAATGCAAAACCTTTCAGACCACGCTTCATAAAACCGTACCTCCTAAATTATATTGGATATTTTCTCCGCCTGCGGTTCTTATTTTGCAGGAAGTCATAATTATAAAACAACAAAGCTTGTTCAAGAAATTGTTGATTTTGAATATATTGTGACAGATAGTGAAAAGGAAGCCCTTTTATTAGAAATCAATCTAATTAAAGATTATGCACCTAAATACAATATTAGTTTTATGGATAATAAATATTATCCATATATCCAATTAACAAAAGAAAGACACCCACGTTTAAAAATCGTTCGAAACGCTAAGGATAAAAAACATAAACACTTTGGTCCTTTTCCAGATGGTACAGCAGCTAGAGAAACATTTAAATTATTAAATCGTCTGTATCCTCTAAGAAAATGTAATCACATTCCTAAAAAAACATGCCTTTACTATCAATTAAATCAATGTTTAGGGCCATGTGTCAATGAAGTAAATGAAGAAGAATATAAAAAAATAACCAAACAAATTACACAGTTTATTCAAGGAGATACCAAAGAAATCATCGATGATTTACAAAATAAAATGATGCAAGCTTCAGAAAGCTTAAATTTTGAACTTGCGAAAGAATACCGTGATTTGATCCAGCATATCAATCATGTTACAAGTAAACAACATGTTCAATTTGCAGATCAAATTGATCGAGATATTTTTGGCTATTATCAAGATAAAGGGTATCTTTCTTTACAACTTTTCTTTATGAGAAATGGAAAATTACTCGCAAGAGATTTAAATCTAGTACCTTTACAAGATGTCCATGAACAAATTACACAATTTATTGTTGGTTTTTATCAAGAAAATACATATCCTAAAGAGATTCTATTACCAGAGGATATTGATACAACTTTGTTAGAAGAAATAGTTGAATGCAAGATCATTAAACCTCAAAAAGGTCAAAAAGCAAAACTTGTAGAAATGGCAACAAATAATGCAAAAGAAGCTTTAGAAAAGAAATTTTTATTGATTGAAAAGAATCAAAAGGCAACGGTAGGTGCTATTAAACAATTGGGAGAAAAATTAAATATGATTACTCCTAGAAGAATTGAATTGTTTGATAACTCTAATATCCAAGGAGCTTATGCGGTTGCAGGAATGGTTTGCTTTGTTGATGGGGTAGCTTCTAAAAAAGATTATCGTAAATTTAAAATCAAAACAGTTGAAGGACCGGATGATTACGGTAGTATGAAAGAAGTTATTTATCGTCGATATTATCGAGTACTTGTAGAAGGATTAAAAAAACCAGACTTGATTATTGTTGATGGTGGTAAAGGACAGATTAAAGTTGCAAAAGAAGTCATTGATAGCTTAAATATTGGTATTAAAGTATGTGGGCTAGCCAAAGATGATCATCATTCAACTGCTGTTTTAATTGATAGTGACTTTAATGAAATTAGTATTGATAAAAAAAGTGAACTCTTCTTTTTACTAACACGTATGCAAGATGAAGTCCATCGCTATGCGATTTCATTTCATAAAAATGTTCGTTCTAAATCTTTATTTCAGTCTATTTTAGATGATGTTGAAGGTATTGGACCAAAACGTAAAAAAGAATTATTAAAACATTTTGGTTCTGTTAAAAAATTAAAAGAAGCGACGCTTGAACAATTAGAAGAAGTCTTACCTAAAGAAGTGGCAAAAAATTTATTTACTGTTTTACAAAACACCAAATAATATAATTTTCATATACTACTATTAAGGAAGTGGACTATGAATATTATATTAACCCCAAGAGAAAAAGAAATATTTCATTTATTAGTCAAGAATTATTCTACAAAAGATATTGCTAGAAAGTTAAATATTAGTGAAAAAACGGTGAGAAATCATATATCAAATGTAATTCAAAAATTAGGTGTAAAATCGCGTATACAAGCAGTATTTGAATTGATTAGGTTAAAGGAATTACAGCTTTAGCTAATTCCTTTATTTTTTTTCTATAATTCTATATAATAGGGATGGTGATGAAGATGAAATTAAAAAGCTGGCATCTTTATGTTCTAGCAACCTTATGTTTTCTATTTGCTTTTACATCATTAAATATGAAATATGATCGTTTTTATCGAGTAAATGGTATAGATAATGATAATCGATCTTTAATAGAAAAGTATTTAGATAAAGAAGAACAGGATTATTTAATTGATCATGGAATATCAGTAGATGAGTTTATTGATTATATTACATATGATCAATTTCATTTACAATATTATCAATATTATAATGAGTTAAAAGAAGCTAAAAAATATGATTCATTAGAAAATTTAATTAATGATGTCAATAGTGTTGTTGATCGTCTTACAGTAGAATTTGGAACGCAAACAGATACATATTTTAAAACACTAATTAAAAATGATTTATTTTATGCTTATCAAAAAAGTACGTATTTTGATTTTGATAATGTGCGTTATTATCAATTGTTAAGGACACTTTATAGTGATGATGATTATAGTTATATTATACTTACAAATAATTATGTAAATACTTTGGAAAATGAAAAAGATGATACATATAAGCTCTTTAAAGAAATGGTAAGTACGTATGATGCACAAGGTCTTTATATTTTGATGAATACAGAATTAAAAGCGAATGCTTCTCGACTATATAAAATAGATACAATGTCTCAAGTAATTGATGATACAACTTTTATTGGTGGTTATGAATCTAAACATATGACAATGATTGAAAATATTTCAAGATTATCTTATTCCATGTATTTAAATGAAGAAGCTTATAATGCTTTAAAACAAATGTATGATGATTTATATAAAAATACTAAAAAAAGATTTTTAGTGACAAGTGCTTATAAAAGCTATGATGTTTTAAATTTAGAAGAAAATACGTCACAAGCTGGATATAGTGAATTTCAATTAGGGACATCTGTTTCTTTAAAAGTAAATGGGATAAAAGATGTTGAATTTGTTTCAACAGATGTTTATCAATGGCTTTTAGAACATAGTTATGAATATGGATATGTTTTAAGGTATCCAAGTGATAAAGTAACAATTACACAAAAAGAAAGTTGTAATATTTTTAGGTATGTTGGCAAAGAAAATGCACAAAAGATGCATAATCAAAATTTATGCTTAGAAGAATTAAATAATCAATAATTATTAGATCGTTATTCTAATTAAGGAGATACTTATGAATAAAAAGGGTTGGTATCTGGTACTAATATTAGGTTTTTTATTAGTAACAATATGGCTAGGTAAATGGATAGGTTTACAAAGTCAAATGGATTTTATTGATCTAGCATTAGGACTAATGACGGGAATAGGATTTATTGTTGCTGCAAGCATTAAAATCAAAAGAGAAAGATAAATTTTTATTGACAAGTGTATTTTAATAAATATAATAAACATGAATTGAATAAACAACGGTAGGTGAGGTTACCGCAGGGATTTGGATATCCTAAGATTACTGCCGCAAAATTGTGGAGACACAATGCGCTGGTTAGCAGATAAAGTCGCAAAGGCTTTGTTTAATGTAATTGATATGCCCTGTGATACTAAAGCTTGAACGGATGAAATGAAGAATAGAACATCGCTCAAGCAGCGATGTTTTTTTGTGAGGAGGTGAGTTATATGGACGAGGGTTGTCAAAGGCAAATTCAAAGAAGGAGGAAATATAAAAATGAAAAAAGAATTAATGCTAGAATTATTAAATACAAAACAATACAAACAATTACATACTTTATTAATGGAAAACAATGCTGTCGATATAGCTTATCTTTTACAACAAATAGAAATTGGTGATTGTGCTATTGCTTTTCGTTTACTTTCTAAAAAGAAAGCAGCACAAGTATTTTCAAATATGGATATTAAAACGCAAAGTCAACTTGTAGAATTGTTTAGTGAAAAAGAGTTAGAATCATTGATTGAAAATCAATATATGGATGATCTTGTAGATTTAATCGAAGAATTACCTGCAAATTTAGTAACAAGACTTTTAAAACATGTTGATGAAAATCAAAGACAAGTCATCAATCAACTTTTGAGTTATCCTAAAGATAGTGCTGGAACAATTATGACTACTGAATTTCTTTCTTTAAAGAAAGAAACTCAACTTGAAGATGCTTTAAAATATATTAAACAAAATGGAAATCATTGTAAAAGCATTTATACAAGTTATGTTTGTCAAGATAAAAAATTAATAGGAATTGTTTCGACGAAAGATATTTTATTAAATGATGAAAATAAAAGTATTGAGGAAATTTTGAAAGAAGATTTTCAATATGTTTATACTCATACAGATCAAGAAGAAGTTGTTAATATTTTTAGAAAATATGATTTAGTTGTTTTACCTGTTTTAGATGATGAAAAAATGCTTGTAGGAATTGTGACAGTTGATGATGTCATGGATGTTATGGTCGATGAAACAAGTGAAGATATTTCTAAAATGGCTGCTGTAGAACCACATGATAAAAGTTATTTTGAAACATCTGTTTTTGAACATGCTAAACATCGTATTATTTGGTTACTTGTATTGATGTTTTCTGCAACGCTTACAGGAAGTATTATTACAAGATATGAAAATGCTTTTCAAGCAGTACCTTTATTAGTCTCATTTATTCCTATGTTAATGGATACGGGAGGAAATTGTGGCTCTCAAAGTTCTACTTTAATTATTAGAGGGATTGCTTTAAATGAAATTCGTTTTAAAGAAATCTTTAAAGTGATGTTTAAAGAATTTAGAATTGCATTAGTAGTAGGAGTGATTTTAGCAATTGCGAATGGACTTAGAATTTATGTGATGTATCAAGACATTAATATTGCTTTTGTGATTGCTTTATCTTTAATTGTAACAGTTATTTTATCTAAATTAATTGGTTGTATTCTTCCTTTAGTTGCCAATCAAATTGGTTTAGATCCAGCAATTATGGCTTCACCACTTATTACAACAATTGTAGATACATGTTCTATTCTTGTTTATTTCAACATTGCAGTACACATTTTTAACTTATAAATTTTGTGCTACAATATAGAAAAATAAATGGGGGATGAAAAAATGGAAATAAAAACAGTTGCTGTTTTAGGTGCTGGAGCAGTAGGTTCATATATTATTTGGGGACTAGATAAAAAAGTAAAATTAGGTGTTATTGGCGAAGGGGAACGTGCTAAACGTTTACAAAAGGGATGTTTGATTAATGATCAAATGTATTATCCTGAAGTATGGTCACCGACAGAAGCACATGGAGTGGATTTACTGATTGTTTCTTTAAAATATTGTGCTTTAAAAGATGCCTTAAAATCTATTCAAACGATCGTTGATGATCATACAATTGTCATGTCTTTAATGAATGGCGTAGATAGTGAAGAAATCATTGGAGAAGCCATTGGAAAAGAACATCTTATGCCATCTTTAATTAAGATTGCTTCACGTAAAGAAAATGGTTATCGTTTTGATCCTGAAACAACTATTGGAATTGTTTTTGGAGAACTCCAAGCACCTTATCAAAGCAAACGTGTACAAGCAATAGAATCATTATTTGAAAATACAGGAATCCACTTTCGTGCAAGTGAATATATTCAAGAAGAAATTTGGAGTAAATTTCGTTTAAATATTTGTAATAATTTACCTCAAGCTATTTTAGGCGCAGGAGTAGGTTGTTATCGAGATAGTGAACATATGAAATTTATTCAAGGTGGTTTACGTCATGAACTTGAAACTATTGCACACGCTAAAGGAATTGATTTAAGTAAAGCTGATTCTTCTTCATCGCGAGGAAGTGCTGTACCAGCAAGTGCTCGTTATTCAACATTGCAAGATTTAGATGCTAAACGTCATAGTGAAATTGATATGTTTTCTGGAGCATTGATTAAAATGGGAAAGGAGCTTCATATTCCTACACCTTATAATGAATATACTTATCATATGATTAAAGCACTTGAAGAAAAGAATGATGGTTTGTTTGATTATGATCAAGAAAATCAAAGAAATATGTGTTCTAAATAAGAAGATACCAAATGTTATCTTCTTTTTTTATAAAATCAATCTTTTTATTATGTAAAAAATGATTTTTTTCTTTAAAAGTTTGAACATTATGATAAAATGAACAAGGTGGAGGTGGTAATAATGATAGTAGACCCGTTATCCGGTGGACATAATGGTAATAGTGAGGATCATTTACCACCGTCGGTAAAGTTCCTCTTTAAATAAGAGGGGGAAAATAAATGATAAAACAAATGACTTCTGAAGAATTAAAAAATTTAATTCTTCATGGGAATAAAGAAATAATTAAAGAAGTTTTAGAAAATATTCACCCGGCAGATATCCTTGATATTTTGCATGAAGATGAAGATTCATCAAAAGAAATCTTAGAACATTTACCAAATGAAGTTATTGGTGATATTTTAGATGAAGAAGATGATGAAGAACTTATCTTAGAATGGTTGAATTTATTTTCAAAATACAAACAAAAACAAATCTTAGATGAAGTAAGTCATGACGTTATTACGGATGTTATCGGATCAATCGAAGATGAAGATGAAAAAAATGCTTTTTTAGAGTTATTGGAAGATGACGATAAAGAAGATGTCAAACAGTTATTACAATATAACCCAGAAACTGCTGGGGGAATTATGACAACTGAATATTTAGATATTCATGCAAATAATACAGTCAAAGAAACATTGTTATTTTTGCAAACAACGGAAGAAGAACCTAGACATTATCTTTATGTTGTAGATAAAGAAAATGTATTAAAAGGGGTTGTTTCTTTAGGTGATATCGTTACAAGTACCTTTGATACACCAATGCTTGAGATTACAAATCAAAATGTTAAAGCTGTTTATTATTATGAAGACCAAGAAGAAGTTGCAAAGACTTTTAGTAAATATGGATATATTTTGATGCCTGTTATAGATGAACAACATCATTTATTAGGTGTTATTGATATCGATGATGTTATGGATGTCATCGAAGAAGAAACAACAGAAGACATGAACTTATTAGGAGGGGTTGGTTCTGAAGAACGTTTAGATTCAACACTTGTAGAATCTTTTAAAAATCGTATTCCTTGGTTGATTGTCAATCTTTTTACAGCAATTATGGCTTCAAGTGTTGTTAGTGTTTTTGAAGGAACAATTGCGAAAGTTGTTGCTCTTGCAACGATTAGCCCGATTATTACAGGAATGGGTGGTAATGCCGGAACACAAACTTTAACTATTGTTGTTCGTGGTTTATCACTAGGAGAATTAGATAAAGAAAATGCTCGCAAAGTTTTATTAAAAGAAATTGGACTTGGTATTTTAAATGGTGTTATCATTGGGGCATTAGTTTCAGTAGGGGCTTGGTTCTTTGCTGGGAATCCATGGTTTGGTGTTGTAGCTGGACTCGCCATGATTTGTAACATGATTGTTGCCACACTTGCAGGTTATTTTGTACCAGTTATTTTAGATAGATTTCATGTTGATCCAGCCCTTGCCAGTGGGGTTTTTGTAACAACATGTACAGATATGTTTGGCTTCTTTGCGTTTTTAGGACTTGCAACCATTTTAATGTCACATTTACTCTAATAAAAAAACATTGGAAAAAAAGCCAATGTTTTTTTATATAAGTTGATATTTTTTCATGGTCTTATAAATACCATCTTCAGCAATATCATCACATACTTCATCAGCAATTGCTTTTAAACCTTCTTTAGCGTTACCAACAGCGATACCGATATGGCAATACTCTAACATATCAGCGTCATTCATGCCATCGCCAAAGGCAAATGTATTTTCTTGAGGAATATTTAAATGATTGATAAGTGCTTCAATGGCGCTTGCTTTGTTAACACCAACAACGGATAATTCTCCTGAGTCATCTCCAAAAGAAGGAACGGTACAATGAATAACATTGAATGCATCAGAAAAGTTATCTATAATTGTTTGAAAAGGAATATCTTTATTTTCTAAAAAACAAATTTTATTGACATCACTACGATACATACTTTTTCCCTCTATTAAAGATGTAATAAAGTGACTTGGTTGTTCAGCTTTTCTCTTTCTAGCCTTTTCGTCATTTTCTAAATCGCCATAAGTAATCATTTCTAAGCGAGGTACTAAATTTTCACTGGCAAATAATCCACCATTACTTTCAAGATAGTAGTCATAATCATTTTCTTCAAAGAAATCAACGACACGTTTTACATCTTTGTCAGATACTTTTTTATGATAAAGCATTTCATCACCAATGGTTACAAAGCCACCACCAGCACCAATGATGCCATCAAAACCGACATCTAAAATATGTGGGTAGATTTCAGCAAGCGATCTTCCTGTACATAAAAAACATAAATTTCCTTTTTTTCTTGTTTCTCTTACTGCTTTGATTGTTGATTCTGGTACATATTCTCTTGCAGGTCTAACATCAACGAGGGTACCATCAACATCAAAAAAGATAATTTTTTTACTCATAACTAACCTCCAACTTAATTTTAAATAAAAGACCACTTCTCACATAAACTGAAATCTATGCTAATTAAATAGCATATGGTAATTTTATGAAAATGTACAAGCAAAATTATTGGTGAATAACAATCATGAGAAAGGTGGTCTTTCACTTAATTTTATTATAGCGAAAAGAATGTATTGAAATTATTTTTTTCATTTCGTGCAAATATTTTTGTTTTCAATAAAATAAGAGTAAAATTATAAATGGAAGGTGAATGTATGAAAGGAAATACACAGGATTTAACAAAAGGAAGTATTGTCAAAGCAATTATTTTGTTTTCAATTCCTTTATTAATAGGTAACTTATTTCAACAACTTTATAATGCAGTCGATTCTTATGTTGTAGGAAATTATGTTGGAAAAGTTGCTTTAGCGGCAGTTGGTGCAAGTACACCAATCATTAATATGTTGATTGGTTTTTTTATGGGAATTTCAACAGGGGCAGGAGTTGTTATTGCTCAATTCTTTGGAGCTGGTAATACTTGTAAAATGAAAAGAGCAATTCATAATAGTATCGCTTTAACTCTTGTTATGGGAGTTGTTTTAACGATTGTTGGTTTATTATTTAATGATCCAATTTTAAAAGCAATTGGTGTTCCTAGTGAAGTTTTTTCTGAAGCTTCAACTTATTTATCTATTTATTTTTGCGACGCTTTGGCCATGAGCGTATCACACCTCACGGGCTGGAGCATTGAACGGGTGTATCTTCTGTCCGACCTCATCGTGCTTCTCCTATCGCTCAGCTACATCCCC
>OGYL01002958.1_pt1 | contig 11362 bp, 11 predicted proteins | sample 1576541 | NCBI WGS metagenome assembly OGYL01 (sample SAMEA3541551, study PRJEB24748) | human gut metagenome | biome: human gut; feature: human-associated habitat; material: faeces | place: China | collected 2012 | reverse complement strand
CTGTCCTGTCGTCTACCCGCAAAAGCTCATATCCGCTGTAATCTGCAAGCAGCTGTTCCATCTTATCACAAATCCGGGCATTTAACACCCATTCCCTGGTTTCAGCAGGGTCTAACGATTTTAAACACCGTTTTCCCGGCGTATTCCTCCCATGCCCCGCATCCAATACGATTTTAAACATTTTCCGCTTCCTCCTCTACGCTAACGCAATTGTCCAGTTTGGTTTCGTGCCTATTAATGCTGCCCACTCTTCAGCGGTAAACGCTGCTTCTTTTGCCGTCTGGCTAAATGTAATTGTTTGTCCCTCCGCTGTGTCTAATAAGGCATTTATCATGCTCTCCATACTCGCTTTTGAGAGTAATGGCGACCAACGCAGAGACGTACTGCGATGAATAACCCCCTCAATGCGGATATGTTCCAGCTTCACGGCGTTTTCAAAGCTCTTATCCGCAAACCCCGCCGAATCCATTTCCGGCATAATTACTTTTTCTACGCTTACAAGCTCCTTCGCGCTCGAAAAAATATAGGACAGGCTTGCCGGCTGCGCTGACGAACAGTCTACCACGCCAATGTACTTAATTGTCGAATTAGAGCATAAATAATAAAAGCTAGTGCATTTAGAAAAATCGACATCAACTCCTATTGTTTGTGGTCTGATGTCAACAATACGTGAGCTGCTAAACATACTTGTCGGTGTTACAGGCTCTATGTTATATTTTGGCTTAAATACGCTCTGCGTCCACCCGACACCGGCAAACGCGTAGGCATAGTATGTCATGTTCCCGTTTTCTTGATAAACGTCCCAAAACCTGTCATACTCACTCTTTACACCCGCCTCAAACACAGCTTGCTCATTTTCAGCTATCTTAGCCAATTTCTCCGCTATGCTCATTTGCTTTCGTCACCGCCTCATATTCCGCGTCCGTAATTTCGTGGAAACTTTCCGCCGTCAATCCCTCGGCAAGGTAAATCTCCTTGCCGTAAATTTCGCCGTTGGTTAAAACCTTTCCCTCGTCCGCATACAAAATCAATCTTGTCGTCATGCCTGTCCCTCCTTTATGCTAAGCTAAAAGTCCAATTGAGCTTTGTTCCAATTAAGGCAGCCCATTCTTCAGCGGTAAACGCTGCTTCTTTTGCTACTTGGCTAAACGTGACACTCTTTCCTGTTTCCGCATCTGATAACGCATCCACAATCCTTATAAATGTTGCCTTGTCAAGCTTCGTGCTCCATTGCAAATTAAGACCGTTTTGTGATAGTTGTCCGCGCACCTCACCTATATCTTCTAACGCATAACAGTTTTTAAATGTATCATCAAGTCCTGTGCTCGTATTTATTCTGGATACGTCGAGCAATCCTACTGTCTTAAGCTTATAGCAATCCATATATGCACCGTTTAAATTTGCACTGCATAAATTTATTTTTGGCACACTTTGCAACTCAGTACAATGATAAAACAGGTATGTCGCAGCCCCCACGTTAACAAAATCAAATTTTTCCGCGTTTATTGTCTTTAGATTTCTGTTGTAGAAAAACATATACGATATGCTGGTATTTGAAGTTTCAATCACAATCGGTTTTTTGGGGTCGCCATACTCCCAAGCCCAATTATTAAACATATATATAAATGAATTTCGTCCAGTGGTTTGTACGATGTCCCAAAACCTGTCATACTCTTCCTGCTTACCCGCCTCAAACACCGCCTGCTCATTTTCTGCAATCTGCGTCAGCTTGTCTGCTATGCTCATTCGCTCCCGCCTCCAATCAAGGCGTTTTGTATCGACAAAATACCGTCTAACGCCGTCTCAATGTCGCCTACCGAATCCGCAGAAGCCACGCCACACCATTTCGTGCCGTTCCAGAAAATCATGCTCCCAGAATAAAACTGTTCTATTTGCGATGGATATCCATTTTCCCTATAAATTCCTAAATAAAACGTCACCGTATCATCAAATGATGAAGCTCCCAAGACAGATGCATCCATAAACGACGGCAGCATTGTTGCGTTCCACACCAAACTTCCGACCTTTATCCCATTTGTATCATAAATATCAATATATGTGTCAGTGGTCTCATTTGGGTTAATACACTCATCTGGTGGTGTAAATTTAAACGTGCTCACATAAAGCCCGCCTGTCTGCGTCTCGGTTATAAACATATCACTTACTTTTCCGATATACTTAACTCCGCTTATAATGTCCGCCGACACATAACAATACATTCCGAGTTTTGGAGTTGACGGAAGTCCTGCCCAGCTCGATACCACACCTCCCCAATTGGAATTAGTTGCCGCTTCAGGCAGCCTCTCTACCGGAATTTTTCCACTTCCGTCCATTAACTGAAACTCATAAACCTGCAAGCTTCCCGGTACTTCGTTTGTACCTGTTCCAAGCTGAACCGCGTCAATATACGTCCCCTTGCTCGCATCAATCGGGGCCGCTTTTGCTCCTTTCCCGCCAGAAAAACCGTTTCCTGCAACCGCGCCATTTCCCACGGCACCGCCGGCGTTTGCATAAGTGTCAAGCCCAGCTGCACCACCGCCGTTCTTTTCCGCCGCACGCTTTCCTATAACACCTCCATATGATGCATTAGCACCTGCGCCACCGGCAAACCCGCCATTGGTCTCTTTTGCATTTTTTCCAATTGCGCCGCCTTCTGTCGCTCCCGTGTTACCGACTGTTGTTGCTGCGCCTGCCTGAAAACCGCCATCAGCCGTTTGTTTGTCTGCCTTTAAAGCTAAAAGATTATCAACAATGTTTTTGTTATAATAATCTTTTAAAGCATTATTTAATTCTGTTTTAGTCGGATAAGCAGATAAATCAACCAACCCTCCAAAACTATCCCATGTAGTACCTGTCCATGCTACATTCTCACCTGCATTTACGGAAATTACCGTCAAACCGGAAGAAACGTATGTTGGACAAATAAAGAAAGACACAATATCTGTGTCATTTCCTTCATACCCTGTCAAATTGTTTACAAACCTTGAACCAGTTGCTTGCGCATATGGAAAGCCACCAGCGTATGTCCCATCAATATTATAAACATAAGTTTCACCATAAGTTCCAGAACCGCTTGTGTCTATAAAATAATCTCTATAATTTTCCCACACGTCTCCGTTGGAAAATTCGTAATTTTTATTTCCATCTGAATCCTCATACACAAAAGAGAAATAATCTGAAAATTTACCTGTAAAATATGCGCAAGAGGCTTCAAGTGTAATATAACTTTTCTCAATAATATTATAAACTGCACCAATCTCAGGATTTTTTGGTAAGTAAAGCCCCGATGTATAATTCCCTCTAAATTTATAAATTGAATGGTCTTCAAATCCTAATTTTTTTACGGAACCATCATCATTCAGCACATATATACCATCAGATTTGACAAATAACCCCTTCGTACCATCTGGTAAATCAAGAGGGTTAATATCAATTTCCGGCATTATTAAAGGAGTTTTCATCATATATGCCATTTAATCACACTCCATTCTTTTATTCTGTTTTATGTACACCTGTATAAATACAAGGCAAAAGAGCAACATTTCGCGGCCTTGTGGCTATAGAATTAATATTGTTCCCTAAAGACGCATTCCCGCCTTCGTGTGCCCTAACTGTTTTATTATCCTCGCCATCACTTACATATCGCACCCCATGCTCATCGGTAGTAAGCCTTGTTCCGTTCTGTGCCCCACCAAATACACGCCCATTATCAATGCCTCTACCTGCATCATACCCGCGAATGAATTCTCCGCGTAAATCTGGAATATTAAATGTTGTGCTTCCATCTCCAGAGCCAAATGTAATGCCAATTATATTAAACAGAGCACTATAAGTAGTTCTACTTAAAGCACGTCCGTCACAAACAACCCATCCGTCCGGCGCAGTGTCTTTACAATAATAACTTACAAATCCTACCAACATTGAATATAAATCTTCTGCAAGCTTATGAGCATCATTTATTCCATCTTCCATTTCATTCAAATTTGCTGCATTTAAATAGGGAGCACCGCCATTTACCCAAGTATGTTTATTTGTATATGCCAAATTTCCCACCTCATTTAATTTTAGTTTTTAAATACTATATGTGCATTTTTTAAATCTCCCCAATATAATAAAAACACATTATCGCCAACAGTAATTGTGTCAACCGTCTTAATCTTGGCAGAAAATGTGTTAGAGTCAAAGGGGAGCTGTACCGTAGCAATATCATTATTAATTGAAATAACTTTAGCCTGTGTAATTTTAGCTGTGTTTTTAAAGGTGTCATCTTGTTTTAATTTCTTTATAACAAACGGAACTAATTCCTGAATTAATTCACTTAAATCTTTTTCATTCAATTCATATCAACCCCTATAACAGAAAAATTACTGATGTTATTAACACTGCAAGCACTCACGCTCATTGTTCCTCTCCCAGAAAGGGGCAAGGAATAACTATCAATTAAAAATTTTTCTTTCGTCATTTTATTTCTTGGCGTAGCTACAGTTATTAGTTTATTTACCTGAACCTCTCATGACTAAAGTCATAAGGTTCCCAGTCAAGTATTCTAATGAATACAGTATCACTGGGCTAACCGGACAGTTCCTGCCCTTTTACATATGTTAATTATGCTACTTGCAATATTCTTAATCCTTCGTTTAATATATTTATAGCGGCATTTATATCTCTATCATGATGTGTATCGCAACAAGAACAATCCCATTCTCTAACTTCAAGATTTTTAGTTTCCTTGTTTACATACCCACATACATTACAAGTTTGAGAACTTGCAAAGAATTTATCTACTTTTACAATTTGTCTGTTGTTCCAATTAGCCTTATACTCTAACATTCTTACAAATTCAGACCAACTAACATCTGCAATAGACCTTGCAAGTTTATGATTTTTAATCATATTGTTTACTTGCAAATCTTCAAGACATATTATTTTATTGTCTTTAACTATATTAGTAGATAATTTATGTAGAAAATCTTTTCTTTGATTAGCTATTTTCTCATGTCGTTTAGCCACTTTAATTCTTGCTTTATTACGATTAGAACTACCAATTGTCTTTCTTGATAACTCTTTTTGTAATTTAGCAAGTTTATCTAATGACTTTTTGAGATATTTTGGATTTTCTACTATAATGCCATCGCTTGTAATACAAAATTCTTTAATTCCCAAATCTATTCCAACAACTGAACCAGTAGATTGATATTGTGGAAGTTCCACCTCAGTACAACATATTGAACAATAATACTTGCCACTTGGCTCTTGTGAAATAGTAGCATTTAGTATTCTACCTTGAGGGAATTGTTTATCTCTAAATTTTACCTTGCCAAGCTTAGGTAGTTTAATATGTTTTTCTAATACTGAAATACTATTGTTGGTAAATGTAGTTCTGTACGACTTTCGATTATCTTTCTTGCTTTTAAATTTAGGGAACCCTGAATGCTCTTTAAAGAATTTTTGATAAGCAGAATCTAAGTCTTTTAGACTTGTTTGTAATGCCCACTTATCGACTTCCTTGAGCTATTCTAATTCCGTTTTTAATGTAGTTAATAATTTACTGCATTCATTATAACTAATAGATTTTTTGTCATTTTTATAAGACTCAATCTTTTTAGCAAGAAAGTGGTTATATACAAATCTACTACAACCAAACGATTTTTGTATCAATATTTGTTGTTCTTTATTTGGATATATGCGATATTTGTATGCCCTTTCGATGATTTTCACCTCATTTTATCTTTTGTTTTTTGTATATATATTCTGATTTGAGATTCTATGTTCTCAGACACAGTAGCCACAAAATAGCTTGGATTCCATAAATGTCCACTATACAAACTCTTCTTGAGTGTTTCGCCAAATTCCTTCATAGTAATCGTGCTGAAACACCTTTTAAAGATTTTATTAGGTTTGGAATATAATGTTGCGGTGAACAATTTATAAGAAGATGTATATGGTCTAAATCACCATTACACTCTAATATCTCAAAATTATTATCACTTGCTATCTTGTTTAATATCTCTATTAATCTATTCTCTATTGTTTTTGTTAAAATCTTACGTCTATACTTTACGCACCAAACAATATGATACTGTATTGAATATACATATCCTCTACCATATACTTTTATATTAATCACCTTAATGTATAATAACATATGTATTAGATAAAGCCAAGTAAAAATCTATATTAAACTTATTTTTATAATTAACATATGTAAAAGAACAGGATAATGGTTAGTTACCCTATAATTTCAATCATTTTAGAGGTTGTCGTTCATATAGAGTCGCTACTCTCTATACAGTTCTCTTATGAACTTCTTAATGTTTCCATTAAGCACAGACTATATCTTCTCCCTCACCATTGCGTGTTAGGGGCTACCCACTTCGGTACGCTTGCACCTACTTCCCTCAAGAGGAATAGTCGTTGAACGTTCTCCTATTCGGAGCTTCGCTGCTGATTTTCGATTTTGTGAATAGTGTTTAGGGTTTAACCTTGCACCATCTAACAAATTTTTTCTACTTTCGTAACCATCACACTTGAGTGTATTTCATCTCTATGTTGTGGTTTTGTTAGCTTTACGAATTTCCAGCAATTCAAGTAGTATTGTACGGTTTCTCTCCGTATCTACATACAGATTTCTCTATATGCTAACTGTTTCTTCACCTAACTCACGACTAAAGTCACGAGTATGCGGTGAATATTCAATCAAAATGATATAAAGGCAAAGAGGGGAGTGTAATTGATTTTTTCAGCATCCCTTCCTGTTTTGCATATTCTTTTCCCAAAGCCTCACATTGAGAATCAGAATAATACTGAGAATCTTCATAAGGAGGTTTCGTTTTAAGCCCTATTTTCTCAATACTAATATCGCTTAAAGGATTATGATTTTGTATCCTTGCTTTTGCCTGATAACCATTTGCAATGTTACCCAAAACAATGAAATCATTATATACTTTGTCAAAATTATAACTGGTCTCTAAACCTGTCATTTCTTTTTCGTCAATTGTGTAATCCCATAAAATTTCTTTATCTTCATCAAAATCATCTAAGCTTGATAAAGGTTCAATCACAAGTCTTCCGTTTACATCATAATAAATAGAAGCAGAAAGAATTTTTGCATATTCAAGTAAAACATCTGCCATAGTTCCACCTCGCTGCACTGTAGCTGTATATGGACATTTTAATAATTCATTGCCAAAACTATCAAATTTTCCAATATAATAATTCGATAGATTTGGTTCTAGTGGGTCGATCATTTCTGTCTTATCCGATACATTGGTTCCATTGTCATATTTAGATAAACGAAGCAACCCTCTTGTAGCCTCAAACAGATTATTTCCGATATTCGTTTGATATGTACCAGATAGATTTCCGGCTATCGTTCCGTCAAAGTAAGCCCATTTATCAACCCCTTGAATTGTCACAGAACGTTCCGAAGGATTGTATGTATCTGTTGGATTCGTTACACAAAAAACGCCTTGTGGTAAGTATAGCGGGGTATTATCATCAAGATAAATCCCCGCCCATACCTTAAACTTCTGCCCAAACCATATATGATTAATGTCAATTGGATTTCGATTTCTGTCATTATTAATTTTTAATGTACAAGATCGTCTTGCACCATTTTGATAATTGACAGAAATATTACCGCTTATGTCAAACATCTGATTTGTTATATCTTGTTTTTCAGTTTCATCAGCATTTAAAAGTGTTATTTTCACTGCTGTTTTATGCGGCTGACGAATTTTTTTTAGATATTGCTGAAAACTAGTCATACAATAACCACCTCGCCACTAAAAGCGAAATCTGAATATAATGTAACATCATAATTGTTATTCACTTCAATATCGACAATTACAGAAATATATTTATTGTTGTGCAACATATACACATTTACACTGTCTGCATTTGTTCCGTGTGTTGCATAGGGTATATACAAAGACAAACTATCTGTCCAATCCTGAACAGTAAATTTCCGTCTGTATCTCGGATAAAATGTGTATAATACCCATTCATTACCGGTGCGCTTAAACCATGTCTGCAACGTAATATCAAATACAATTAAGCCGTCTCTTAAATATTCGTTTGACATCGCAAGCCGTTCTTCTGTTGACAAAGCCATAATATCAGAGCCAGAATTCTTTGACAACTTTTCAAAATTATTATTTATCTTCTCTCGTACTTCTTCTGCTTGGTCTCCATTGCGAATTTTATCTATTGTTATCATTGTCTTTCACCTCACTCCACATCAAGAACACCATGATTACCAGTCCAATACTTATTGTCATCCCATAAATAACTGTCATCCCAAACATAATTAAGATACGGTGAAACAATGCCGTTATTTGTAAGCAACCAAGTATTGACAGACAAATTAGGATTATTAATCACAGATAAACCATAAGTATCTCCAACTTCAACCCAATCAATAGAAACTGAACGTAAACTATCTACCAAGTTATTTTCGTTGCTGACCTTTAGCTCACTTGAAATCTGTATTTCAAACAAGTTTCCCTCAATATCTTTTAAGAATTTTCTACGAGTATCTGTAGTCAAAGATTTTAATTCTGTCATCATTTGAGGTGTTTGCTTATATTTCCCGTCACCACAACTTACAAAACCAACCAAAGAAGATAGAGAACCGCTCCAATAATTGCTTGGAGATGCTTGAACAGTTGGATATGGAGTGAAATTCTTGATTACTTCAATATCTGTATTATTTGACATATCTCCAATATTTAAATTCAGCCTAAAAATAAACATTTTGCTCAAATACAAAACATTTTCAATCCCACTATCATCTGCAACCATTAAACAATAATGACTCCATTGTGTTTTTACATCGTTGCTTCGCATTGGGTACATAATTCCATTTTCGCTTTTAGGGTATAAATAATAAGAGTAGGATTTGTTATTAGATACCATATAATCCACAACAAAACTTGTGTTTATAGAGTGGATATCTGCAACAAATTCTGTAAATGGATTAGCATTTTCCTTGCGTCTAATTTCAAATTCATCCAAAGACTCAATTAATGTATTGCCAGCATTTAAATTGTAATTAAATTTAGAGAAAAAATCAAAACTTGATACAGAAGCAAAATCATTCGCATCCGAAATAAAATTTTCAGATAAATCTATTTGTTCAATTGCTTCGTCCTGTGTTGCACAAATATAATCACAAATCCATGGCGTTTGATTACCACTTCCACCAATAGCCAAAAATCTATAATATAAATTTAATGGTAGAGAATATTGTGAAGACACATTGCATACAAGCTCATTATCAGCTTTTAATTGCCAAGTACCATATGTAGGCGTTAAATTCGCACTTGGTGACAAATTGCTCAATGGAGTTCTTGCGCCGGTAGCTTCATAAACAACTTCACGAATATCTCCATTTGGTTTAATTAAAACAAAATTCCAGTATTGTTCACCGTAAAATGAAATAGTACTTGTTGTTTCCGCAACAACTGTTCCATAGCGTGAAATAGTCATGGCGAGTTTAGAGTCATCATTTATAAATAATTTCTTTGTAAAAATACCGGAATCGCTTTCACTTACAGAAGACGAGAATTCCAAAAGCTGAACATTTTTAAAAGAATCTTGTCCTTTATATTGAAGGCTAATAAGAATATAAGACGAATCATATACTATAAAATTACTCTTGTCACTTTTCTGGAAAGAAACCCCTGATTGTTCATACAATTTTAATGATGTCAAGCCATTCATAGGATAATTGTCTATATATAAATTACGGCCAAATGCTGAACCTGACACAACCTTAACACCACCCCAATTACATAACATTCCACATTCATTTGGCAGTTGTGTAACAAGGAAATCACCTGACAATTCAGCCGCTTGGTATAAAACATTTATTTTTATAGTTTTAAATGCGAACATATCGTTTTGCGAAACCACTTTAAAAGAAAGCTCATATTCTTGACCAGAAATGAAACCACTATAAGAATATGAAATGTTTCCTACCGAGCCATAAATTCTATTTTTAGAAATCGTATCTTCTATAATTTCTCCTGTAGCACTATTCTTTAATATCCATCCAAACCATTTAACAGAAGAATATTCATCTATGTAATCAACCGTAAATAAACAACTTCGTTTTGTAATAGAGACAGAAGACACGATTTCAACTCCGTCTGAATACAATTTAATTTGCGGTGCTACGTTTGCATAAAATACAGCATAATCACTAGAAATAGTAGGGGAGTCCGCTGTATTAGACACACTCCAAAAACTCATTTTATATTTAAATGGGTCTGACTTCTCACTTTTTGACTTATAACTCACCAAATAAAGCATTCCATTTTTAAATATATCCGAAGATAATTTATTTTTTTCAAATGACAAGTCTGAAACATTATTTTTCAACATATAAATAGCTCCATCAGTAGCACCGTAATCTCCAACACTATATATTATCATACTGTCTATTGAATATATATCACGTTTTAATTCTAATTCGCCATCTTGTGTACATTCGATAAAATCACTTGCTAAATACCACATTGGAAGTGTATTTAAATTAATTCCATTTGTTAATTCAAACGTGTTATATCTCCCATGAGTGCTAGTTGGATAAAATAAATTTATAGATTGTTTGTTAGTTGAATAAAACGTCTGTGGCACAACATATGTGTATTGTACCCGATACGTTTTTCCAACAACAAACTCTCCATCTCCAGAGCTATAATCAAATTCATCATTTTTTGGTCTTACTAAACATCCCTCTTCATCGTCTATTTTGGCAGGAACACACGGATGAGTTGTATAAAATGTATAAATGGGATTTGTTTTAATTGGCGGTTTGTCCGAAGGTACATATAACTTTCCAGCAATAGAACATGTGAGTTCTTCGTCAAACACGTATAACACATATCCATCATCCGTTAAATTCATAATATCAACTTTATATGCATTTATTGGTTCATTTCCGTCAATTACGCATGTGGGTTTAAACGGAATATTTATATCCACAGCCGGATCTCCAATGGTTTCATTTGGACATAAAAATTTTGGTTTATATAATGGCACTTCCTCACCTCGTCTCTTTCTGAATATAATAAAAAGCAGCGAACAAAATACTCACTGCTTCAAAATATAAATATTAAATTTTAACATGTTTTATATATTGACAAAATAACCCACAAATGATAAAATATCGCTTGTGGAAATCCACTGTTTACTGTTGAGTTTCTTCCAATCTTTGTAGACGGTCGATGGTTAAAAGGACGGTTGCCTTGTCATCCCGCTTGGGCGGAATGGAGGCGTGTGTATAGCCCTTGACGGGAAATAATTCTCGAAGGGAGGCTGATACATATAACTCTTCAAGATGTATTTTGGATTATCT
>OGYL01002954.1_pt1 | contig 11372 bp, 8 predicted proteins | sample 1576541 | NCBI WGS metagenome assembly OGYL01 (sample SAMEA3541551, study PRJEB24748) | human gut metagenome | biome: human gut; feature: human-associated habitat; material: faeces | place: China | collected 2012 | reverse complement strand
GAAAAGATATTTCATGCCCCGGCCCGCGCCGCGCCAATTGCCGCGCACACGCCGGAAATGCCGCCGCCTACAACCGCCACATCAAACAGTTTGTTTCTCATCTTTTATCCCATTCCTCCATGCACAAATGAGCGGACTTAAACCTTTGGCTTAAGTCCGCATTTTAAACCGTATTTTTTAAATATCCTGTTTAAAAAGCATTGCCGCGCCGATAATGCCGGCGTCGTTCCCCAGCTTTGCCGCAACTATTTCGGTTGCAGGAACGCCTGCCGCGCTGCTGGTATAAATCTGCGTATCCACATATTTTCTGAGGGGGGCAAGCAGTGTTTCGCCCTCTTTGCTGATGCCGCCGCCAATAACAAACTTTTTCGGCTCGAAAATATTAATCAAATTAGCAGTGCCTACGCCAACATATTTTATGTATTGATCCACAATTGCTTTTCCTGCCTCGTCGCCGTCACGCATTGCATCAAAGGCCGTTCTGCCGCTGATTTTGGATTCATCCCCACCAATCATCTGATGGATTTTGCTGTCGGGATATTTTTTAATTTCCTCTGCGGTTTCACGAATCAGGCCGGTTACAGAGGCATACGCCTCCCAGCAGCCATATCTTCCGCAGGTGCAGGGCGCACCGTCTGCCACAATAACCATGTGTCCCAGCTCGCCGCCAGCATGGTTAAAGCCGGCATAAATTTTGCCGCCGATCACAATGCCTCCGCCAACGCCCGTCCCTAAGGTAATCACAACAACGTCCTTTTCTCCAGCTGCAGCTCCCGCAATGATTTCGCCGAACGCCGCCGCATTCGCGTCGTTTTCAATATAAACTTCCACATTGGGGAAATATTTTTTCAGTTCATCGCCCACCGGCGCGTCGATAAACGCCGGAAGATTGTTGGCATACACCACTTTCACGTTTTCAACGTCGGGTGTGCCCGGGCTTGCAATGCCGATGGACTTAACCTCAGACTCAGAAATTCCCGCGTCTGCAATCAGCTTTTTGCAAAGGTCCGCCATGTCCTTCATAATTTCCGCAAAGGGGCGCAACCGCCCTGTGGGAACCGAACCCTTCGCAATAATTTCACAACTTTCGTTTACGACTCCGGCAGCGATGTTGGTGCCGCCCAGATCGATACCTATGTAATACATTTTCCCTCATCCTTTTCTTTATTTTTTTATATAATTTTATTTCAATCTTCTTTGCCGCAGCGCCTCATACATCAGCACTGCCGCCGCCACAGAGGCGTTCAAAGAATTGATTTCACCAGCCATAGGAATCCGCACGAAAAAGTCGCAGCCCGCACGGATTTTTTTCGTAATCCCCCTGCCCTCTGAACCAACCACCAAAGCAATCGGCCCGGTAAGGTCTGCGTCGCACATTTCCTGCTCACCCGCCATGTCGGCCCCGGTAATCCAAAGCCCGTTTTCTTTCAGTTCGTTCATGGCCTGGGTTAAGTTCCCCACCCGGGCAACGGGCGTGTGAGCCGCCGCCCCGGCGGAGGTTTTAAACACCACTGGGTTTACGCCGGCAGACCGGTTTTTTGGAATAATCACGCCATGGGCGCCGGTGCAGTTGGCCGTTCGGATAATGGCGCCCAGGTTGTGCGGGTCTGTAATTTCGTCTGCAATAATCACGAAAGGCGGTTCCTGTTTTTCTTTCGCGCAGTTTAAGATATCCGCAACCGTAACATAGGAAACCTCAGCACACACAGCAACAATGCCCTGATTTGCTTCAGTTTTCGCCAACTCGTCAATCTTGTCCGGCGGCACCGCTTTAAACGGCACGCCTTTTTCTTTCGCGGCGGCAATGATTTTTGAAATCTGCGAGCCATATGCCTTGTTGCTGATATAAATTTTTTCAATGGGCAGGTTTGCAGCCACCGCTTCAAAAACAGGGTTTCTGCCCTCAATTGTGGTAAGTTCTGTCTTAATCATACCTGTTTCCCTTCAAAAGTTTATCCTAACACCCAACTTGGCAGCCATGTGAGCGCGTCCGCATACCAGGCGGGAATTCTCATTCCTGTTAAGACGGGGTAAAATGCAATAAACAGCACCAGCACGCACACCAAATATGCCCTTATGGGTATTTTTGCAATTGGATATCGTTTTAAAATCTCTCTCAGTCCATAGGCAATTGCCAGCGTCACAAAGATGACGCAGGGGAAGAAGTGGTAGATAAACGCCTGCCGCGAAATCAGCACCCACGGAAGATATAACGCGCCGAAGCCCACCAAAATTGTATTCATTTCGGCGTTCCGTTTCCCTTTTACTGAAAGATAAATTAAAAATCCCATAGACGGAATGGTGAGCCACCAAACCAGCGGGTTTCCAAAAGAGGAAATTCCCTGGGCCTGGGTTTCGGGAACAAAGTCCCAATTGGGATTATACGCGTAAAGCGGCCGCATGTCAAGAGGCCACGACCACCACGGTGACCCGTAGGGGTGGGTTTCCGTCAGCTGTGAATGATAGCTCAGCATGGTTTGCTGATTGTCCCAAAAATAGCTGATATCTGCCGCGTCGGACAAAATAATTGGCAGATAGGACAAAAAGTAAATCACAAACGGCACAACAATAAAGAAAACCACGGCGGCGGCAAGGGTTTTAATCAGGTTCGGCACAAATTGTTTTAAAATCTTGTCCGCATCCCCCACAAGCCGGCCCTCTTTTGCGGCTCTGTATTCAAAAAAACGTTTCAGCAGCGTCCAGAAAAACAGCACACAAAGGCCAATTCCGGCATATACGCCCTGCCATTTTGTCGCCACGCCAATGCCGAAAAACAGACCGCTTAACCCCAAAGGCAGCAGAGTTCTTTTAACGCCCCCGTCATAAAAGTTTTGCTTCGTATATTGATACATGAAGTAATACATCAGCATAGCAAACAGTGCGGTAAACGAATCGATGGTAGCAAGGCGCGTCTGGGACAGATGCATAAAATCAAACGTAAACAGAAACGACGCCACAAAGGCCCATTTGGAATCTTTTAAAATCTGCTTGCCCAAAAGAAAGGACACCGGCACCATCAAAACACCGCAAAGCGTTCCGAAAAACCGCCAGCCAAAGGGATTTACGCCAAAAATCATCATCCCCAAAGAGATTATCAGCTTGCCCAAAGGCGGATGGGTATTTTCATAGGGCCAAATCCCGTTTATATATTCATAGGCAGTTCTGGGGTGATACACCTCGTCAAAATACGTACCGTCATACCAGGTATATTCATAAATAGCCTTGTCCTGTTCGTCGAACATCAGGTTTGCCGTAGAATTTTCAGAAATTGCCGCAACAGGGGAAATTAAATTCTGTTCCCCGTCAAAACAGGCGATTTCGTTTATGAAAAAATTGCCCTCATCCACGGTAATCTTCATAAATCTTCCCCGCTCCTGAGCAAAAAAACCGTTCCAGTTGAACACAGAATCCACTACCAACTCGGTTGCGTCGCCAAAAATCAGCTCCGCGTTTTCCTCGCCCTCCGCCGGATCAATGCCAAATGAAACGCTTAAAATCCGTTCAACTTCGCTGTCAGAGTCCCTTCGGCCAATCCAGCCCAAAAAGAAGTTTATCCTGTCAAATTCCTGTTCTTCTCCAAAATCCAAAATTACGGTTTCGCCGGGCGCTTCCGGCCGAAAGCCGGTTTCCGGCGCAGACATGCTGCCCAGATTCACAAAGGCCGAAACGCCGTAAGCCAGGGTTAAAACACTAACAATGATAAAATCCTTTTTTGTGTAGCGAACCTTGTCGCCGTTTTTTTCAATACAGATAATTTTGGGTGTTCTCATTTCCGGCAGCTTCACGTCGTCGTGAATCACCATTTTATACCACACCACGGCCATATATCCGAAAAAGATGATATGCACCCACGACAACGCAATAAACGACTGTTCGGGGAAGCTGATGAACCCCTCGTTGTCTAATAACGTAATGCCGGTTTGAATAAAACTCAGCACCGTTGCCGCTCCGAAGGCAAACAGCATGCGTTTGTCCCGGGTATAGATATAAATCACCAGCAAAATTAAGATGAGCGGGAACATATACCGCTCGTGCATGGTGTGGGCAAGCATATAAATGCTTAAGATATTGAAGCCGCCCAAAATCAAAACGCCCGACCTGTTTTGGGCAAAAAACGTGCCCAGGCCAATTGTAAGGGAGGTTAAAATAATGCCGATAAATCCCCAGCTCTGATAGGAAATGCCCAAAAAGGTTCCGGCCGTGTCTGCCCAGTTTAACCCAAACGCGCCGAACACATTAGCAGCGTTTAAGCTCGCATAGGGATACTGCCCTGCGGCTTCCTTATAAAGCGCAAAAAACCTTCCGAAGTCTAAGCCGAAAATGGGGATTGCCGCTGCCACGGTAATGGCCGCAGACGTTAGAAGTCCCAGCAAAAACTTCTGCAGGGAAAGGAAGCGCTTTTCTTCTTTAAACTCTGAAACAACGTCGTAAATCAGCCAGAAGCCCAAAAGCGGCAGAAATATAATCATCTGCGGCTTTGTCAGCATGCCGACGGCAAACGCCACAGCCGCCTGAAAATATCGTTTTCTGTAAACCGAAAAGATGAGCCAGAAAATCATCAGGGTATAAAGCCCGTCAATCTGCCCCCAGAACATCGAATTTAAAATATAAGCCGGGTTAAACAGCAATGCCAACGACAAAATTCCTGCTGTTTTCTTGCCGAATTCGTCATAGGCCAGCTTGAAAACCACCAGCGCGCTCACCGTGTCTGCGAGCACCGGAACAAGCTTGATCAGCGCTGTATAAGCGTCGCTTCCAAAGGAGATGTGAAACAGTTCTGCCAGTCTGCCAATGACAGTTAATACATAGAGGTAAAGCGGCGGGTAATCCACAAAATATTCCGCGCCCAGCGGGCCGTAAAACTCGCGAACGCTTTCGTGTCTTCCCAAATCCGCCCATGCGGAAAACAAGCTCATGTCGGAAGAATGGCCGAAAAAAGTTTGGGAGAGCCACACCTTAAGCGCCGTAATGACCAAAATAAGCGCAACAAAAACAATGGTATGTGTTCTTCCGGTTTTCTTTTCCATCTCATTTTCGCTTGTCAACATTCTATACGCGCCCCAAAGCAGGGCAACATAAAGCGCCGCAGAAACTGTCAGGTAATTCAATCACATTCTCCCCTCTTAATAAAAACCCTGGGAATTGCCTTTCCCATTTCACGGTAAAAAGCCCTATTTTTGAATCTCGTCGTAAAGGGTTTCTACCGCTGTGCGAAGCTGATCGTCCTGAGACGGTTCAAGGGTTGTGAGCTTCGATTTCAGCTCGTCGGGCAGGTCAACCTCAATGTCCGGCATAATGCCCTTTTTATCAATGCATTCGCCTTTCGGCGTATAATATCTTGCATTGGTCAGATAAATGGCCGTGTCTTTCGTCAGCATATAGGGCGTTTGGCCTACGGCCTTGCCATAGGTTTTTTTGCCGATAATTTTTGCTGCCCCATAGGCCTGGATGCTGCCAGCCATCAGTTCCGACGCGCTGGCTGTGCCCTCGTTTACCAAAATGGCCATAGGAAGCGCCAAATGGTCTGCATCGGAATAAAAATATTGTTTCTTTCCCTTGTTGTCCTCCAAATATGCAATGGTGCCCTTGGGCAGGAGCATGTCGGTCATTTGAAGTACGCTGTCGGCGTAGCCGCCGGGATTGTTTCTCAAATCAATAATCAATCCTTTTGCACCGCTCGCCTGAATACTTTCCAATCCTTCAGAAAATTCGTCCACTGTGCCGTGCTTAAACTCGGAAATACGGATATATCCAAGGTTTTCGTCCAGCATTTTATACGACACTGTGTCCACCGGAATCACGTCCCGTGTCACATCAAACACCTTTTCCTCCCCGTCCCGCAGCACATGGATTTTAACAGATGTTCCGGCAGCCGCGCCTTCGCCGCGGATGTGGTCCACCACGTCGTTGTAGCTGTCCTGGGTAACGGTCATGTCGTCCACCTGGGTTACAACATCGCCGGGAAGAATCCCGGCCTTTTGCGCCGGAGACCCGTCTGTAGGAGAAATTACCACCATTTGGTTCTGTTCTGCATTATAGCTTACCGTAATACCCACGCCCACATATTCCTCTTTGGTGCTTTCCTCATAGGAATCGAACGTGGTGGCGTCAAAATAGTAAGAATATGGGTCTTCTAAGCTTGCAACCATGGCGGATATGGCATAGTCGTTCATTTTGTCCATCTGCTCGTCGCTTAACTGGTCCACGTAATGTTCGCGGATTAAGTTCCGGGCCTGGGCCACAACGTCATATTGACTGAATCTGAAGTAAAAATAAGTTCCTGTAACAGCAACCGCCGCCGTTGCAATAAATGTACAAATTGCCGTTGCAACAAGTGTTTTTTTTGTGAACAACTTACGCATCTCCCTGAATGAATATGATATATTACTATGATATGTAAGGCATGGGGTCTGTAGTCTTGCCATTGATTAAAACTTCAAAATGCAGGTGGTTTCCGGTGGAATTGCCCGTTGTGCCAACCTTTGCAATAACCTGACCTTTTGTCACCTTCTGTCCGGCCGATACCAAAAGCTTGGAGGAATGGCCGTAAAGCGTAGATGTGCCGCCGCCGTGGTCTACAACAACGCAGTTGCCATAGCCGCCGTTCCAGCCGGCCATTTTCACCGTGCCGTCTGCCGCAGCTAAAATGTTTGAGCCGCCGGGGGCCGCCAGGTCAACGCCGGAATGAAACTTCTGGGTTTTATAAATCGGGTGCAGGCGGTATCCATAAGGCGAAGAAATCCGCACATAGCTGGGCGCTGGCCAGCAGAACTTGCCGCCGGTATATTTCACCGTGTCTGTGGTTTTGGAAAGCTTGGGAACCAAAGAAGCCTTTAAATCCTCCTCCTCTTTCCGCGCCTTTTCATACACCTTTTTATAGCTTTCAATGTCCTGTTCTAATTCTTCCGTCAGCTTTTCCTTTTCATCCAACTTTGTCTGAAGCGTGTTTTCTTTTTCCGAGGCAATTCCCCTGGCCTCTTCCTGCTCGCTTTTTTTCGTTTCCACAACAGCCTTTGCGGCTTCAACGCTGTTTTTTAAGCTGACCATTTCATCAATAACAGCCGTGTCATGCCTTGTAATTTCATTTATGGTTTCCACATGGGCCAAAAATTCAGAAAAGCTTTCCGAAGACAGCAACAGCTCTAAATAGGAGCTTGCCGAGGTTTCGTCCATGGAGCGCAGCACCTCTTTAAACTCGTCGTTGCGCTTTTCAATGTTTTGTTCATGCTTTGCAATTTCTTCTTCTTTTGCCTTAATCTCTGCGTCTGCCTCGTCAATAATCGAATCGATTTCATAAATCTCGGTCTGCACAATGTCGATTTCCCTGTCTAAGGCTTCGCTTTCTGCCACCACGTCTTCTTTCTCCGCTTCGGCAGCTTTTATTTTGTCCAGCGCCTCCTGCTTTTCCTTGCTGGCGTTATTAATTTTTTCCTGCACGGTTTGTGCATGAACCACAGCCGTGTTGTCGTTCGTCAGGCCAACGGGGAGGCAAAGCAGAACCGCCGCCGCTACCGCAATCAGTTTCCGTCTTGTTTTCATTTGCACACTACTCCTTTAACAACAATTCGCACGCCGCGTCAAACTGCCGGTCAATTTCAACTTCCACTTTGTCAATCTCATTGTTCAATGCATTTTGTGTGGTATAGTCCATCACACCATACGCATATAATCCCAAATCAGACTGAAACTTTTCCGTTGCCGAGGCTGTAAAACTGTCAAATGTATCATCAACATTCCCTGTGTAATACCCAAGCACCGTGAGTCGTTCTTCAATGGCCCGCACGTCTTCCGCTTTTGCACCCACAGAATACCGGTCGTTTATAGTCATGGGCGTCAGCCCCGACGCATCATAAGGTTCATAAACGTTTTTCACCCGCACATCCGGCTCAATGCCCAAACCGTTAATTTTGCTGCCGTCGGGTTTTGTAAACTCTGCGACGGAAAGCTTAATGTCACCCAGCTGAAATCCGGGAGGGTTAATCAGGCGCATAAATTCCTGCATGCTGCCCTTGCCATAAGTGGTAGCTCCCACAACCTTGGCAAGTCCTAAATTTTGCATTGCTCCTGCAAAAAGTTCTGCTGCACTGGCGCTGTTTTCATTCACCAGCACCACCATTTTTCTGTCCGGTGCTTTCTTAAATTTTGCGTTAGACTTTAGTTCTGTGCTGAACCGTTCGTCGTTATACTCAATTTTTGTTAAAACTGTGTCTTTCGGTACGAACAAGCTTAATATGTCAATGACACTGGAAAGGTCGCCCCCGGGATTATCCCGAACGTCAATAATCAGTTTTTTAATGCCCTGCCCCTCAATGTCGGCCAGTGCTTTTTCCACCGATTCCGGTGTGCTTAGCGCAAATTTACTGATATAGATATAGCCAATGCCATTGTCCTCCACTGTGTAACCCACGGTTTCGGCCAAAACACGCCTGCGCTGAACAGAAAGCTCCACATCTGCGTCTCCTCGGTGCACCTTAAGGTTCACCATGGTTCCTTCGTCTCCTTGAATGAGCGCCGAAGCTTCGTCTAACTCCAATCCAACAATGCCCTGTCCTTCCACTTGAAAAATAACGTCCCCTATCTGCATGCCAGCATCAAATGCGCCGCCTTCGGGGTTCACCTCAACAATTTTAATGCCTTCGGGAACTCGCTCGATTGTTACACCAATGCCCACATAGGCCTTTTCCACAACGTTCACAAACTGTTCCAACTCTTCCTGGGTAAAATAGTCCGAATGCGGGTCTAAGGTGTCGGTAACGGCTTTGATGGAACCCTCCAAAAGCGTTGGGTCCATATTCATCACATAATCTAACACCGCTTCATACATGGCGTCTTTGTCCGCATCAAAACGATAATCCTCCGCAATTTTGTTGATAATGGCCCGAATGTAACGAGACGCCGTCTGCCCGGGCGTTTCCGCCGCATTGACCAAAGTTGCCCCCTGGGGCATAATGAAAATCACTGCCGCAAGCAGGGTTGCAAGTATTTTTCTAATCTTTTTCATTGGTACCTCCCTTTTTGGGAATGTTCATTCCCTACATGTGTCTTGGTGCCGAAATGCCCAAAACTGCGAGGGCGTTTTGAATCACCTGCCCAGTAGCGGAAACAAGTTTTAACCGCGCCTCGGCAAGAGATGTGTCCTCGCAGTCCACCTTGCACGCGCTGTAAAAGCCGTGAAATGCGGTGGCCAGCTCCATAGTGTATTTTGTAATTTTGCTGGGATCCCGGGCCACAGCTGCCAGCTTAATTTCTTCCGGGAACCGCGCAAGCTCTTTCATTAAATCAATTTCCTTAGGATCGGTCAGGCGCGTTAAACTTAAGCCGTCACAGTTTTTAACGGAAACACCCTTGTTTGCCAGCATATTTATTATACCGCAAATGCGGGCATGGGCATACTGCACATAAAACACGGGGTTGTCGCTGGACTGGCTCACCGCCAGCTCCAAGTCGAACTCAAAGTGGCTGTTTGCCTGGCGCATGTTAAAGAAAAACCGTGCCGCGTCTACACCAATTTCCTCTAACAGGTCGCCTAAGGTGATGGCCTTTCCCGTTCGCTTCGACATTCTCACCGCTTCGCCGTCGCGCACTAAGCGCACCAGCTGCATTAAAATAATTTCCAGCCTGTCCGGCTCTATCCCTAACGCTTGCATGGCGGCCTTAAGACGCGCCACATGGCCGTGGTGGTCTGCTCCCCAAATGTCAATGGCGGTGTCGAACCCGCGGCTGACCAACTTATTTTTATGATATGCAATGTCTGCGGCAAAATAGGTCACAAACCCGTTTGCGCGAACAAGCACGTCGTCTTTTTCCAGGCCAAACTCCGTGGCCTTAAACCAAATCGCGCCCTCCTGTTCGTAGGTATAGCCGCGCTCTGTAAGCTCTTCCACAGTTTTTAAAATGTCACCGTTTTCGTGCAGCTTACTTTCGTGGAACCAAACGTCGTAATGAATGCCATAGTCAGAAAGCCCGTCTTTCATGGCATCAATATTTTTATAAAGGGTCGCGTCAATCAGCGCGGCCTTTAACTCCTCCTCCGGCACGTTTAAAAACCTGTCGCCGTGCTCTTTGGCAAAGTTTTCTGCGTGCTTGCGCACGTCGTCGCCGTGATATCCGTCTTCCGGAAATTCCACAGCGTCCTCGCCCAGCAGGGCCTGCTTATACCGTGCTGCCAGCGACACCGCCAGCTTTTCAATCTGGTTTCCTGCGTCGTTCACATAAAACTCTTTTGTCACATCAAAGCCTGCCAGCCTTAAAATGTTAGCCAAACAGTCCCCCAAAGCGCCGCCTCGGGCATTTCCCATGTGCATGGGCCCTGTTGGATTGGCGCTGACAAACTCTACATTTACCTTTTTGCCGCCGCCAAAATTCGTCTGCCCAAACTGGTCTTTCTCTGCTTCAATGGTGCTCAAAATTTGTGTAACATAGGCGGGGTCCAGTTTAAAGTTGATAAACCCCGGCCCGGCAACAGAAACTTCCTTAATATAAGTGTCCGCGTAATCCATGTTGGAGACCAGAATATCTGCAATGTCCCTGGGTGCGCGCTTTGCCTGTTTTGCCATGAGCATGGCCGCATTCACAGAAAAGTCGCCGAAGTTTTTGTCCTTAGGCTCTTCAATTAAATAATCGGGAACGCTGCTTGCCGCCAGCTCTCCCTTTTGGTTTGCCGAATGAATTGCCCCGTCTGTCACATTCCTTACGAGGCCGGTTATGTCTTCATATAATGTCACTGATTTTCCACCTTTCTTATGTAAACATGCAGGCTGTTGCGAACGGGATCGCTGTCGTTAAGCTGAACAAAATAGTCTAGCTCAACCTCTCCTCCGCTGTCATCTACGTCCACGCGCATTTCGTTGGTATACACATCCACGCTGAGGCTCCCGTAGGGCGTTCTGTAAATTCCTGTGTACTGCTTGTTGGCCTCAAACACCATCTGCGACGCACCGCCGCCGTTTTCAAAGCGGATCATGGACACATAGTCGTCCTTAATCTTCAGCGTAGTGGTGGTGTTGTCATACCCCGTTATTTCGCTGCCCTCGTAGGACACATAAAATCTTCCGTCACGTTTTAAATATCTGCCTGCCGTGGTCAGTTCAAAATTGTCGTCCTCGCCGTCAACCGTCTGTCTGCCCGACAGCGTTATCCAAGCGTTTGTTTCCATACTGTTCTCCTCACATGTATTTTTCAATATCAATTTTTTCCACGCCGCCCGGAATCTCCTGCTGCAAAAACTTAGATCCCAGCTCGGCAAAATCGTCCGGACAGTCACTGACAAAAAATTGATACTGTCCGTCTGCCTTCCCGGTGCACAAAAGCCCGTTTTGCTCTAAATAGTCTTTCACAAACCCGGCGGTGACCCTTCCCGGGTCAATAAGCGT
>OGYL01002952.1_pt1 | contig 11379 bp, 9 predicted proteins | sample 1576541 | NCBI WGS metagenome assembly OGYL01 (sample SAMEA3541551, study PRJEB24748) | human gut metagenome | biome: human gut; feature: human-associated habitat; material: faeces | place: China | collected 2012 | reverse complement strand
TTGCACACTTGTGCAGCTATGAATTCATGTGGCGCTGGCGAAACAGGCTGCGGGTTCGGTTGTCTGGGTTGTGGCGATTGCGTGGCTGCCTGCCAGTTTGGCGCAATCTCTATCAATCCTGAAACTGGCATTCCTGAGGTTGATGAAGAGAAGTGTACGGGTTGTGGTGCTTGCGCCAACGCTTGTCCACGTCATATCATCGAGCTCCGCAAGAAGGGTCCTAAGGGCCGTAGAGTTTACGTTCTGTGCGTAAACCACGACAAGGGCGCTGTTGCCAAGAAGGCTTGTAGCGTTGCTTGCATCGGATGCGGTAAGTGTCAGAAGGTCTGCAAGTTTGATGCTATCACCATTGAGAACAATGTGGCTTATGTTGACTTCAATAAGTGCCGCATGTGTACCAAGTGTGTTGACGAATGCCCAACAGGTGCTCTCGTAAAAGTAAATTTCCCAGTTAAGAAAAAGGAGGAATAATCATGAATTTGAGAACTTTTAGAATTGGTGGAGTTCACCCAGAAGAGAATAAGATTACTGCCGAGATGGCTACTCAGGTAGCTCCTCTCCCTAAGCAGGCTATTTTCCCACTTGGTCAGCACATCGGTGCTCCTGCCAAGCCTGTAGTTGCCAAGGGCGACAAGGTGAAGGTGGGTACACTCATTGCTGAGGCTGGTGGCTTTGTGAGTGCTCCTATTTACAGTTCCGTATCAGGAACTGTGTTCAAGGTAGATACATCTATTGATGCTACCGGTTATCGCAAGCCTTGCATTATCATTAATGTAGAAGGCGATGAGTGGGAGGAGAGTATCGACCGCTCTGATAAACTCGAGACGCTTGAGGCTCATACTGAGCTTACTCCAGAGGAAATCGTAAACCGCATCAAGGTAGCAGGTGTCACTGGTATGGGTGGTGCCGGTTTTCCTACCTTCATCAAGCTTTGTCCTCCTCCAGGAGCCAAGGCTGAGTGCGTCATCATCAACGGTGTAGAGTGTGAGCCTTATATCACAGCCGACTATCGCCTGATGATGGAGCATGCCGATGAGATTCTCGTTGGTTTGAACCTCCTGATGAAGGCGGCTAAGGTAGAGAAGGGCTACATCGGTATCGAGGATAACAAGCCTGCTGCCATCAAACTCTTCGAGGAGAAGACAGCTAATGACGTTCGTATCGAGATTGTACCTCTGGCTAAGAAGTACCCTCAGGGAGGTGAGAAGCAGCTGGTGGATGCCGTTATCCGCCGTCAGGTTCCTGCTCCTCCAGCTATCCCTGTCAACGTTGGAGCAATTGTTCAGAATGTAGGTACTGCCTTCGCTGTTTATCAGGCAGTTATGAAGAATAAACCTCTCTTCGAGCGCTATACTACCGTAACCGGCAAGCAGGTGAAGAACCCGGGCAACTTCCTCGTGCGTATAGGAACTCCATTCTCTCAGATGATAGAGAATTGCGGCGGTTTGCCTGAGGGTGACAACAAGGTATTGGCTGGTGGTCCGATGATGGGTAAGGCTGTAATCAGCCTCGATGTACCGGTAACCAAGGGTACCAACTCCATCACCGTATTGACCGATGCTGATGCTCATCGCAAGAAGGCTCAGCCATGTATCCGCTGTGCCAAGTGTGTGGATGCCTGCCCAATGGGCCTGGAGCCATACTTGCTAGCTACCTTGAGCGTAGTGAAGGATTATGAGCGCCTGGAGGCAGAGGAGGTAACATCCTGCATCGCCTGCGGTTCATGCCAGTTCACCTGTCCTTCACATCGTCCTATCCTCGATAATATTATCAATGGTAAGGGTGCGGTAATGGGCATTATCAGAGCTCGCAACGCCAAGAAGTAAGCGTTCACGTCAAGAATGAATTTCATTTAAGAAAGAATTTAAAAGATAAAATGGGAAAATTAATCGTTTCATTATCGCCACACGCTCATGGAAATGAGAGCGTAGAGAAGAACATGTACGGAGTGATTATCGCTCTCGTGCCTGCCATCCTCGCATCTTTCTATTTCTTCGGCTTGGGTTCAGCAGTCGTACTGCTCTCCTCTGTGGCAGCCTGCGTCTTCTTTGAGTGGGCAATTACAAAATATCTCCTGAAGGAGGAGACCAGCCTGCTCGATGGTTCTGCCATCATCACCGGTCTCTTGCTCGGCATGAACTTGCCAAGTAACCTTCCTCTCTGGATCATCATCATCGGTGCCCTGTTTGCCATCGGTGTAGGTAAGATGAGCTTCGGCGGTTTGGGTAACAATCCTTTCAATCCCGCATTGGTAGGCCGTTGCTTCCTGCTCGTCAGCTTCCCTGCCCAGATGACTTCATGGCCTGTTGCCGGACAGATGCTCAGCTATACAGATGCAACAACCGGTGCTACTCCGCTGGCTATCATGAAGACAGCCATCAAAACGGGCGATGCTTCTGTTCTCAACCAGTTGCCTGATGCGATGAGCCTGCTCTTCGGTGCTACAGGTGATACCTTCGGTGCCGGTACTACCGGTGAGGTTTGTGCATTCGCCCTCTTGCTCGGTTTGGCTTACATGCTCTGGAAGAAGGTCATTACCTGGCATATTCCAGTCAGCATCATCGCTACCGTATTTGTATTCAGCGGTTTGATGCATTTGGCTAATCCTGTTTATGCCAATCCTCTGGCTGTCATCTTCAGTGGTGGTCTGATGCTCGGTGCCATCTTCATGGCTACTGATTATGTAACCTCTCCGATGACCCGCAAGGGCATGCTTATCTACGGTGTATGCATCGGTCTGCTGACCGTCATCATCCGTAACTGGGGTAGCTATCCAGAAGGTATGTCGTTCGCCATTCTTATCATGAATGCGTTCACACCTCTTATTAACACATACGTTAAACCAAAGCGCTTCGGTGAGAAGCCTGCTAAGAAATAAGGAGGACAGAGACATGCAGAAATTAGAATCATCATTAAAGAACATGGTGCTTGTGCTGGTGGGCGTAGCGCTCATCGTAGGTGCCGTGCTTGCATATATCAATCATCTTACATCTGGTCCTATCGCCGAGAAGGCTGCACAGAGTCTGGCTGCCGGTATTAAGAGTGTGATGGGTACAGAAGAACTCCAGGTGGCTGAGCCTGAAGAGGTGAAGCAGGAGTTTGGCGGTAAGGAATTCTCTTTCATCATCCACAAGTGCTCTGACAAGAGCGGCAAGCAGCTGGGTGCTGCCGTAGAGAGTACAACCGGTGGTTTCGGTGGCGATCTGAAGGTGCTCGTAGGTTTCGATACCGAGGGCAAGATTATGGGTTATACCGTGCTTCAGGCTTCAGAGACTCCGGGTCTGGGCGCCAAGGCTGCTACCTGGTTTCAGAAAGACGGAAAGGGTAGCATCATCGGTAAGACTCCAAAGGATGGCGACCTCCACGTATCTAAGGACGATAAGAGTGGCAATGCAGTAGACGCCATCACCGCTTCTACCATTACCAGCCGCGCCTTCCTCAAGGCTATCAACCAGGCTTATGCCGTTTATGCCAAGAAGGATGTTGACGGCGAGAGCGGTGCATCTCAGAAAGCAGATGCAGAGAGTGGTGTATCTAAAGTTGAACATAACGAAAAGAAAGGATAAACCGATATGAGTAATGTTAAGATTTTGATGAACGGACTCATCAAGGAGAATCCAACCTTCGTGTTGCTTCTCGGTATGTGTCCTACTTTGGCTACAACAACCAGCGCCATCAACGGTCTCTCTATGGGATTGGCTACCATGGCGGTGCTGATCTGTACCAACTTTGTTATCTCCTGTATCAAGAAGATTACACCCGATATGGTTCGCATCCCTGTGTTTATCGTAGTGATTGCAGCCTTCGTTACTATCCTTCAGATGGTGATGAGCGCTTATGCTCCCGACAGCATCAATCAGGCGCTGGGTATTTATATTCCGCTGATTGTAGTAAACTGTATCATCCTGGGTAGGGCAGAGAGCTTTGCTGCCAAGAATTCGCCTATTGCCAGCCTCTTCGATGGCATTGGTTGCGGTTTGGGTTTCACCCTCGGTTTGACCATCCTGGGTAGTGCCCGCGAGATTCTCGGTGCAGGTAGTGTATTCGGTATCACTCTGTTGCCGGAGACTACCAACATTCTGATGTTCATCCTGCCTCCTGGAGCTTTCCTCACCTTGGGTTACATCATTGCTATATTTAATAAGGTAAAGAAGTAAGCGTAGGCATCGCTTCAAATCAATGAAATAAAATAGAAATTATGGAATATTTATTGATATTTATCTCTGCGATATTCGTCAACAACATCGTCTTGTCGCAGTTTCTCGGTATCTGTCCATTCCTGGGCGTATCGAAGAAAGTTGATACAGCCATCGGTATGGGTGGTGCCATTGCTTTTGTCTTGACCCTGGCAACCATCATTACCTGGTGTGTTCAGAAGTATGTACTCGATCCGTTCGGATTGCAATATCTCCAGACCCTGGCATTCATCCTCGTGATTGCAGCCTTGGTTCAGATGGTAGAGATTATCCTGAAGAAGGTTTCTCCTGCACTTTATCAGGCGCTCGGTATCTTCCTGCCTTTGATTACTACCAACTGTGCCGTGCTGGGTGTAGCCATCCTGGTTATCCAGAAGGATTACAATCTGCTTGAGAGCGTGGTTTACGCCTTCTCTACCGCTCTCGGCTTTGCCCTGGCTCTCATTGTCTTTGCCGGCATTCGCGAGCAGCAGGCTTTGGTCCGTATTCCTAAGGGCATGCAGGGCGTAGCTATCGTCATGGTAACTGCAGCGCTCCTCAGCCTCGCCTTCATGGGATTCTCGGGCGTAGATGGCGGTTTGAAATCGCTCTTCGGATTGGAGTAAAACTTTTACTGAAAGTTGATAAAATAATAATGGGAATTTGCGAATGGTATGAACCGATGCAAATTCCCATTTTTTGTACTTGATTTTTCTTACTCTCTTACTTGAGGTCTTGATTTTTCTTAACTCTCTGTCTTTATAAACTTGAAATTATAACTCTTTCTCTTTTCTTATCTTCTGTGTCCGAAACTTCCACCGCCATTGCTCTTGCTTGGTGTAGAAGAGCGAGGGGTGAATCCGCCGCCACGGTTGCCAGACCCGCTGCTGAATGAACGGCTCATGCTGCTGCGGTTGCCCCCGAAGATATTACTTCTTCCGCTTCCGAAGCTGCTGTTTCCGAAACCACGGCTGTTGTTTCCGAAACCACGGTTGTTGCTAGTGCTGCTGTTGCTGCTGCCGAAACCACGGTTAGGGCGACTGTTGCTATTGCCGAAGCCCCGGTTGCTGCTATTGCCGAAGCCTCCGTTGTTATTTCCGAAGCCTCCGTTCTGAGGGCGGCTGCTGTTTCCGAAGCCAGCGTTGTTGTTAGGGCGGCTTGCATTACCGAAACCACGATTTGGGTTCATCTGAGGTCTGTTCTCGCGGTTCAGATTTCCGAAAGATCTTCCTCTGCCGTAATCACCACGGTTGAATCCGTCTCTCATACCTACTCTAGGATGTCCTCCTGGGTGAGGGCCGCCAAATCTTCTTCCGTGATACCAGCTTCTGTTTCCGTTTACTCGCCAGCTATGACCTCCACGGTAAGATACGTAGAAGTGAGGGCAACCGAAGTAGAAATAGTCGCGGCGCGGATAGCGGGCGTAGATGGCGAAGTGCCAGTAGCCCGCATTCCAGTAGAGCGGACGGTAGAAATAGGTGGCATTGAGATATGTTCTATACTGCCAGTCGAGCAGGATATAGCTCAAATCCATATTGCGCTGGCGCCAGTAAGCACCATATAGGTCATCGTATGTATCTACACTCATCAGGTAGTCGAGGTTCACCTCGTAAGCTGCCTCATACTGGTCTTCTGTAAGATTGAGCTCGTAAGCCATCTTGTCTGTCAGGAAGAGAGCCTGCTTTCTTGCCTGCTCATAACTCATTGCAGAAGCGGTAGTGAATGTCATCATGAACATGGCTACCAGAGCTATTATCATTCGTTTCATAATCGTATATCTTTAAATTGTTATACTTCATGTTTCTTTTTCTGGTGCAAAGATACGATGTTTTTTGCTTCCACGGTCGGGATTTCCCCTAAAGGGGTGGGGGAAAATCCCTACTTCTTTATTTTGTGCCTGCGCAGTTCTATATATAATTAAGGTATAGAACCGGAGTGGAGCGTAAAGGTTTGCGTGAAGTTTTTCGCTGTTTTTGGAACAATCAAACGAAATATTTACTACCTTTGCACTCAGAAAAAAAACAATCTGATGAATAGATTGGAATTTAAAACGGAAAGTAAAATAATAAAGACAAAATAAACAAATCATGAAAGAGCTAAAAGCATTAAACAAGCGCACTGCTCCTAAGAGCGTCGCTCCAGAGAAAATCATTCAGTTTGGTGAAGGTAACTTCCTCCGTGCATTCGTAGATTGGATTGTATGGAATATGAACAAGAAGACCGACTTCAACGGTTCTGTCGTTGTAGTTCAGCCATTGGCTGGTGGTATGGTTGACTGGCTGAACGGTCAGGACTGCCTCTATCACGTAAACCTTCAGGGTAAGGAGAACGGCCAGGCTATCAACACATTGGAGCGTATCGACGTTATCAGCCGTGCACTGAATCCATATTCTCAGAACCAGGCTTTCATGGCTTTGGCTGAGCAGCCAGAGATGCGTTTCATCATCTCTAACACTACAGAGGCTGGTATCGCATTCGATGACTCTTGCAAGTTTACAGATGCTCCTGCAGCTTCTTATCCAGGCAAGTTGGTTCAGCTCTTGTTCCACCGCTACAAGTTCTTCGAGGGCGACCCAACCAAGGGTATGATCCTGATGCCATGTGAGCTGATCTTCCTGAACGGTCACCACCTCAAGGAGTGCATCTATCAGTATATCGAGCTCTGGAAGGGCGATATGGGTGCTGATTACGAGGGCTTCAAGGAGTGGTTCACCAACCACTGCTACGTTTGCGCTACATTGGTAGACCGCATCGTTCCTGGTTTCCCACGCGACACCATCAAGGAGATTCAGCAGAAGGTTTGCTACAAGGACAACCTCGTAGTTAAGGCAGAAAGTTTCCACCTCTGGGTTATCGAGAAGGCAGAAAATATGACAGTAGAGCAGATGCAGGAGGAGTTCCCAGCTCATAAGGCAGGTCTCCATGTGCTTATCACAGATAATGAGAAGCCATACCACGAGCGTAAGGTTACCCTGCTGAATGGTCCTCACACCGTATTGAGCCCTGTTACATACCTCAGCGGTGTAAACATTGTTCGCGATGCCTGCGAGCACCCGGTATTGGGCAAGTACATCCATAAGGTACAGTTTGAGGAGTTGATGCAGACGCTGAACCTCCCAATGGATGAGCTGCAGAAGTTCGCTTCTGACGTATTGGAGCGTTTCGAGAATCCATTCGTAGATCATCAGGTAACCAGCATCATGCTCAACTCATTCCCTAAGTTTGAGACTCGCGACCTGCCTGGTGTCAAGATTTATCTTGAGCGTAAGGGCGAGTTGCCACAGGGTTTGGTATTCGGTCTCGCTGCTATCATCACTTACTATAAGGGTGGTGTTCGCGAGGATGGTGCTCCTATCCAGCCAAACGATGACCAGAAGATTATGGACAAGCTTACCGAGCTTTGGGCTACCGGCGATACCCAGAAGGTAGCTGAGGGCGTATTGGGCTTCGACTATATCTGGCACGAGGATTTGAACAAGACAGTTCCTGGCCTTACCGAGTTGGTTAAGAAAGATCTTGACCTTATTCAGGAGAAGGGCATGCTGGAGGCTGTTAAGACTATCCTCTAATAAAAAATAATGTTCGTTCATAGGTTCAAATAACGATTAAGATTTGAAAAATAGTTATAAGGTTTTGTGTTAGTTGTTAGCTATAATCTTCTAGCTAATAGGTTAAAGGCGGGGAGCTTGTGAAAGCGCCTCGCCTTTTTGCTTATTGTCAGCTTTGTGATGTTTCAGAATCCTTAATGACCTTAATGACCTTGTCCTTAATGATCGGATGGTTGATGATGAGCGGCACTCTTTCTACCACTACCATGGAAGTGTCGAGGCCCAATGCCTTAGGCTCGTCAATACCTATCTTGCTGATAAGAGCGTAGATACTCATCAGCAGGTTCTGTTGGCGATTATCTGAACTCTCCGGGTAATATACGCGGTGAATGATGATGAATCGGAAATCGCCCGGAATTCCGTATTTGCGCAGCGAAGGATAGGTGCTTTGCAAATCTACCTTTCCGTCTGTTACCAGATCTTCCACTACTTGTCGCAGATAGAGACTCACCCTAGGCTCTATGCGGAAACCAATGTGCATGGTTACGCTGTAGAGGGTGTCGGGAATCAGGGTCTCGCAGTTGTACTCCAGCGTGTCAGGAGTGTCAACAAACTCCATGTTGATAAGCCAGTAATGGTCAGCACGTTTCGGCTGCTTGTTGATGATGGAGTAGAGCAACTTGTCATCTACGGCACCTTCCTTGTTGGCGTGGTTCACATAAACCAGGTTGGAAGCGTACTTAGGGATGCTCTCGTCGGCCTTGATGTCGGAGATAATCTGATAATAATCATCCAGCGGTTTGGTGCTGATATAATGGCGTCGTATCTTCATGGCTTTCACCCACACGTACATCATCAGGAACAGAATTCCGCCAATGAGCATCGTACACCATCCACCTGCAAGAAACTTTGACAGATTGGCAGTCAGGAAGATGGCTTCGATGATGCAGTATGCGCCCATAAACAGCATCGTGAAAATCCGTGCCACACCCTTGCTGTGCAGGTAGAAACCGAGCAGCAGGGTAGTCATCAGCATGGTGATGGTGATGGCGAGTCCGTAGGCTGCCTCCATGTGCGAGGAATCGCGGAAGAGCAGGATGATGAGAACCACGCCGATATACATGGCGAGGTTGATCATCGGGATATAGAGCTGCCCCTTAACATGGGTAGGATGCTTGATTCGCATGCGCGGCCAGAAGTGCAGGTTCATGGCTTCGCTCAATATGGAGAAGGTTCCGCTGATGAGTGCCTGGCTCGCAACGATTGCCGCACCCGTGGCCATGATGATGGCGAAGAACAGCATGCTCTGCGGCATGATGGCAAAGAACGGATTCACAGCCAGCGCCGTATCTGCATGATTCAGCACCCATGCTCCCTGTCCCAGATAGTTGAGAATGAGCATGGTCTTTACGAAGCCCCAGCTGATGGCGATGTTCTTTCTGCCGCAATGTCCCAGGTCGGAATAGAGAGCCTCTGCACCGGTAGTACAGAGAAATACGGCACCCAGAATCAGAAACCATTCAGGCGATTTCGCCAGCAGCATGGCAGCATAATAGGGGTTGAAAGCCTTCAGTATCAATGGGTAAGACGTGATGCTGAAAGCTCCCACCACGCCCAGCAGCAGGAACCATAGCAGCATAAATACGCCAAACGATTTGCCAATACTCTCTGTGCCAAACCGCTGCACGAAGAAGATGATGGTGATGATGGCAAGGGTGATGGGGATAACTGGCAGGTTGGGACTGATGCTTTCGAGTCCTTCGATGGCTGTGGTCACGGTGATGGCAGGGGTGATGATTCCGTCTGCCAGCAGGGTGCTTGCGCCAATGATGGCCAGTAGGTAAATCCACTTGCTCTTGAGTCGGCGCAGCAAGGCATAGAGGGCGAGGATGCCTCCCTCGCCATTGTTGTCGGCACGCAGCGCCACGCATACATATTTGATGGTGGTCTGGAGGGTGAGTGTCCAGATGATGCATGACAGTGCGCCCAGGATGGTGCTCTCGCTGATGCTTTCGCCTGTATGCAGGATAGCCTTCATCACATAGAGAGGTGATGTTCCGATGTCTCCGAATACAATGCCTAATGTAACGAGCAATCCCAGGAAGCCTACTCTGTGATGATTGCAGGCTACTGAACTTTCTGCTTTTTCTTTCATTTTTCTTCTCTTATTTAAATTAAATATTATCCTTTTTGGGACATGAAAATGTCCTTTGTGATTATAAATTTGCGTGCAAAGGTATAAACATAAGAGGTAAGATAGAATTTGTTTAACAAGATTTATCGGATTTAACCTTTATTCTTTGACGATATGAAGAGACGAATAGAGGCGAATGCTGATAAGACTACTCCCGAGAAACTTCTGAACCTAGCGAAACTTGAATAATTAATAAAGGCGGGGAGCTTGTGAAAGCGCCTCGCCTTTTGCGTATGTTTTGTAAGTTTCTTTTCAAGTGACTGTTGTAAAGAAAAACAGTTATTCAATGATGTGGTTGATGACCATTCCTGCGATAGCCATTCCGAAGGTTGCGGTGATGTGGCAGAGCGAACCGTTGATCTGTGCCTTAGTAGAGCACCATTCGTGTTCTACCAGTTGCTGGTCGCCCGGAGCATCATATACGGCAGTATCGGTACCCCTCTCTCCGCTAATGAGTTTGGCTTTCGGGCATAGGCATCCGCCCGTGCCGCATGCTTTGTTCACCCCTTGGTTCTGCATCGGTTTTTCTTCACTGTATACGCACTGGAATTTTCGTCGTGGGAAGGTTTTGTTCTTCTTGAATTTCTTTCGCAGTGCTCTTGCCAGCGGGTCTCCATCCACCTTCCAGAATTCAGATTTTCTTACCATGAAGGGGTCGGTGCGCAGGGCAGCTCCCATAGAAGATATAAAGGTGATTTCCTTAGGCAGGGCAGTGGCACGCAGAATGAGGTCAGCCTTATCCTTGAGCGAGTCGATGGCATCGATGATGAAGTCGTATTGCTCCATGTGGAATTCATCGGCAGTTTCTGCCTGATATATTTTCTGATAGGCTGTGATGTTGGCATCGGGGTTGATTTCGAGCAGTCGGTTGCGCAGCGCCTCTACCTTCACTTCGCCTAAGGTTCGGCTTGTAGCCATCAGCTGGCGGTTGCAGTTGGTTACGCATACCCTGTCGCTGTCTACGATTGTGATGTTTCTCACGCCGCTTCTCAGGAGTCCTTCTGCGCACCATGATCCTACTCCTCCGATACCGAAGATGAGCACTCTTGCCTTCTGAATTTTCTCAAGATTATCCTTTCCCAGGAGCAGTTCGGTGCGTCGCTGCATTCCCCGCTCCATTGTCGTTATTTTATTCTCCATTTTATTGTTTGTAAAGAATTCTAATGTATATATCTGATGCAAAGTTAGTGAATTTTTATTTCATCCATACTTAAGTTAAGAGTACTTGCCACAATATCAGCTGATACTCCAGCCTGTAGAAGTTTTTTGGCTGATTGCAATTTTTCCTCATTAGCTTTTTTTAATTGCTCCTCAGCTTCCTTTCTCTGCTCCTCAGCTTCCTTTCTCTGCTCCTCAGCTTCCTTTCTCTGCTCCTCAGCTTCTTTTAACTGACTAGAGGTTGCCTCCAACTGACTAGAGGTTGCCTCCAACTGACTAGAGGTTGCCTCCAACTGACTAGAGG
>OGYL01002949.1_pt1 | contig 11387 bp, 10 predicted proteins | sample 1576541 | NCBI WGS metagenome assembly OGYL01 (sample SAMEA3541551, study PRJEB24748) | human gut metagenome | biome: human gut; feature: human-associated habitat; material: faeces | place: China | collected 2012 | reverse complement strand
GAGTACAACGAATGGAACAAGCTGTACGAGGCCGTCATCAAGGAAAAGTGTGACGAGTGGGGCTGGACCTATGAGATCTTTGATTCCAAGCAGGACGCCTCCACCCAGATCGACCAGGTCAACTCCATCATCGCCCAGGGCTTCAACGCCATGACCATCCAGGCTGTTGACAATGCCGCGCTGGCGCCCGTCGTCGGCCAGGCTGCCGATAACGGCATCATCGTCGTCGACCACTATGGCTTTGCCGATGAGCTCGGCATCAGCGACAAGATCTACAAGGTCCTGTTCGGCCAGAAGGAATCCGGCATCATGGAAGCTGCCGAGTACGTCAAGATCGGCGGCGAGTCCGGCAAGGTCGCCATCATCGCCGGCCTGACCGGTGCTGACAACGCCCAGCAGCGTACCGCCGGCTTCGAAGAAGAGCTGGCCAAGTACCCCGACATCGAGATCGTCGCCACGCAGTACTGCGACTGGGATACCCAGAAGGCCCAGGCTGCCGCAGAAGACATCATCACCGCCAACCCCGACCTGAAGGCATTCCTCGTCCAGGACGACGGCATGTCCAAGGGTGTCTGGAACGCCATCGAGGCCGCCGGCAAGCAGGATCAGATCATCATCGCTTCCCAGGGCTTCTATGAGTGGTCCATCCCCTACCTGAAGGAAGGCAAGTTCGCCTTCACCATCACCTATCCCGCAGGCTTCTTCGCGCGTGACGCCATGAACACCATCAAGGCCGTCAGCGACGGCGAGACCGTCGAGCGCGTCCAGTGGCTGGGCATGGAGCTCGTCACCGCCGGAAACGCCGACACTGCAGCGCCCGACTAAGCCGCAGTTTCCTTTCGGATACGACCGTCATTCAGATGCAGCAGCAGCCGGGTGGACAACACCCGGCTGCTGTAAAAAAGGAGACAATGCAGTGAACAATGCTTTTTTTGAAATGCGTCATATCAGCAAGTCGTTCCCGGGCGTCAAGGCGCTCGACGACGTGGGCTTCTCCGTCGCCGAGGGCGAGGTGCGGGCTCTGGTCGGGGAAAACGGCGCGGGGAAATCGACGCTCATGAAGATCCTCAACGGCAACTACAAGAAAGACGAAGGACAGATCCTCATCGACGGGAAGGAAGTCGATATCACCGATCCGCTGGTTGCAGCCGCCCATGGCATCAGCATCATTTTCCAGGAGCTCAATCTGGTGGATCAGCTTTCCATTGCGGAGAACATTTTCGCCGGCCGGCTCTCGAAGGGACTCAAGCGGGTCAACTGGAAGGAGATCAACCGGAAGGCGAAGGAGCTGCTCGACCGCATCGGCTTTGATGCGGACCCCAGGACCGAGGTCGGGTCCTTGACCGTGGCCGGCAAGCAGATGGTGGAGATCGCCAAGGCGCTCAGCCGCGACTGCCGGATCATCCTGATGGACGAGCCCTCGGCCACGCTGACCAAAAAAGAACTGAACGCTTTGTTTGACATCATCCGCGACCTGAAAAAACGGGGCATTGCGGTTATTTATATCTCCCACCGGATGGAGGAAATTTTCGAGATCTGCGAGACGGCCACCGTCATGCGCGACGGCAGGATCATCGGGACGGTCAACGTCGGCGAGGTCTCGCCCGACCGGATCGTGGAAATGATGGTCGGCCGCGAGGTCAGCAGCGCCTACCCCAGGCGCGACACCGTGCCCGGCGAAGAGATCCTGCGCGTGGAGAACCTCTGCCGCAAGGACCGTAAGCAGAACGTATCGTTCTCGCTGCGCAAAGGCGAGGTGCTCGGCATCGCGGGCGTCGCAGGCAGCGGCCAGCGCGAGCTGCTCGAGTCCATTGCGGGCCTCTACCCCGTCGCCTCCGGCCATGTCACGTTCTATCCGCCCGACGGCGGCAAGGAAAAGGAACTCGTCGGTCTCGACCCGATGAAGATCCGCAAGAGCGGCATTTCGATGTCGTTCGTCCCCGAAGACCGACTCGGCATGGGCCTGGTCGGCTCGATGGGCATGACGGGCAACATGATGCTGCGCTCCTGGCGCAAGGGTAAGGGTCTGTTCCTCAACCGCAAGGATCCCGAAGCGCTCGCCAACCGCATCTGGGAAGAGCTCGGCGTCGTCACGCCCAGCACGTCCTTCCCCGTGCGCCGCATGTCCGGCGGCAACGTGCAGAAGGTGCTTGTCGGACGCGAGATCGCCCAGTCCCCCGCCGTGCTGATGACCGCTTACGCCGTGCGCGGCCTGGACATCAACACCTCCTATACCATTTACAACCTGCTGACAGAGCAGAAGATGCACGGCGTCGCCGTCGTCTATGTCGGCGAAGACCTCGACGTGCTGCTTGAGCTGTGTGACCGCATCGTCGTTCTCTGCGGCGGTCAGGTCTCCGGCGTGGTCGACACCAGAAAGACCGACAAGCGCGAGGTCGGCGCACTGATGACGCTCGTGAGGGGAGGCAACAAGGATGAATAAGAAACAGTCGCTCTTCCACATCGCCAAGCGCGATACGCTCCCCTGGTACAAGGCCGTTTTGATCCGCGGCGGCGCGATCGTGCTCGCTTTGATCGTCTGCGCGATCGTCACAACGCTGCTGACGGGCGAAAATCCCATCAAGGTCTACTCCACGATCCTCTACGGCGCGTTCGGTACGTCGCGCAAGAGCTGGGTCACGTTCCATAACCTCGCGATCCTGCTCGGCATCTCGCTCGCGGTCACGCCCGCGTTCAAGATGCGTTTCTGGAACATCGGTGCCGAGGGTCAGGTGCTCATCGGCTGCCTTGCCACCGCGGCCTGCATGATCTGCCTTGGCGGCAAGATCCCCAACGGTCTTCTCATCGTCATTATGATCGTCGCCTCCGTCGCGGCAGGCGCGCTGTGGGGCTTCCTCCCCGGTATCTTCAAGGCCAAGTGGAACACGAACGAAACGCTCTTCACGCTCATGATGAACTACATCGCGACACAGCTCGCCGCGTTCTTCATCATCGTGTGGGAAGTGCCCAAGGGCTCGGGCAAGATCGGTATCATCAACCAGAATACCGAGGCCGGCTGGCTCCCCGTTCTCGGCGGCCAGCGCTATCTCCTCCCGATCCTGCTTGTGGCGATCCTCACGGGCGTTATGTACATCTATCTCAATTACAGCAAGCACGGCTATGAGATCGCCGTTGTCGGTGAGAGCCAGCGCACCGCGAGCTATGCGGGCATCAAGGTCGAGCGCGTCATCGTGCGCACGATGATCCTCTCCGGCGCGATCTGCGGCCTCATCGGCCTGCTGCTCACCGCCGGTACGGACCACACGCTGACCACCACCATCGTCGGCGGACGCGGCTTCACAGCGGTCATGGTCTCCTGGATGGCCAAGTTCAACCCCATCATGATGATCTTCACGAGCCTTCTTATCGTGGTTCTGAGCCGCGGCGCGAGCGAGATCTCCAGCGTGTTCAGCCTGAACCACTCCTTCGCCGATATCCTGACGGGCATCATCCTCTTCTTCATCATCGGCAGCGAGTTTTTCATCAGCTACAAGGTCAGCCTGCGCAAGAGCAAGAAGGAGGCGTGAAGCAATGACATTTGATCTAACTGCTTTTCTTCCCCGTGCGGTCATGCAGGGCATTCCCCTGCTCTACGGCAGCACCGGTGAGATCCTAACGGAAAAGTCCGGCAACCTGAACCTCGGCATTCCGGGCGTGATGTACGTCGGCGGTATCTGCGGCGTCATCGGCGCGTTCTTCTACGAGCAGTCCACCCCGGCTGCCGACATGAACGCGTTCCTCGCCATCGGTATCCCGATGCTCTGCTCGCTTTTGGGCTCGCTTCTGATGGGCCTTCTCTACTGCCTGCTGACCGTTACGCTGCGCGCCAACCAGAACGTCACGGGTCTTGCACTCACGACGTTCGGCGTCGGCATCGGCAACTTCTTCGGCGGCTCGCTCATCAAGCTGACCGACAGTGAAGTCCCCTCCATCGCGCTGAGCGCGACGAGCGCCTATTTCAGCAAATCCCTGAATGTCGGCGGCTGGTTCGGTCAGGTTTTCCTGTCCTACGGCTTCCTTGCCTACCTCGCCATCGTCATCGCATTGTTCGCGTCGTACTTCCTCAAGCACACCCGCACGGGTCTTCACCTGCGCGCCGTGGGCGAGAGCGCGGCGACGGCGGACGCAGCCGGCATCAACGTGACGAAGTACAAATACCTCGCCACCTGCATCGGCAGCATGATCGCGGGTCTCGGCGGCCTGTATTACGTCATGGACTACGCCTGCGGCGTCTGGTCCAACAACGCCTTCGGCGACCGCGGCTGGCTGGCCATCGCACTGGTGATCTTCACGATCTGGCGTCCGAACGTCAGCGTGCTGGCCTCCATCCTGTTCGGCGGGTTCTACATCCTCTATATTTTCATCCCCACCGGCACCAACCTTGCCATCAAGGAGCTCTACAAGATGCTCCCCTACGTCGTCACGCTGGTCGTTCTGATCATCGTGTCGCTGCGCAAGAAGCGCGAGGATCAGCCGCCCGCATCGCTGGGTCTGAGCTACTTCCGCGAAGAGAGATAAATCTTAAAACAAAAGCACCCGATGGGTGCTTTTGTTTTAGACAAGTTTCAGCGCTTGTCGCTCACCGCTCCAATCGCTGCAAAGTGTCGCTGCAGACGCGCATGTCGTCCTCCGCGACGGATTTCAATTTATTTGCGCCGTGCGCGGCGCAAAATAGAGCGCGCATGTCGTCCTCCGCGATGAATTCCAATTTATTTCACGCCGTGCGCGGCGTGAAACTCTGCGAGGCTTTTGAGCTGTTTTGCCGCTGGAGGCAGCAAAATGCGCTTCTTGCTATTTTTCACTAAATCTGCCTGCGTTTGGCGCGGGTCTAAGAGGTATTGCTATGTCTACTCTGCTCATTCAAAACATTCGTTCGCTGGTGTCGTGTGATGACGCGGACACGGTTTATGAAAACGTCGATCTGTATGCTGAGGATGGATTCATCCGCGCGATCGGTAAAAATCTGCCGCAGGAGGCGGAAAAGGTGATTGACGCGAGCCACATGCTCTGCTACCCCGGCCTTGTCAACACGCACCATCATCTCTATCAGGTCTTTTCCCGCAACCTGCCGGAAGTACAGAACATGGAGCTCTTCGACTGGCTCAAAACGCTCTATGAGATCTGGAAAAACCTCGACGAGGACGTCATCCGCCTCTCGACGCTCACGGGCCTTGGCGAGCTGATGAAGCACGGCTGCACGACCTGCTTCGACCATCACTATGTCTTCCCTGCGGGCGCGGGCGACCTCATTGGCGCGCAGTTTGCCGCGTCGGACGAGATCGGCGCGCGCATGTACGCCTCGCGCGGCAGTATGGACCTCTCTGTCAAGGACGGTGGCCTGCCGCCCGACAGCGTCGTGCAGACGGTCGACGAGATCATGGCCGATTCCGCCCGTGTCATCGAGAAATACCACGACAAGTCGTTCGGCGCGATGCACCGCGTTGCGCTCGCCCCGTGCTCGCCGTTCTCCGTGTCTGCCGACCTTCTGCGCGAGAGCGCCGTGCTCGCGCGAGAGTACGGCGTGCGCCTGCACACCCACCTGTGCGAGACGAAGGACGAAGAACACTTCATGCTCGCGCGCGAGGGCATCCGCCCGCTCGAGTACATGGAACGCCTCGGCTGGACGGGCAGCGACGTCTGGTTCGCTCACGGCATCCACTTCAACGACGAGGAGCTGCGCGTGCTGGCAAAGACGCACACCGGCGTGGCGCACTGCCCGATCTCGAACATGAAACTCGCCTCCGGCGTCGCCCGCGTGCCCGAGATGCTGAAGCTCGGCGTGCCGGTCGGCCTCGCGGTTGACGGTTCAGCCTCGAACGACGGCTCATCGCTGATGGAGGAACTGCGCGTCGCGTTCCTGCTGCACCGTTTGAACAGCAGCAAAGCTGCCCCCAGCGGTTACGACGTGCTCAAGATGGCAACATGCGGCAGCGCGGCCATCCTTGGCCGCAGCGACGACATCGGCTCGCTCGAGGTCGGCAAGTGCTGCGACCTCTTCATGATCGACTCGCGCAGGCTCGAGCTCGTCGGCTCGTGCTTTGACCCCAAAAGCGTGCTCGGCACTGTCGGCGTGCGCGGACCCGTTGACTACACAGTCGTTCAGGGCCGTGTGACGGTCGACCACGGTCATCTTGTCACAGTCGACGAAGAACAGCTTGCGCACGACGCGGAGGCAAAGTGCCGCGCGTATCTGAACCGCTGAGGAGGCTGCCATGACCGTTGAGATCATCTGCGGGGACATCTCCGCCCTCCCCTCTTCCGACCATGTGACCGAACTTCTGCCGCTCACGGACGGCGACACGCTGACCCTCTCCTGCACAGACAGCGACCTGAAGGCCGCCTACCGCGTCCTGCGCGCCATCATGGACTACGGCTATGAGCACGCACAGCCGTCGCGCGTGCGTCTAATTTGCGCGGACGAGGCGTCGCGTAGGGCGTACTCCTTCCAGTGGAACATGTGGTTCGCCGCGGAAAAGCCAAAACACGAAGATTAAGAAGAAAAGACGAGCGAATTTTCGCTCGTCTTTTTCTCATAAATAGCGGTCCACTTTTTGCAAAATCGTCTCGTAGCGCTCGGCGAGCTCCTGCTTTGTCTCGCCGAACCGCCCGCGAAGCTCCTGCCGCGAACGGACAATGGTCTGCAACGCCTCGTCGCGCTCAATGCGCAGCCCCACGGCGATCTCCTCGCTCAGCTCGCCCACGCTGGCAAATGCCTCCATCAGCCCGCCCTGCGTTTTGAAAAACTCGTCGCCGAAGCGCTCGCGCTTCGGATATTTTCCGCTGCGGTAATTGTCGATGACGACCTCGTAGCGTGCCATGGCGCGCTGCACCGCCGTCTCCCATGAAACGTACAGCTCTCGCTGGGCGTTTTCGCCGACCACTTGCATCACCTCCGGCGCGCGGCAGAGCTCTTCGAGCTTTGCCGCCATCGCCGCGGCGTTTTCCTCGATGCAAAAGCCGTTTCGCCCGTCGCCCACGCCCTCGGACGCGCAGGAATTTCGGATCATCACAGTCGCCGTACCGCTGGCTGCGGCCTCGCGCACGACAAGGCCGTTCGTGTCGAACGTCGACGGGAAGAGAAACAGGTTAGATCTGCCATACCACGCGCGGATGATCTCGCGGTCAGAGATCGCACCTGTGAAAAAGCAGCGGTCGGAGAGCTTCCGCTCTTCCGCATAACTGCGGATCTCCGCGCCGTCTGCGCCCTCGCCGACAAACACCATGCGGAAGTCGACATTTTTCTCGCGCAGCGTTTTCAGCGCGTCTAAAATGATGCGGATACCCTTGTACCACATCAGCCGCCCGACGAAGAGAAAGACCGGCACGTTCTGCGGCAGGTCATATCTGCCCGTCGCCGCGGCGATGGCCTCGTCAGACACCCGCCCGCGCGGCACGTCCACGCCGTTTTCCATCACGATGTAGTCGCCCTCGTAGCCGAGCGAGCGCAGATTTTCCCCCGCCCTGCGGCTCACGACCCAGACCTCATCGCAGCTTGCGATGTTCTGCACCAGCGCGCGAATGGCGCTCTCCTGCAAGAGCTTGCCGCGCACAGCCTTGGCGATGTCGACATCGTACTTCGTGTGATACGTCAGCACGAGCGGCGCGTTGACCACGGCGCGCAGCGAGCGCGCCAGCAGGCACGACGTGATGGGACAATGCGTGTGCATCAGTTCGACCTTCTGCTCCGTCAGCACGCGCGCGGTCTCGGGTGAAAACGGATAGCCCGCCACGTAGCCGAGCTTCTTGCGCGTGTCGATGCTCGGGTAGCGCAGCACGGGGAATGGGAACGCGCTGTCGTCCGCGCCGGGCATTGTCGGCGTGACGACAATGGCGTTTTCGCCGCTTTTCGTGATGTTTTTCGCGTAGTTCACGACGGCGTTCGCCACGCCGTCGATCTCGGGCGGAAAGGAATCGTTCAAAAGGCAGATGGTTCTCTTGTCCATGCCATTGGCCTCCTGTTGCTTGTTTTTCGGCAGCGCCGAAGTGTGATTCAGTATATCATTTTTCGCGCGAAGATGGTATACTATGTGTGAATTTTACGCGCCGTTTACTTCGGGAAAGGAGAACTTCCATGCGCATTCTCACATACACCGTGACGCCGGAGGAGGACGGCCGCATGGTCAAAGGCATCCTGCGCGGCAGTCTTCAGCTTTCCTACACGCTGCTCAAAAGCCTCAAATGGCGCGAAAACGCCATTTTATTGAACGGACAGAGCGTCCATGTCAACACAATCGTCCACGCGGGCGACACCGTCAGCGTCGTCCTCAGCGAGCGTACGCCGCGCGAGGACTTGTACTGCGCAAATGCGGCAAAGCCCGACATCGTCTACGAGGACGACGACCTGCTCGTGCTCAACAAGCCTGCGGGCGTCGCCATGCACCCGAAGTCGGGTGACGCCTCCGCGCCGAGCCTTGCAGCGATGCTGACGAGTTATCTCGGCGAGGGCAGCGTGCCGCATTTTGTGAGCAGGCTTGACAAAGGGACGTCTGGCCTCCTCATCGCCGCAAAGAGCGGCTACGTGCACGACCGCCTGCGCCGCGCACTGCACTCAAGCGATCTGCGGCGCGAGTACCGCGCTGTCGCCGTCGGCAGAGTTGAACCGCCGTGCGGCATCATCGACGCGCCGATCGGCCGCGCGGAGGGCTCCATCATCCGCCGCTGCGTGCGCGCGGACGGGCTTCCGAGCCTCACGGAGTACGAGGTCCTGCAAGTAAGCGGCCGCTTCACGCTCCTGCGCCTGCGCCCGCAGACGGGTCGCACGCATCAGCTTCGCGTCCACATGGCATACCTCGGTCATCCCCTCGCGGGCGACTGGCTCTACGGCACGGAGGACAAAACCCTCATCGCCCGCCCCGCGCTGCACTCGTACGAGCTGTGGTTCACCCAGCCGGTCACCGGACAGAAATTACACTTTACAGCGCCTATCCCGCAGGATATGCAGCGTTTGATGGAATGAAAAAGCACCGTTTTGGCCGGTGCTTTTTTCAGACGTGTGGTAAAATACCATAGGTCTATAACCAATTTTTACTTTTCCTTGTAGTACAAACGGCAGTGGCAGTAGCCCTCGAAGTTCGGGTCGGCGATCTGGTCCTTGAACTCCTTGCACATACACCTGTTCTCCTCGGTGCGGGCCAGACGGCAGGGACAGTAGCCGCCGGTGCGTTTCAGGCCCTCGCGGATGGTTTTCACGATCTCGGGATCGTCATTGAGACGGACTTTCACAGAACAGCCTCCTTCCTCTCTGCGGTAAAAGGCCCGCAGCGCGGGCCTTTTATGTATTAACCGTGGGAATTGAACCAGTCCTCGCAGAACTTGGCGATGGACGGAACGATATCCTTGACAAAGCGCTTGGTGGTGTTGATGCACAGGTCGTAGGAGCCCTTGTCGCCCCACTTGCTGTCGCTGTACATCTGGTGGTGCTGGGCACGGTTGCGGTCGATCTGCTTCATATGGGACTCGATCTCCCGGGGCGTCAGATGCTCACCCTGCGGGGCACGGCGCTGGCAGCGCTCGATCTTGGAGTCCTTATCCGCATAGACAAAGATGTTCAGCGGGTCGTAGTCCTTGAGGATAACATCGGCGGCCCGGCCCACGATGACGCAGTCGCCTTGCTTGGCAAAGTTCTCGATGATCTGGCGCTGGGCCACTGCCACGCGGATGGGCTGCTCCATGATCTGGAAGGGCTGCATACCAAAGCGGTGCCCGATGGTCAGCGGATAGGCGGCTTCGATGCTCTTTTCGCCCACGTTGGCCACATAGTCCTCGTTGAAGCCGTTTTCCTTGGCGATCATCTCGATGATCTCGTGGTCGTAGCACGGAATGCCCAGGGCCTTGGCCAGACGCTTGCCCAGCTCACGGCCGCCGGAACCAAACTCACGGCTGATGGTAATGATTCTGCTCATAGTTAGGATACCTCCCTTATTGCTCAATATTCATAGCTGCTGCCGCCCACGAACTCGCGGACGATGGAATTCAGCGGCACATAAGGCGTGTGCAAAGGCGGGACGCTCTCCACCACCTCTACCAGGTCGGTGAGGTCGTGCTCCTGCATATACTCCGGCGTCAGTTCCTGCCGGAAATTGGGGATGTTGGCCAGGCACTTGGCCAGGATACAGGGCTCATAGTCGTGGAAGGAGTCGATGTGAATGGCGGCGTTGCTCTTAAAGGGCCGGATATAGTTGACCTCGCCGGCGTTGACGCTCTCGGCACGCTCGACCGTCTCCCGCAGGGAGTGGCCCCGGGTGTTGTAGTCCCGGATGAGCCGGCGGGCCACGCGCAGCTGCTCGGGACGAACCACGCGGTCCTTGTTGGTGAGGATACGGGTGCGGGGCGCCACATAGATGCCGGTGGCCGCGCCGCGGATCTTATCGAAAATCAGGGGGTTGAGCATATGGATCCCCTCGGCAATGACGATGCAGTCTTTGTCGCCCTGCATGGGCTTATAGCCGCCGGTAGTGCCAGTCTTGAAATCGTACCAGGGAATATCCACCTGCTCGCCGTCCAGCAGGCGGCCGATGCAGCTGACCAGCAGGTCCACGTTGACGCAGTAAGGGGACTCCCAGTCGGTAGCCTCCAGCGGACGCTGGTCCAGGGGCAGGAAAAAGTTGTCCATGCTCAGCAGGCAGACCTTGACGCCCAGATTTTCCAGGTAGTCGCGCAGGCGCATGGCGGTGGTGGTCTTGCCGCTGCCGGAGGGGCCGGTCAGCGCCACGATGCGGCGCTCACGTCCGGCGGACAGGACAGCCGCCGCGGCGGAGGACACCTTGTCGTGGAATACTTCCTCGCAGCGCAGGACGAACTGCGTCTCGTTGTTCATGGCCTGGTTAATGGTCTCCAGATCGATGATACGCATAAAGCCTCTCCTTTCAAGAGGGGGTAATACTTTATCCCGTATTATAGCACGGTATGGCCGCCGCGTCAAAGGGGCAAAGGCGTAAAAACGCCGCAAAATATACACGCCCCTTTCCCCCGGCCAGTGGCGCAATACTGCCAAAAAATGCAACAAAATGCCGAAACTTTCATTGCAATTTGCCGGTATTTATGGTAGTATGATGTTAGGAATTTAACAATACTGCACAAACCCGCGTACTTCTGTGGCATAGCCGCCATTTCGGTCAGAAATGACGGCGGCGGGTAACACGAAAGGACGTGAGACTTGTTGGAGCACTCCCCCAAGATCATCGCCGTCGCCGGTAAGGGCGGCGTGGGCAAGACCTCCATTTCCGCCGCCTTTGTGCGGCTGCTGACTGAAGCATACCCCGACAAGCGTATTCTGGCCATCGACGCCGACCCGGCGGTGGGACTGTCCACCGCGCTGGGCGTTGAGGTGAAAGAGACGCTGGACGACATCCGCAAGAGCATCGTGGCCTCGGTGGAGGACGGTGCGC
>OGYL01002947.1_pt1 | contig 11394 bp, 9 predicted proteins | sample 1576541 | NCBI WGS metagenome assembly OGYL01 (sample SAMEA3541551, study PRJEB24748) | human gut metagenome | biome: human gut; feature: human-associated habitat; material: faeces | place: China | collected 2012 | reverse complement strand
TCTCGCCATACTCCTGAAGGTTGTAGTCGATGCTGAGTGTCAGGTCTTTGCCCGACACGGGAGCCACGTCCCTCGCTCCGTTCTCAAAGCGTCCCTGGATGCGTCCGTGGGCGTCGCGGATAAGTATTTCCTGCCCCTTCTTGCCACGCAGATACGTCTCGTAGCTCTTCTCGATGCCGAGGTCGCCGGTGTAGTCGCCGGCGCGGTAGTAGGGGTCGTTGTCGATATCGTTCTGGTTCACCTCGCGGATGTTGCCGAGGATGTTGGCGCCGCTGGTGCTGTTGTATTTGCGGAGTGTCTTTTTCTGAATGAAGAATCCGGGGAAGCGGTAGAGCTTCTCCTGAAGGCGGCCATAGTCCTCGAGCGACAGATGGCGGATAAGCACCTGCTGGGTAAACGAGGAGTAGCCGGGGTTGCGCCGAGTGTCGCGCATCTCCTCAAACTTCTTGCGAAGCTCGGGAAGCGTGATTTGCAGCGTGCTGCACAGGTCGAGCGAGTCGAGGTCGTGTATCTCCTTGGGAATGACCATGACGTCGTATGCCGGCTGGTTGAACACGATGAGACGCCCCTTGCGGTCGTAGATCATACCGCGCGAGGGATAGATGGTCTTGCGCAGAAAGGCGTTGGAGTCGGCGTTTTTCTTGAATGTCTCGTCGGCCACCTGAAGATTGAACAGGCGCACAATGTAAAGCACCGAAATGACTATTATCAGTCCGGCGATGACAAATCGGCGTTTCTCCAGTTCGTACTCTCTCATTTCTTGGCGTTGACAAGCGCGTCGATGCCGAGCAGAATGACGAATGTCAGTGCGGTGCATCCTACAACGCGGTACAAAGATAGCAGAAAATCATGAAGCGTGAAAGCCTCGATGAAGGTCACCGAAAGACAGTAGACAAACGTCATCGTCAGCAGATACTTGATGTAGGCGCCAGGTCCGAGGGTCTTCGCCGAAGGCACGGGGTCGGCAATCTCGTCGTCGTGGGTCACGTAGAGCTTCACAACCGTCTCGCGGACTGCGCCGAGAATGGTGCATGCAAGGGCGTTCATGCCGGCGGTGTCGCCGAAGATGTCGATAATCAGACCGGCAAGGAAGCCGATAATCATCACCCAGTTGCGGTGGAGCGTGAGCGGAAGGCGCACGATGACGTAGATAAACACAAACGGAGTGGCGAAATTGAGGATGCTGATGTTGTTGCACACGAGCACCTGCACGATGGCAAGCAGCACAAACAACGCCAGTGTCTGGAAGATGCTTTTATTCATTGCCGGTTCCTCCTTCCTGTTCAAGTCGCTTCAGCTCGCCTGCCATCTTGCTCTTGATGGCGCGCACGGTGCCGAGGCGGGTGAAGTCGGTGGTGAGACGTATCTTCAAAGAGAAGAAATTATTGTCGGTGGCCTGCTGGTTGCTCTCTATCACGCCGACGATAAGACCCGGCGGAAACACCGCCGAGTAGCCGCTCGTGACGATGGTGTCGCCGCGGTGGAACTTCACGTGCTTCGGCATCTCCTCGAGCGTGGCGTGGTAGGGGTCGGTGCCGTGCCACACCAGACTGCCGAAATAGTCGGTGTTCTTCACCTTGCACGACAGACGCATGTCGGAGTTGAGAAGCGACAGCACGCGCGAGGCATGGTCGCTGACGTTGCTCACGATGCCTACCACTCCGTTCTGGTCAACGACGCCCATCTCGGGGGCGATGCCGTCGAGGCGGCCCTTGTCGATGGTGATGAAATTCTTCGGGTGGGTGACGCTGTTGTTGATCACGTTGGCAAAGTGATATTCGTAGTTTTGTGCCACGGAGTCGGGGAGGGCGATGCCGCTGGGCTGCAGCAGCGTCTTGTATTCGCCGATTTGGCGTTTCAGGTTGATCACCTCCATCTCAAGCGTGGCGTTGCGCTCCTGAAGGTCGGAGTTGATTGAACGCAGGTTGAAGTATGATGTGACCTCGCCGGCGCCCTTGTAGACTACGGCCGACGCCCGGTTGGCGGATGTCAGAAACACATGCTGCTGGTATGGGTTCTTCTGAAACAGCATCCAGCAGCTTGCCACAACAAGCAGCGCAAACACAATCCACGACGAATGTCGCACAAAAAAACTAATAATATTATTCACAGTCAGTCGGTTGCGGTGAATTCACCAGTTTGCGGTCAATATACCTTGTTTATACATACAAGAAGGCGCAAACAAAATGGTTGACGCCTTCTTGGTGAATTTTTATGCCGATGGGTGAACGCTATCGGATGAGAAACGAGAACTTGTCGCGGTTCTTCAACGCGATGCCTGTGCCCTTCGCCACTGCGTGCAGAGGATCGTCGGCTACAATGAATTTGATGCCGATTTTCTCCGACAGACGCTTGTCGAGACCTCGGAGAAGCGCGCCGCCGCCCGAGATATAGATGCCGTTTCTGACAATGTCGGCATAAAGTTCGGGTGGTGTGCTCTCCAATGCGCTCAGAATAGCTGCCTCGATTTTGAGTATCGATTTCTCGATGCAGTGGGAGATTTCCTGATACGACACCGGCACTTCCATCGGAAGGGCGGTCATCTGGTTCGGACCGTGCACGATGTAGTCTTCCGGCGGGTTGTCCATCTCGGTGAGCGTCGAGCCAACGTTGATTTTTATCAGCTCGGCCATGCGCTCGCCAACCTTCATGCTGTGCGCGCGGCGCATGTGCTCCTGGATGTCCTCGGTAAGCACGTCGCCTGCCACACGGATGCTCTTGTTGGTGACGATGCCGCCAAGAGAGATTACCGCAATCTCAGTTGTGCCGCCGCCTATGTCGACAATCATATTGCCTTCAGGTGCCTCGACGTCGAGACCGATACCGAGGGCTGCTGCCATCGGCTCGTAAATCATATAAACGTCGCGGCCGCCGGCATGCTCGCTCGAGTCGCGGACTGCACGGATTTCAACCTCGGTGCTGCCCGAAGGGATACACACCACGATGCGCAGCGACGGAGAGAACCAATGGTGCTTCGAGCTTACCATCTTGATAAGTCCGCGGATCATCAGCTCGGCGGCGTTGAAGTCGGCGATAACGCCGTCGCGCAGCGGGCGGATGGTGCGGATGCCCGGGTGCTCCTTTCCCTGCATCATCTTGGCCTTTTCTCCTACGGCAACAAGCTTGCCTTTGGAGTCGAGAGCCACATACGAAGGCTCGTCGACCACGATCTTGTCATTGTGGATGATGATCGTGTTTGCCGTTCCAAGGTCAACGGCTATTTCTTGTGTCAGTGAGAATATTCCCATTTTGCTGTTATTATTGTCGGTTGTTTTAATGCTTGAAGTGACGGATGCCTGTCATAACCATGGCGATGCCGTTCTTGTTGCAGAAGTCAACGGTCTCGTTGTCGCGGATTGAACCGCCGGGTTGAATCACGGCTGTGATGCCTTCGTTGTGGGCGATTTCAACGCAGTCGGCAAACGGGAAGAAGGCGTCGGATGCCATGACCGCGCCGTGAAGGTCGAAGTTGAACGACTTGGCCTTCTCGATGGCTTGGCGAAGGGCGTCGACACGCGATGTCTGACCGATGCCGCTCGCAAATAGCTGCTTGCCTTTGGCGAGCACGATGGCGTTGCTCTTGCTGTGCTTCACCACCTTGTTGGCGAAGAGCAAATCTTCTGCCTGCTCGGCGGTGATGGCTTTCTCAGTGGCCTGCTTGAGGTCGGCTGTAGTCTCTTTGCGGAGGTCTTTGTCCTGACGGAGCACGCCGTTGAGAATGGAGCGGAACTGCTGTGTCGGAAGCTCGGTAGGCTTTTGAAGCAGGATGATGCGGTTCTTCTTCTGCTCGAGAATGGCGAGTGCCTCTTTGGTGTACGACGGTGCGATGCAAACCTCGAAGAAGATTTTGTGCATCTCCTCGGCTGTAGCGGCGTCAATCTCGCGGTTGGCGATGAGCACTCCGCCGAACGCCGACACGGGGTCGCCAGCAAGAGCGTCTTTCCATGCCTCGAGGATGGTTGGGCGAGAAGCGATGCCGCAGGCATTGTTGTGCTTCAGGATGGCAAACGTGGTCTCGTCGAAGTCGCCGATAAGGTTCACGGCCGCGTCGATGTCGAGAAGGTTGTTGTAGGAAATCTCCTTGCCGTGAAGCTGCTCAAACATCTTGTCGAAGTCGCCGAAGAACTTGCCCGCCTGATGCGGATTCTCGCCGTAGCGCAGATGGCGCGAGCCGTTGATGGCAACGCGGAAGTCGCTGTCGCTCTCGGCGTCGAAATAGTTGAAGATGGCGCTGTCGTATGCGCTCGAAACGCCGAAGGCCTCCTTCGCGAAGAAGCGGCGGTCGGCGAGCGTGGTCACTGCGTCGCCGTTCTGCTTCAGAATCTCGCAGAGCGGCGCGTACTGATGCTTCGACGCCACGATCACCACGTCGTTGTAGTTCTTGGCGGCGGCGCGGATAAGCGAGATGCCGCCTATGTCGATTTTCTCTATGATGTCGGCTTCTGACGCTCCAGATGCCACTGTCTCTTCAAAAGGATAGAGGTCGACAATCACAAGGTCGATCTCCGGTATTTCGTATTGCTTGATTTGCTCTTGGTCGCCGGCGTTGTCGCGGCGGTTGAGAATGCCGCCAAACACCTTGGGGTGGAGTGTCTTGACGCGTCCGCCGAGAATCGAAGGGTAGCCGGTAAGGTCTTCAACCGCTTCGCATTCGTATCCCAGACCGTCGATAAATGATTTTGTCCCTCCTGTGGAAAGAAATTTCACTCCGTGATTGTGTAACAAACTTAAAAGTTCATCCAACCCGTCTTTGTGGAATACGGAGACGAGAGCCGTTTTAATTCTCTTGTTGTCAGCCATTAATGTTTTGTCAATATAATTAAACAAACCTGTCGAACGCCTTCCTGGCATTCGATTTGCAAAGATACGCAAATCAATCAACATACACTCCTAAAAATCAACATTATTTTCCCAAAAAATGTTTTTCAGCATATTTTTGATGATTGGTGGGTGTGTGTGCTTTTTCGTATGCTCGGATTTCCGGCAGGTAATAAAGTCGACAATCTTCTTGCGGATTTACTGCTTGATTATCCAATCCGTAAAGTTGGCATCGCCTTTTACGCAGAAATTGATGCCGACTTTGACGATTTGTTTAAGCGAATTTTTATATGCGTCGGCATAGCCTTTCAAGTCGATTTGGCGAAGGGCATCATCTGCCGAGCCGTTGAATTTTATCTCCATCACATATATGCGGCTCTCGGTTTCGAGTGCGACGTCAATCCGCCCTTTGTGAGTGCGCACTTCTACCTGCATTCGGTAATTTGTCAGAATCGTGAATATTACATACAGCATCTGTTGGTAATGACCCTCGTATGTCGTGTTGTCGCAATACGGCACTGTCGACAGAAAGTCGCGCAGCAGCCGCAGCGCGCCATCCATATTGCCTTTGTTTATAAGAGCCGACATTTTGGCTATTTGCGTGTTGCCGCTTTGCGTGTCTTTCCCGAAATAATAGGGAAGAAGCGACTGATACAGGCTGGAGCGTATCTCCTTGTTGGGTATCTCAAGATGATAGACTTTGTCGTCGGTGTTGTAGCTTTTGATTGTCAGGTAGCCGCTTTGATAGAGCAATGGGGTGAGCGAGTCCATAGTTTCTGTCGGCGCGTCGAATCCTGAGCGTATAGCGTCCACTCCGTTCCCTATGTCTGATGGCTGCACATCAAATTTACGCATCATCTCGATGAGATATGTCGGGGTTCCGGATGAGAACCAATACGTGTCAAACGTCCTGTCGGCAAAACAGTTGAGCAGACTGTAAGGGTTGTAGATGTCGGCCGACGGCCATGAGAAGTGATAGCCATCGTAATAATCTTTCAGATTGGCAATGGTGCGCTCTGCAGTTTGTGCCTGGCTTGATGCCAGTTTACTGACATCGTCAATTAGTTGGGTGGTCAGCTCATTGCTCGTAATGCCGCAGATTCCGTCGTAGGCGGAATCCATGCTGATGTCTTTTATATTGTTTAGTTCACTGAAAATGCTCAGTTGGGAGAATTTCGTGATTCCTGTGATGAATACAAACCGCAGGTAAGGGTCGCAATCCTTCAATGGGCTGTAGAAATTGCGCATCACATTGCGAAGCTCTGGCAGCTGCTCCTCCTCGTGGACCACGTCGAGCAAGGGCGCGTCGTACTCATCGATGAGAACCACGACCTTTCTGCCGTATTTCTCATAACATTTGTGAATCAAGTCGGAAAGTCGGTCATTGGGGTCTTCTGATTCTTTTGTGAAGCCGAATTTCTGCTCGGTTCTTCGGAGCATATTGTCAAGATAGCGCTCAAGCTGGTTTTTGTCGGCATGTTTGGCAGAAGCCATGCTGAAGAGAAGCACAGGATATTCTGCCCATTCAGTTTCAAGACGTTCAATGGCCAAACCTTTAAAAAGTTGGCGTTTGCCTTCGAAATAACTTTTCATCGTGGACAAAAGCAATGACTTGCCAAACCTGCGCGGACGGCTGAGAAAAAAAGAACTGCCGCTGGTGTTTGCCAATTGGTGCACATATTCAGTCTTGTCTACGTAGACAAAACCGCCTTCTATGATTTTTTCAAAAGTTTGTATGCCTATGGGATAGAGTCTTGTTGCCATACCGTTGTTTGTTTTGTCTCAATCACAAAGGTAACATTTATTTTTTTTGAATAGTCAAAAAAGAGAGGTAAATCAGCTTGTGTTCTGATAAATTTCACTAAATTCGTGGCAAAATAATTGGAAATATGGATTTGTTTGAATCGGAAATAAACTGGCTGAGGGAGGAACTCAACAAGCACAACTACAACTACTACGTGCTTAACAAGCCTACTGTCAGCGATAAAGAATATGACGACATGATGCGCCGCCTGCAGGATCTGGAGGCGGAGCATAAGGAGCTTTTCGACCCGCTGTCGCCGTCGCAACGCGTGGGAAGCGACCTGACGCCGGGCTTCAAGCAGGTGGCGCACGAGAGGCCGATGCTGTCGCTCTCAAACACTTACTCGATCGAGGAGGTTGAAGACTTCCTGCGGCGCGCAAAGCAGCAGCTGGGCGGTGGCTCGCTCGAGATTGTAGGGGAGATGAAGTTTGACGGTACGTCGATTTCAATAACGTATGAGCACGGCCGGCTGGTGCGTGCCGTGACGCGAGGCGACGGCGTGCATGGCGACGACGTGACGGTCAATGTGAAGACGATACGGAGCGTGCCGCTGACGCTTGCCGGCGGCGGTTGGCCCGACAAGTTTGAGGTGAGGGGCGAGATTGTGATGCCGTGGAAATCGTTCGATGCGCTCAACAAGGAGAGGGCTTTCAACGAGGAACCGCTGCTCGCAAATCTGCGCAACGCTGCTGCGGGTACGCTGAAGACGCTTAACCCGGCGGAGGTGGCGCGCCGCGGACTGGACGCTTATTTCTACTTCCTGCTGGGCGACAACCTGCCATACACCACTCACTATGAGTCGCTTCAGGCTTTGAGAAAGTGGGGCTTCAAGGTGTCGGACGCTACAGAGCTGCTGCGCGACGTCACCGAAGCGAAACGGTTTATCGACCATTGGGCGGAGGCGCGCAAGCAGCTCGAGGTGGCTACCGACGGGCTGGTGTTCAAGGTCAACAACCTTCAGCAGCAGCGTTTGCTCGGAAGCACGGCGAAGTCGCCACGGTGGGCTATCGCTTATAAATTCCAGGCGGAGAGGGAGTTGACTCGGCTTAAGTCGGTGTCGTTCGAAACCGGACGCCTCGGCACGATAACGCCTGTCGCCAACCTTGAGCCGGTGCTGCTGTCAGGCACAATCGTGAAGCGCGCCTCGCTCCACAACGAGGACATCATACGCCAGCTCGACATCCACGACGGCGACTACGTATATGTGGAGAAGGGCGGTGAAATCATACCGAAAATCGTGGGGGTCGAACTCTCGCGACGCCAACCCGGAAGCCTGCCGCTGCAGTTCGTGAAGAATTGCCCGGTCTGCGGCACGCCGCTGGTGCGCAACGAGGGCGAGGCGGCATGGGTGTGTCCGAACCGCGACGGATGCCGTCCACAGATCACGGGGCGCATAGAGCATTTCGTGGGACGGCGGATGATGAACATCGACGGAATCGGAGAGGAAACTGCCGAACAGCTGTTTGCGGTGGGACTGGTGAAGAATGTGGCCGACATCTACGACCTTACCGACGACAAACTGACAATTGTGGGGCGTTGCGGCGAGCTCACGGCGCGGCGCATACTCCGCGGCATCGAGGCGTCGAAGCAAGTGCCGTTCGAGAGGGTGGTGTTTGCGCTCTCGATTCCGAACGTGGGCGAGACAATGGCTAAGAAACTGGCGTTCGCTTTCGGCTCTATCGACGCGCTGATGCTCGCCACGGTCGACGACCTTGTGGCTATCGACGACGTGGGGCAGGTGATTGCCGAGAGCGTGGTGGCTTTCTTCAAGAACCCGCAGAATGCCGCAATCGTGGAGCGTCTGCGCACAGCGGGGCTGCAGATGGGCGTGGCGAAGGAGGCGATGGAGAAAACCGACAAGCTCGCCGGAAAGACAATCGTGATAAGCGGCGTGTTCGAGCATCACTCGCGCGATGAGTACAAGGCGATAATTGAGCGCAACGGGGGCAAAAACTCCGGCTCGATTTCAAAGAAGACCGACTTCGTGTTTGCCGGCGCGAATATGGGTCCGGCGAAGCTGGAGAAAGCGCGCTCGCTCGGCATTCCGATTATCGGCGAGGATGAATTTTTAAAGATGATAGAATAAGAATATGATGCTTGGCGATACAAACAATCGTTTCTCTGCCTCGAGGGCTGTCGTGGTGCTCGCTTCTGGTCTGCTGGTCGGACTGTTTCTGGTGGCATTGCTGTCGCAGATGCTCGCTCGCATCGACGCGCTCGACGCGCTGACGCAGATGCGGCTTGCCACAACGTTGCAGAATCTGATTATGTTCATGCTCCCCGCCGTGGCGGTGGGCACTCTCTGCGGTGGCGGAACCCCGCTGCGCTTCCTGCGGCTCGACAAGGCGCCGTCGGCAATGGCGGTGGCAGGCATTGTGCTGATTTCGTTGGCGATGACGCCGGCGATGAACTGGCTTGTGGCGTGGAACGCGTCGCTGTCGCTGCCCGAGGCGATGAAGCCGGTGGAGCAATGGATGCGCGCGCAGGAGAACGCCGCGCAGGAGGCCACAGACACGCTGCTCAGCGGCTCGTCGGTGTGGGATTTGATTGCTTCGGTGGTGTGCGTCGGACTGCTGACCGGACTTGGCGAGGAGATGTTTTTCCGAGGCGCGCTGCAGCGCATCTGCTGCGACGGCATGCGGCGCCGACACTTGGCGGTGTGGACTGCCGCTTTCGTGTTCAGCACGCTCCACTTCCAGTTTTTCGGCTTTGTGCCACGTCTTGTGCTGGGTGCCTTCTTCGGCTACGCCTATCTGTGGAGCGGTTCGCTGTGGGTGCCTGTCATAGGCCATGCGCTCAACAATTCCGCTGTCGTGGCGTTTATGTGGATGGGCAACAACTCAATCGACGCAGCCGCAATGGGCGAGGCTGGAAGCCAGTCGGCAGTTGTGGCTATTGTCAGTGCGGCGGTCACCGTGGCGATGATGGTTGCTTACAAAAAAATATTGGCGAATGGAAAAAAGACGCATTGAGAACCATCCGTTCGAACCGTTTATGCCCGGCAACGCCAAAGTGCTGATGCTCGGCTCGTTCCCGCCGCCCGAACGGCGGTGGTCGATGCGCTTCTATTACCCAAACCGCACCAACGACATGTGGCGCATAATGGGCATAGTGTTTTTTGGCGACAAGAACCATTTTGTGCGTCCCGGGGGCTACGACGAGCAGGCGATACGCCGTTTCGCCGCCGAGAGGGGAATCGCGATGTTTGACGCGGCGGTGCGTGTGGTGCGTCAGAAAGACAACGCTTCCGACAAATTCCTTGAAGTGGTGGAGCCAATCGACCTTGACGGGTTTCTCGACCGTCTGCCTGACTGCCGCACGGTGGTGACGGCTGGCGAGAAATCCTCGGAGATAATAGCCGCAATCAACGGCACGGCGGTGCCGAAGACGGGCGAATATGTTGAATTCACACATCGTGGCAACCTCTGCCGGCACTACCGCATGGTGTCGTCGTCGCGCGCTTATCCGCTCGCCGTGGAGAAAAAAGCGGAGAAATATGCCGAAATGTTCCGCGAGATAGGAGTGGAATGAAATTAGAGTATTAATTTTGCGGAATAATTAACAGAAAATATTGATTTATGGTTGTAGAAATATACAATTGGTTTGTAGCGATGATAAGCGACCCGTTTACGGCTTATCTGCTCATTGTGGCGCTTATGGCGGTTGAAAGCTCGTTTATCCCTTTCCCTTCTGAAATCGTTGTGCCTCCGGCTGCCTACTTCGCCGTGGCGCAAGGGCATATAAACATCTACGTGGTTGTGGCATTGGCAACGTTGGGCGCGCTCATCGGCGCGTTGGTCAACTACTATTTGGCGGTGTGGCTCGGAAGGCCAATCGTCTACCGGTTCGCAAACAGCCGTTTCGGACACATCTGCCTTATCGACGAGGCGAAAGTGGCGAATGCCGAAGCCTATTTCGACAAGCACGGGGCGGTGTCGACGTTCGTTGGACGGCTGATTCCAGCTGTGCGCCAACTCATCTCGATTCCTGCCGGTTTGGCGGGGATGAACATCGGAAAATTCGTTGTGTTCACAGCCCTCGGAGCGGGGGCGTGGAACGCGGTGCTTGCAGCTCTCGGCGCATGGCTCTCTACGTTTGTTGCGCCTGCCGACCTGCTGGCGCAGATTGAGCACTACAATTCCTACCTCTCATACGGCGGCTATGCGCTGCTTGCGGTAATCGTAGTGTTTATTGCCTATAACTTGCTGAAAAAGAAAAAATAACATAGATATGATAGTTTCACCATCTCTGCTCTCTGCCGACTTCTGCAACTTGCAGAAAGACGTGGAGATGATCAACCGTAGCGAGGCGGAATTGCTCCACCTCGACATTATGGACGGCGTTTTCGTGCCCAACATCTCTTTCGGATTCCCTGTGTTGAAAAACCTCAAAAACATCTGCGACAAGCCGCTCGACGTGCATCTGATGATTGTGGAGCCGCAGAAGTTTATCAAGGAAGTGAAGGACCTTGGCGCAACGTATATGAACGTGCATCTCGAGGCTTGCACGCATCTGTCGCGCGTGGTGCAGCAGATAAAGGAGGCTGGAATGAAAGCCGGTGTGACCATCAATCCTGCCACTCCGGTGTCGATGCTCGCCGACATTATCGACGACATCGACCTGGCTCTGATTATGTCGGTTAACCCTGGCTTCGGAGGCCAGAAATTCATCCAGAACTCGGTGAAGAAAGTGCACGAGCTGCGCGACCTGATTTCGCTGCGCGGCTCAAAGGCGCTGATTGAGGTCGACGGCGGGGTGAACGAGGAAACCGG
>OGYL01002946.1_pt1 | contig 11395 bp, 11 predicted proteins | sample 1576541 | NCBI WGS metagenome assembly OGYL01 (sample SAMEA3541551, study PRJEB24748) | human gut metagenome | biome: human gut; feature: human-associated habitat; material: faeces | place: China | collected 2012 | reverse complement strand
CATAGGTGCTGCAGGCAGCATTTTCGGTGGGATCAAGGCAGCCGCCACGGCCTCAGCACCGACGCATCCTTCCGCTACGAGCGCGGAACGGATCCCAACATACTCCCCTACGCCGCCAGGCTGGCCGCCGTCATGATACAGCAATTGGGCGGAGGCGAGATCTGCGGACCCCTCCGCGACACGCGTCCCGAAGGTTTTGCTCCTTTCCCTGTAGCCCTCGGCCTGAACTATTGCGAGTCCCTTATAGGCAAGCGCCTCGACCCGGAGCTGATAGCCTGCATCCTGCGCGCCCTCGAGATCGAGATCACCGCCACCGACGTCACTGATTCCGACACGGTGCTCCACCTGCTCGTGCCACGCTACCGCGTGGACGTCACCCGGCCCTGCGACGTGGTCGAGGAGATCCTGCGCGTATACGGATATAATAATGTGGAGACGCCGGAGCGCACCTGGTCCACCCAGGGATGCCTGACCGAGGTCGACGAGAGCCGCCGCATGCAGGCGCGCCTCAGCGACTGGCTGTCGGCACGCGGCTTCAACGAGATACTCAACAACTCGCTGACCTCCGTGGCCTACTATGACGGCAACGAGCGCTGGCCCCTTGCCGAGTGCGTGAGCCTGCTCAACCCGCTGAGCCGCGACCTGGGCGTGATGCGCCAGACACTGCTCTACGGAGGACTCGAAAGCATGCAGCGCAACGTCAACCGCCGCGCCGCCGATCTCCGCTTCTACGAGTTCGGCAACGTCTACCACAACGACGCCTCCAAGGAAATCACGGCAGAGCGCCCTCTGTGTCCTTTCAGCGAGGAGATGCACCTGGACCTGTGGATGACAGGCCTGCTCACCCCCGCCGGCTGGCAGCGCCCGGCTGTGGAGGCCACCGTCTTCGACCTCAAGGCCGACGTCGAGGCCCTTTTGCAGAAGATGGGCATCCCGGCCGGCGCCGTCGTCTGGACCCAGGGCGCCGACACCATATTCGCTGTCAAGCTCACCCTGAGCAATCGCGGCGGCAAGGTCCTCGGCGAGCTCGGCGTGCTGCGCAAGGGCGTAACGGCGCCCTTCGACATCGAGGCGCCCGTCTGCTACGCCACCCTGCGCTGGCAGCCCCTCATGCGCCTGGGCAGCGGCAAGGTGGACTTCGCTCCCCTGCCCAAGACGCAGCCCGTGCGCCGCGACCTGGCCCTGCTGTTGCCCGCCGCCGTCACCTTCGCCCAGGTGGAGACGGCAGTCCGCAAGGCAGAACGCCGCCTACTGCGCTCCGTCACCCTCTTCGACGTCTACGAGGGCAAGGGCATTCCCGAGGGCTTCCGCTCATACGCCATCGCCCTCACCCTCCAGGACAACGAAAAGACCCTGACCGACAAGCAGATAGAGAGCGCAGTGGCCAAGATCACCGCCGTCCTGACAAAGGAACTCGGCGCACAGCAACGATAAAGAAAATACCAAACAGCTAAATAAAAGTCAACCATACCCACATGGGAAGAGCATTTGAATACCGCAAGGCCCGCAAGCTGAAACGCTGGGGCAACATGTCGCGCACCTTTACGCGCCTGGGCAAGGAAATCACCATCGCCGCCAAGGCCGGCGGTCCCGACCCCGACACCAACCCCCGCCTGCGCGTGCTCATGCAGAACGCCAAGGCCGCCAACATGCCCAAGGACACCGTGGAGCGCGCCATCAAGAAGGCCGTCGAGAAGGATGCCTCCGACTACAAGGAAATCGTCTACGAGGGCTACGGCCCCCACGGCATTGCAATCGTGGTCGAGACAGCCACCGACAACAACCAGCGCACCGTGGCCAACGTCCGCTCCTACTTCAACAAGCACGGCGGCAGCCTCGGCACCTCCGGCTCCCTCAGCTTCATGTTCAACCACAACTCCGTCTTCCACGTCAAGCCCAAGGAGGGCGTGGAGTTCGAGGAGCTCGAGCTTGAGCTTATCGACTTCGGCGTGGAGGACATCGACGCCGACGACGAGGAATGGGTGGTATATGGTCCCTTCGACCAGTTCGCCGCCCTGCAGAAGTACTTCGAGGACAACGGCTTCGAGCTGGTGAGCGCCGAGTTCGAGCGCATACCCACCGACTACAAGGAGGTAACCCCCGAGCAGCGCGAGAGCGTGCAGAAGCTCCTCGACAACCGCCGCATCGAGATCGGCAACGTGGAGCCTGAGCTGCTGCCTGACGGCGCTGCCATCGTGGCCCGCCTGAACGTCCTCGGCCGCATCATCAGCGTCATCTCCTACGACCTGACCTACACCGACGACGAGGGCAACGACAAGCTCTACATCCCGTCCGGCAAGTGCGTCCTCACCGCTCCCGGCGCTGGCCGCACCGCCTACGGCGCCGTCTCTCAGGTCGAGCAGAGCGACGGCGAGTTCCACACCTACGCCGGCCGCCGCGTGCCGAAGTATGTGAGCAGCGCCGAAGGCAACAGCCGCACGCTGACCATCTCCAGCCGCCCGCTGATGATCCCCAACAACAAGAACCCGTTCATCGTTGCGGACGTCCTGACGGACTGAGCGCAGCAGAAAGGAGCAGAGCATGATCCAGATCATCAAGGGCACCTTCGGCTACTATAACGGCCGCAAGGTGATCCCCATCACTGAAGCAGACGGCCCTCAGAAGTTCGACGACGAGCTGGAGGCCCGTCTGGTGAAGGAAGGCGTCGCCAAGTACATCGGCGAGCTGGGCGAGACTGCCGAGCAGCCCGCACCCGCTCCCGGCGACGACGCCGACGAGCCTGCCAGCACCAACACCGCGGCCGACGAGGCCCCTGAGTACAACGAGGACATGAAGCTCGACGAGCTGAAGGAAGTGGCCACGCGCTATGGCGTGGACGCCTCTGCTATGCGCAAGAAGGCCGACGTCATCGCTGCCATCGAGGCCACCAAGGCCGAGCAGCCTGATGACGGTGCCGACGACGAGGAGCCCCCTCAGATCGGCGCCGCCGATCCCGTCTGATGGCCTTCAGCTTCAAGGCGATGGTCGAGGCTGACCGTCGGCGCACGTTTCTTAATCTCGACGAGTTCGGTGAGAAGCACACCGTCGAAGGCAGAGCCATCGCTGCCGTGCTGGACGACAACGCCCTGAAAGAACGCCAAGGGGGGCAAGAGCTGAGCGTCGCGGAGTCCTCTCTGCTGCTTTACGCGGCGGTCGAGGATCTGCCCGCTCGGCGCCCGGCGGGCGAAGGGCTCAACGTCGACGGCCGCGAGTACATCGTCAACGACTGGAGCGAGGACATGGGGATCGCCACCGTGGCCCTCGGCCAGACTGTCACCATGTAGGAGGTGCCCCATGTCCATCGTCAACAGCATCGAAACCGTCCGGGACTGGCTGACCGCCGAGGTCTGCCCTCTGGTCAAGCTGAAGCTCCCCGACGACAACGCAACGGACGCCTCCTACCCATACAAGCTGGTAAACCCGGCCGCGTTCTCGCTTTTCGTACCATCGAAGGACAGGACGCCCCCGAACATCGCCGCGCCGATCCCGTCGGTCTGCGTGCAGATCGTTCAGGGCGACGACGACCTGCTCCAGAGTGCCCGAGGCATCAAGATCCGGCTCTGCTTCTCAGCGTGGGATCCCGGCTACCACGGGCCCGACATCTTCAAGCCGAAGGGCGACGGCAGCGGCACCTACATCCAGCAATACAACGAGGCGGCGGCCTCCTACTTCGTGAAGAACGGAGAGGGCTGGCGTGACGCATGGAATTTTGTGGACACAGCCCTCCGGCTGATTGAAAATGCCGAGTACCTCGGCGACCTCCGCGTCATCAAGGAGAAGGGCATCACCTTCGGCCCCGTCGCGGAGCAAGACGCCGTCCCCGACTTCTACCCGTACTGGTTTGCATGGGCTGAGTTCTCCGTCGAGGAGACCCTGACCCGCAACCCGAAAAGCTACCAACACCTGCTTTAAGGGCAGCCACTCGGCTGCTCTAATTTCATGCAAAGGAGGATAAGCAGATGGCAAACGAATACCTCTACGGCGCCTACGGCCACATCGGCGAGACCGTGGCACAGAGCGCCGTGCAGGCGGGCACCACGCCGGTCTATATCGGCACGGCACCCGTCAACCTCGTGCGCGACTTCGGCAAGGCCGGCATCATCAACGCGCCGATCAAGATCACCAGTCTGGTCGACGCGCAGAAGAAGATCGGCTACTCGTCCGACTGGGGCACCTTTACCCTGTGCGAGGCCGTGTACGCGCATTTCAACAACACCCTCGGGAACATCGGCCCGATCTACGTCATCAATGTGCTCGACCCCTCCGCGGGCAAGCACCGCAAGGAGGCGGCCACTACCAAGACCCTCACCTTCACCGGCGGCCGCGCCGAGTTCGCCAGCGACAAGATCATCCTCGACACCCTGACCATCGCAAAGAATGACAGCGGCAACTACGTCGAGGGCACCGACTACGCTGTGGACTATAACTTCACCAAGGGCACGGTCATCATCACCAGCCTGAAGGACGACGCGCAGCTCGCCGGCAGCCTGACGGCCAGCTTCAGCGAGGTGGACGACTCTGAGATCGCAGACAGCGACATCATCGGCGGCGTCACCTCCTCCGGCGAGTACAGCGGCCTGAGCGCGATCGCGCTGCTCTATCCCGAGCAGTTCGCGGTCTGCAATCTGATCGCGGCCCCCGGCTGGAGTCACAGCCCTGCCGTCTACAACGCCATGCTGACGACCTGCAAGAAGATCAACGGCCACTGGGACGCCTTCGTCGTGGCCGACCTGCCCCTTGTGGACAGCACCGCGCAGGCGGTCGACACGATCACCAAGGCGATCGCATGGAAGAAGGCCAACGCCTTCACCGGCGAGCGCTCTAAGGTCTACTGGCCGCAGGCTGTGGACAACCTCGGCAACGTGTTCCACCTGAGCACGCTGGCCGTGGTCGAGCTCATGCGCGCCGACTTCAGCCACAACAGCGTCCCGATGGAGACCTGCGGCAACAAGGCGATCCCCGTCATCAAGCAGTATTTCGGCGCCAATGCGAAAAACCGCGGCTTCGACCAGCAGAGCGGCAAGGAGCTGACGCAGAACGGCATCAGCACCGCCGTGGCATGGGGCGGCGAATGGGTACTGTGGGGCGACCATACGGCTGCCTACACCTACGGCGCAGACGTGGATCCCCGCGCGATCTTCGACGTCTCCATGCGGATGCTCATGCACATCACCAACGACTTCCAGCGCGAGTGGAGCCCGGAGATCGACGAGCCCATGACCCGCGCACTGAAGGATCGCATCATCAACCGCGAGCAGGAGAAGCTCGACGGCTATGTCAGCATGGGCGCGCTGCTCGGATCCCCTGTGATCCTGTTCCTCGAGAGCGAGAACAGCACCACCGACGTGATGAATGGCGACTTCCGCTGGGACATCGCCGTCACCCCGACCCCGCCCCTCAAGTCTGCGAGCGTCTACGTCGCCTACACCGACGCGGGCTTCTCCGTCTACTACGAAGGAGGTGACGAGTAATGGCAAACCTGTGGCTCGACCTGAAGGGCCCCATCCTCGCCGATACCGTCTATGTGGACGGCGTTCTCGCCGCCAAGGACGTGACCATCGCCCTGCCTCCCGTCAACCTTGTGACGGCTGACTTCAAGGCGATGGGAACCTACACGGCGCCGCTGCCCGGCCAGATCGAGGCGATGGAGGCATCCATCACCAAGATCGGCATTGACCTCGGCCTGCGCAGCCTCGTCAAGCTGACGAGCAAGACCATCGAGATCCGCTGGGCGCAGGACGTCAAGCTCTCCGACGGCTCCACCAAGACCGAAGGCTGCAAGGCGTTCCTCCGCTGCGTCTCCAAGGGCATCCCCGGCCTGAGCGTGGATCCCGGCAACGCCAGCGAGAACGAGATCGCGCTGGCCGTCAGCCGCTACCAGCTTTTCGTCGCTGGCAACGAATACTGGCTGATCGACCAACTCAACACCATCATGCGCGTCGGCGGCGTCGACTACGCCAAGGACATCCGCAGCGTCCTGTAACAAGAAGGGCGTCGCCTCCGGGCGGCGCCCTCTATTTATCGAAAGGAGACACACATGGAAAAGCTGACACTCCAGAACCCCATCACCATCAACGGCAAAAAGGTCAAGACTCTGACCTATGACACCGACGCGATCACCGTGGGAATGTTTGCCGATGCTGAGGCCCGCAAGCTCCGCGCGACCTCCAACAAGGGCGGCGGCAGCGCCGGCGCCTGCGAGCTCGACTACTCCCTGCACGCCTATCTCGCCATGATGGCGATCGTCGCCGTCAACAGCGACATCGACGTCAGCGACCTCGAGCGCATCAGCGGCCCCGACGTCATGGAGCTTATGAGGATCGGCCGAAATTTTACTACGGCGAGGTCGGCGGCACAATCCGAGGAAAGCGGCTCGGAGAGCTTGTCCGAGACTACTCTCGAGCCTTCCACACCTCAGTCGGCGAGCTCCGACGGGAACGCCTGACCGACTTCCTGATGGAATACTACGAGGCAGCCGAGGAGGCCAAGCGGCAACGCGACAAGGCCGCCTCAATGCCCCGGAATAACTTCAGGAAATACAGAAGGAGGTGACACTGATGGCAGGCAAAAACAAGATCATGCAGGCCGTCGTCAGCTTCGCCGGCACCATCGACCCCTCCCTCGGGAAGGCGATGGACAACGTCGCGGGACACCTCGACAAAGTAAACTGGAAGGCCGTTGCCGTCGGTGCTGCCGTGGGCGGCATTGCTGTGGCGACGGGCAAGGCGGTCGTCGAGGCCGGGAAGTATCTGGCAGAGCTGGGCGACGACTACAACAAAGCCATGAACCAGCTCTCCGCATCTACCGGCGCCACCGGCGACGAGCTGGACGCGCTGGGCGAGAGTGTAAAAAACATCTACGCGCAGAACCTCGGCGAGGACTTCAACGACGTGGCCGAAGGGCTGGCCGCTACGCAGAAAGCGAGCGATCTGCCCGGCGAAGCGCTGGAGCAGGCCACCGCGGCCGGCTTCGTGCTGCGTGACACCTTCGACTACGACATCAGTGAAAGCGCCAGAGCCGCCTCGGCTCTGATGAAAAACTTCAACATCAGCGCCGAAGAAGCCTACGGCCTAATCGCCACCGGCGCACAGAACGGCGCAGACAAAAACGGCGACCTGCTCGACACCCTGAACGAATACTCGGCGCAGTTTGCGGCCCTCGGCCTGAGCGCCGACCAGTTCATGGGCTCCCTCGTGGAAGGCGCTGACGCCGGCCTGTTCAGCATCGACAAAGTGGCCGACGCCGTCAAGGAGTTCAACATCAGAGCGAAAGACGGCAGCGACAGCAGCGCCGAAGCCTTCAAGGGCCTCGGCCTCAACTCCGACAAAATGTTCGCGGCCTTTGCAGCCGGCGGCGAGACCGCGCAGGCTGCATTTTTCGACACCGTCGAGGCTCTGAACAAGCTCGAGGATCCTCTCAAGCGCAACGAGATCGGCGTCGCACTGTTTGGCTCGCAGTTCGAGGATCTGGAGGCGGGCATCCTGCCCGTGCTCGGTGACATCGAGACCGCAGCCTATGACGGCGCCGCCGCGCTCCAGCAGATCAACGACGTCAAGTACAACGACCTCGGCTCTGCCTTCGAGGCGGTCAAGAGGTCGGCCGAAGTGGCCCTACTGCCTATGGCGTCGATGATCGCCAACACGCTGACATCGCTGGCCCCAATCCTGACCGACACCTTCGAGGAAATCAGCCCGGTCATCACCGACACGCTCAACGCTTGTATGCCGTTTGTGCAGGACTTCCTCGTCGGCATGGGCGACACCCTGAAGAAGGTCATGCCGATGGTCACGGAGCTGGCTGCGGGCATCCTGCCACTACTGGCTCAGCTCGTGGGCTCGTTCCTGCCGCCTCTGCTCGACCTCGCACAGCAACTACTCCCGCCGCTCATGCAGATCGTTCAGGCTATTCTACCGCCGATCGCCAGCATCCTTGCCACCGTGCTCCCGATGCTGACGCAGATCATCTCGACTGTGCTGCCTGTGCTGGCGAACCTGATCGCCGCGCTGCTGCCGGTCATCACCCCGCTGCTGGAGGTTGCCCTGCAAATCGTCAACAGCGTCATCATGCCGCTGCTGCCTCCGCTGATGCAGCTGATCGAGGCCCTGCTGCCCCCGGTCGTGAGCCTACTCAATGCGATCATGCCGCTCCTCTCGCCCCTGCTGGCTATTCTGGAGCCCATCGCAAGCGTGCTCGGCACGATCGTCGGCTGGGTATCGAAGATTGTCAGCTTCGGCTCCGGCGTCATCAGCAAGATCGCGGGCCTGTTTGGAGGTGGAGGCGGCGGCAGCGCCAACGTCTCCGGCTATGCGACCGGCGGCTTCACGAGTGGCCCGTCCATCGCGGGCGAGGATCCGCGCTATCCGACCGAGGCGGTCATCAGCTTCAACCCTGCGTACCGCTCGCAAAACCTGTCCTACTGGGCCGAGGCTGGCCGGATGCTGGGCGCATCCAGCGAGGCCGACTACGAGCCCATCAGCAGCGGATCGGGCACGGCTGTGGTCTATGACCTGAGCGGCCTGTCCTTCTCACCTCAGATCAAGGTCGAGGGCGACACCGACGAGGACGCCCTGATCCGAAAGCTCCGCGACCTCGAGCCGGAGTTCATCGACTTCATCCTCGAGGCACTCAGCAGAAGGGAGGGCGGCGCCTATGTCACGGCAGACAGTCGGCTTTATTGATTATGTGGCGCAGGGCGGCGACACCTTCGACAGCATCGCGCTCGTCGCCTATAACGAGGAGCGCATGGCGAGCACCATCATCGAGGCCAACCCCGACCTCAGCGACGTGCTGATCTTCGAGGGCGGCGAGGCTGTGCGGATCCCGATCGTCGAGACCGTGGAGACGCCGGAGACCCTGCCGCCGTGGAGGAGGTGACGCCGTGAAGATCCTATACGAAGGCGTCGACATCTACCCGGACGTCAGCGTCCACCGCTGCTATCACGATATGTACGCCGAAAAGCAGAGCGACGAGCTGCTTCTCAAACTCAACGACACCCGCGAGCTGTGGGACTCGTGGAACCCCAAGAAGGGCGACACCATCGCCATCGAGGACGGCGCTGCCAAGACGGGCAAAATGTTCGTCGAGAGCGTCGTCCCCGAGTCCGGCATCATCACCCTGCGGGCCTATTCCGTCCCGCAGTCTGCGAAGGATAAGCGGAGCAAGTCATGGGAAAAGGTCAAGTTCCTGCAACTGGCTCAGGAGATCGCCGGCCGCCACGGCCTGACGCTCGAGACCTACGGGATCACCGACCAGACCTACGACTACGTCGAGCAGAACAACCTCGCAGACTTCGCATTTTTTCAAAACCGCTGCACCCTCGAAGGCGCGGCGTTTCTGGTGTATGACGGCAAGCTGGTCGTCTACGACGAGGCGTACATGGAAAGCCAGCAGCCCGTCGACACCATCACCATCACCCCGGCCAATGACTTCGAGTACCGCGACGAGGGCACCAACGCCTACGGCTCGGCCGAAGCCGTCAACGGCGGCCTGACCGGCGCCTTCACGGCCCCGAACGGCGGCGACAAGGTGCTGCGCCGGATCCTACCCTTCCGCATGACTGACCAGAGCGAGGCCGACCGCTTCGCCAAGGGCCTCCTCCGGGACGCCAACAAAAACGCGACCGTCGGCACCCTCTGGACGGGCTCGCTGCTGCGAGACTATGCGGCGGGCTCTGTGGTCACGCTGGCGACCGAGGGCGTTAAGTCGTGGGACGGCACAGCCTTCATCAGCCGGATCCGGCACGACTACGTCAAGACGCGGAGCAAACTATACCTCCGCAAGCCACTGGAGGGATATTGATGAACAGCAACAACCAAATGATCCAGAAGGGCAAGATCTCCAGCGTGGAGGGAAAGGCCGACAGGAACGGCGACAAAACCACGGCCAGAGTGCTCCCGAGCACCGCCGACAGCATGGTCACACGGCCGCTGACGATCCCGTGGTATCTGCGCGGAGAGATGGGAAACCTGACCCCCGGAACAGAAGTCGCCTATGCTATGTTCGAGGACGGCACCGGCATCATCCTCTCCCGCATGGACGGAGAGTGGGACGGTATCGTCCCGGGCGACATCACCGTCAAGAAGGGCGCGCTCACGATGCAGGACAAGGGCATCAGCGTCCCGTCGGCAGACGTGATCGCCACGGGCATCAGCCTGACCGGCCACACCCATACCGACAGCATGGGAGGCGGCACTTCTGGCCCGCAGTAAGGAGGGATAGACATGGCCGTCATGGCATCATGGAACGGCAAGACGTGGGGCGTCTCCAGCCAGAGGATCGCCGCCCTGAATGGCGTCTCCTCCAGCGTCGAGCTCGACACGGAAAACAGCGACGACAAGGCCGGATCCCCGGCCACCAAGACCAAGGCGCTCAAGCTGCAAAGCATGAGCTTCGACTTCGATCTGGCGTCTGCCGTGGGCGGCGACGCCCGGGGAGAGTTCGAGTCGTGGACGTCACTGGTCGGGCAGTACGCCCCCTTCTATCTGGCCGGCCGGCGCTTCGGCCCGGCCAATCTTCAGCTCACCGGCGTCAGCCTCTCAGACACCACACTCGACAACTTCGGCCGGATCCTGAAGGGCAAGATCACGATCAACCTGACGGAATACGCCGAGGAGGCCAGCAGCAAGAAGGCCGGCGCAGGCGGCTCGAGCAAAAGCTCGTCCGCGGCCGGCGTCTCGTCCTCTGGCGGCGTCGGCCGGCGTCTGAGCGCCGTCACCGTCGGAGCATCCAGCAGCGACAAGGCTGCGAAGAAACCCAACAACGCACAGCTCAAGTAAAGCGAGGTGATCCCATGAAAGCATCCGGCAACGGAGCGCCCGAGATCTGTGTGCAGAACCTCCTCAAGACCATCCGCGGGGAGGTGCCCTATGAGCGCATCAAGGGGTTGAGTATGTGGAAAGAGATGAACCTCCTTATGAATACAGTTATATGTCACAAGTGGGACAACCGTTGAACAATTATTATGGCTACATAGCCGAAGGTTTGTTTCAGAGTGAAGATGAAATAGCTGATAGTCCAACGCAAGAGTTAGGGACTTATAAGACTCAGGTAGGTGATATCAAATACAAAGATTTAAATGGTGACGGTAAGATTGATGGTACCGACAAGACTTACATCGGTAATCCCAGTGTGCCACAGATTATTTACGGTTTTGGTGCTAGTATGCAATATAAGGGTTGGGATGCTTCGTTCTTCTTTCAGGGTGTTGCCAAACGGGATATTATGTTACAAGGTATCCATTCGTTCACTGGAAATACACACAACCTGATGCAATGGGTTGTTGATAATTACTGGAGAGAAGATGGTGCGAATCCAAGTGCTGAGTATCCTCGTCTGACCAACTGCGAAGATTTCCTTTGCAGAGTTCAGATGGCTGACGTATTCCTCGGCGTGCTT
>OGYL01002942.1_pt1 | contig 11402 bp, 8 predicted proteins | sample 1576541 | NCBI WGS metagenome assembly OGYL01 (sample SAMEA3541551, study PRJEB24748) | human gut metagenome | biome: human gut; feature: human-associated habitat; material: faeces | place: China | collected 2012 | reverse complement strand
GGCGATGTAGATGGAGACGGATGTGATGAACCCGATATGGATTGGGACAACCTGCAGAAGACTTTCAAGTCGGATGAATGGAAGAAGTTTGTGAAGGACATAAAGGAACTGAGTGATAGCTCAAAGTTGCAGGAGTAGAAGTATTCGGGATTCTTACATCCGCTGATACTCCTGTGGTGTCATGCCTGTCATCCGCTTGAAGAATTTGCTGAAAAAAGACGGGTTGGGAAAATGAAGTTCATCAGCAATCTGGTAGGTTAGCAGATTGCTGTGCTTCAGTAGTACTTTGGCTTCGAGGATGACTGCCTGATTGACCCATTCCATGACGGTGCGCCCGCTTATATCGCGGATGACGGTGCTGAGGTAACGGGGTGACAGGCAGAGTCGGTCGGCGTAAAAAGTTGTGGTACGTTCTGTCTTGCAATGTTCGTTGACAAGCGTGATGAAACGGCGGAACAACTCTTCGTGGCGTGAAGGATGGAGCAATTCGTCGCGTCGGCAGTCGGCTTGCAGGTAGTAGAAATTGTAAAGTAAGGAGGTAATAAGGTGCTGCACCATTTCTCGCCGATAGGGTTGTAGGTGTACAGCGTCCCGTCCCGGCCGGACGCGGCAGACGGAACGGCGGACGAGCGTCGGGAGTACGAAGAAGACCGCAGGCTTTTCTACGTCGCCATGACGCGGGCAAAGGACGAGTTGACACTGTTCGATTACCCGGATGCACCATCCGCGTTTATCAGGGAGGCGCAGGGCTATCTGCCTGTTCCGGTGCGCGCAAAGGACGATTTCGCTGCCATCGTGCCGGAAAACGCCTGTGGTCTGCGTTATCGCCACGAAACGCACGGCGAGGGACGCATTCTGGCGCAGTGCGAAGACGAGATGCTCCTTGCATTTCCGGACGGTGACAGGCTCATGCGTGCGGGACAGATGCTGCTTGAGCAAAGCCGCGCGGAGGTCTGGCAGGCGCCGGGAGCACCTGCCGCAGCACAGACAACGCCGAACGCGCAGACGCTCGGGCCGGGGAGCGTCATCCGGCATAAAAAATACGGCATGGGCCGTATCGTATCCATAGACGGCCCGTTTGCCGATATCCGGTTTGAAGGCGAAACAGCAGCACGCCGGTTCAATCTGGCACACTCTCTGCGCAGCGGCTTCCTGTTCGCCGCGCGCTGAGGACGCGAAAAGCCGCCGGCATGCGCTGCCGGCGGCTTTCCTTGAGAGAAAAAGAGAAAAGAGAGGAGAAATGGATGAATGTCTATTTGAAAGGCTGCTGTTGTCTCTCCGCGGAACTTTCCGTGAAGCAGCTTCCTTATGCTCCAAGGATACCGGATTTTGCCCGGTTTGTGGTGAACAGTTTGTAAACGAAGTATAAAGAAATCCTGAAATTACAGTGCCGCAACCGGCAGTTGACAGATTTTCAGGCGGACTTGCTGGCATGCAACTGCAAAATCCCGTAGAATAGCGGCATCAACCAGAGGAGGAAACACGCATGATCTTTGCAGACAAATTGATCGCCCTGCGGAAAAAGGCGGGCTGGTCGCAGGAGGAACTTGCGCAGCAGCTGAACGTCTCGCGGCAGTCCGTATCCAAATGGGAGGGCGCGCAGTCCGTTCCAGACCTCGACAAGATCGTCCAGCTGAGCCGCGTTTTCGGCGTCAGCACGGATTACTTATTAAAGGATGAACTGGAAGAGCAGGAGCCTGCGCCCAGCCTTCCCGAGCAGCCGCAGCGCCGCCGCGTGAGCATGGAGGAGGCCTCGCGCTATCTGGAACTGCGCCGTGCCGCCGCGCCAAGGCTGGCGTTGGCCACGTTTTTGTGCGTGATCTCACCCATTCTGCTGATTTTGCTCGGCGGATTGAGCGAGTACACCGCCCGCATCACAGAAAATGCGGCGGCTGGCATCGGCCTGAGCGTCCTGATCGTGCTGGTCGCCGCCGCAGTCGGCATTTTCCTGACGTGCGGCGCGAAGGCGAAGCCGTTTGCGTTTCTGGAAACCGAGCCGTTTGAGACGGAATACGGCGTGAGCGGCATGGTACGGCAGCGCCGTCAGGACTTTGAGCCCATAGCGAACCGCCTGAATCTCATTGGCACGATTCTGTGCATCGTATCTGTCCTGCCGCTGTTTGTGAGTATGTGCCTTACGGGCTCTGATCTCATGTACATCGGTGCGGTGTGCCTGCTGCTGGGCTTTGTCGCGCTGGCCTGCCTTGCGTTCGTCTATGCCGGGACGCAGACCGCCGCGATGGAAAAGCTGCTGGAGGAGGGCGACTACACCCGCCAGAGAAAGTCCAAAAGCCGCTTGATCGGGACAGTCAGTGTCTGCTATTGGCTGATCGTGACGGCCATTTTCATGTTCTACACCTTCGGGCCGTATGGCAACGCGCAGGCAAAATACAGCTGGTTCATCTGGGCAATCGCAGGCATCCTGTACGGCGCCGTAATGGCCGTACTCCGTCTGGTCGGGCAGAACAGTAAAAAATGAAGCAGGCAGGATAAAACAATTCCGTTGAAAACGTTCTCAACGGAATTGTTCCGGTGCTATTGGTGCAGTCACTGGCTATGCTGCACCCGCAATGCTGTCCGCGCGGCGCTGGTCAGCTTGCCGTGTCTGCCCCAGCCGGATTGACCGACTAAGGAGACATTGTCATAGCCTCCAAGAACTCCAATTTAGGCTGGCATCTGTTTTTTCCGTATAGGACATATAGGATTCTAAATTTCTACAGGCACTGTTTGATATTAACGGTTCAGTACAGTTCTGAAGCTTTTTTAACGTTCCAACAGCATCTGCTGTTGCCGTGCCTAATTCTAAGCACTTAATCGCACCGACCAGTTTGTAATACGGTTCATCCTCTTTGAGCAGCGCAGAATACACTTCACGCTCAATGGCAGACTCCGAAAGTGTATCTTTTCATTTCTCATTACCATCTTCATTATACATCAACAGTGATAAATTATCAACCTTTTTAAAAAGACATTAGTATGAACTTCAAAAACCGGAAAAACAGCAAATCATGAGGATACGAAAATGAACGGAGTTTTATCAGATTTATCGCCCTTTCTTGATCAGAATGCGCGGCTGCTGGCTTTTCCAGCCAAGCACAAAAAGAAGCTGCTGGCACTCTGGTATTTGGCCGGAAAAATTGAGGCCGGGCGGCAGTATACCGAAGCGGAACTGAATGATCTGCTGGATGAATGGACGCGGTTTCACAATCCGGCGACGCTTCGCCGGGAGTTATACAACAAACAGCTTCTCAACCGGACGACCGATTGCAGTCACTATTGGAGAGCAGACCCGCTCCCGGTGCTTACGGATTTTATCGGGCGCTATGTTTAATGATCTTTTGTACCGGCAATACGGGCTTCACATCCATCACGCGCAGCACGCCCTGACCGGCGCGGGCTCTGATACATGGCTTCTGACCTGCACAGAGGGAGACTATGTATTAAAGTTTCCGGCGTCCGGTGCGATCAATCACCCGGAGGCGGAGCCGAAGTTGTGCGCATTTCTGTGCAGGCACGACATTCCCGCCTGCGCATTTTTAAAAAATCACACAGGCGGATATCTCTCCCTGGATAACGACGGGCGCATGTTTACCGTGCAGCAGCGTTTCCCGGGCCATACACCACCGAAGCCAGCATCACACTGGACGTCATGCTTCACATTGTAGCACCCCTTTTCCGTTTTCCTCTATGACGCAGAGGAAGATTATTAGACGGAGAACAGGTGATAGAATAAAGAACTGAGCCAGGCACATGAAATCCCATGTGCCTGGCTTTTGATCAATCTTGTCGCTGAATTTTTATTGCATTTTTCTCAACTTCAACGGGATCCACCACCACTAGAAAGAAATGTTGTCGGAAGTGCCGGAGATAAAACCAGTTTGAGACTGCCTGCGCTGTTCCACACTCTTCCAATAGCTGAACTACAAAACTGCTTTGCTTCCTCATATCCGTCGTCAAAGAACCTCGTAATCCAACCCTTATTTTTTGCATAATCCACGAAATTCTGCTCACCTACGATTCGCAACTGAGCAAGATGCGTCAGATATCTGTCACTGACCAAATGATCCGCTGCCTTGCAATCATAGCTGAATCTCGTTTCGACCAGTGTTGAGAGCGCTAATTCTTTTACGGCCTGTATCATACTTTCCCAGCACAACGAATTATCTATACACTCTGCCTTGTGGGACATCCCCAGCAACAAATCAAGCACATCGTACGCCGCCTTGGCTGCTTTTGTATAGGGGTTAAGTTCAACAAACTTTGATACAGCGTATTCTGTTCCACCCATTAGGATATCATGCACAACTGCAAATCCAAGTTGCGCGTTATAGTCCTTAAATCCACTTGCGAAAACGCCATATATTTGATTGGCGGCGTCGCGCACCATTTTTCTGTCACCGTTTTCCGCCAGATATGCGATGATATCCAAGTTCTCCATATAGGCCGCCGTATTGGCATTAAGTTTTGCGTATGTTTTTACCGTATCTGCAATATTGACCGACGTATCGAAAACAGAAGCAGCTACTGCGATAGTCTCTGCATTTGACAAACGTGTAAAGTTCTTTTTGTTCATCAAATGCTGGTATTTATCAGCAAAATCGGTAACCTTTATAGATATCTTCTTGAAAACTCCATATTTTTCTAACTGCTTGTTGATCTGAATAAAATCGTCGGCAAGTTTATCTAACCGTCCTTCATCACCCAAAGTGCCTGCTGCAGCAATTCTTTTTTGAATTGTCTTCAGCTGGCTCCTGAGTATATATAATTTATCCAGTTCCTCGGTAATTTTGTCTACAACCTTATTTCCGCCTTTAATTGCCTTAATAACCTTATTTATCGCTTCTAAAGTATCATGGGTATTCTCAGCGATTATAGCTTTTGCATTCTCTTCGGCATTTACATTTATTGTATTGTTGGCATAATCATAGAAATAGTCCATGCAAAGCTGCTTACAGGCTTTCACCGGAGTCCAGTTAAAACTCAGCACATCAGTCAGATTCACCGCAATAGCAGTAGCAATGCTATTATCGTATGAATCAGTGAGCTGATAATCCGCGAAAATCCCATCAGTAAAAATCCAGTCAGCAGCTATGGAATCATATGAGTACTTTAATGGATCCATCCCAAGAATACTTTCTTTTTTGTCATCGTATCCATCAAGATCACTGTCAGGCATCGTCGGATCGGAGATCATTTTAATGAACACCTTATCTCCGGATTGCATAATGACGAGTTCTTCACCGTTTTTCAAACCGTCTCCATCGTAGTCATCCGAAAGAACACCGTTTTCGTCATAAGTAAAGTCATATCCGATAAAGCGGCTCAAGATACCAGTGCTTAGCGGAAGCGATCCATCGCAGATTAGTTTGTTATAGTAATCCGGAATACCGTCTCCATTCGTATCTGTTGTCAAATCAATCGTATTGCTCTCGATTTCTTCAAACACGTCATCCAAATTTAAAATATTGTCGGTGTCAAAGTCTTCTGTTGTGGCATGATAGTATTTACCGTTTGTTCCATCTGCAATTTTTTTCAGTACCGTTTCGGATGCGCTTCCCATTCCGATTGTGTAGACCACAACATTGTTTTCAGAGGCGCTCTTTATCAAAGCATCATATGAATAGGTGTACCGGTTATCCTCGCCATCGGTAATAAAAATTATATACTGGTACTCAGACTCCGATTGTGTTAGTTCATTAAGAGCCATATGAAGCCCCGTAGAACCATCAGTGCCGGAATTGGTATTATATCCGCTATCATACGATATGCTGTCGATGGCGGCATTCAGCTGCTGTTTGTCTGTTGTCAGCGCAGAAACAAGTGTAGCCGTCTTTATGAATTTTACAACTGCCGCCTGATCCGTATCTGCACGAAGTTTTGAAATGAATCTTTTCGACAATGCTTTGAAAATCTGCTTGGGATCATTATCATCCATGCTAGCCGAGTAATCTATAACAAAGACAATATCAAGCTTAGCATTTTCATCATCTCCATCAAAGAGTGGCGGCTTGATATCTGCTGCCCATACATCGTCAAATTCAATTTTATTTAGCAGAATGTATGTTGAAAAGTGTTCAACCGAAACGCTGACTTTTCCATCAACAACCGTTTGATTTGGTAATTCCTCCAATTCCTGCGTCTTTTCGTTGTAATAGTAGATTCTCGGCTGGAAGTCGTCTCCGATGCTTCCTAAACTGCGATCATAAGAAAACTCCAGCACAGCAGCCTTGATATTTCCGTCAGCGTTGAAATCATATGCCGCTCCTAAATATCCAGGAACGTTCTCAGTAAGCAGTGGATTATCAAGCATGCTGACCGCAGATACTCTGACACTTCCCAAAACAGAGCCGTCAACACTGGCTGTTACGGAAGCGGAAACAGGGTTGTCTTCCGACAGCGGAGCGCTACTGGACGTTTCCGTAAATTCATTTTGTGCTACCAGAGGATCAGTACCATAGAGGATTTCTGTTCCATCATCGGCCCCATCTCCGTCCGTATCCTTGATTCGCGGATCTGTATGATACAGTTCTATTTCATCTTTATCACTCAAACCATCAAAGTCGGTATCTTTAACTACCGGATTTGTCCCAAGTTCAATTTCCTGACCGTTCGAGAGGCCATCTTGGTCGTAATCTTCATCGTAGTCCGAAATCCCGTTTCCGTCACTATCCTTTTCCAACGGGTTATAGCCAAATATCATTACCTCCTGATAATCTGTTAATCCGTCGCCATCCGTATCCTGCAAATTGATATCCGTTTTTTTGCTATCTCTAAATAGTCGGCAAGGCCATCTCCATCGGTATCCCCTAACGAGTCTTCCGATACCCAATACGCAAAGAGACTTATATTTGCGTTAATTGGTTCGTTATAAGCATTAAAGAGATCATTACATTCTTTTGACGTAGACCAACCAGCAAAATAAAAGCCGTCACATGTCGGTTCTGCTGGGGCCGTCATCATCTCGCCCTGTTTTACCACTTGCTGCGGTGGAACCCCCTGTACATTTTCTCCATTTCCATCAAATGTAACCGTGAAGGATTGTCCCGGGGTAGGATCGGGATCCGGGGTAGGATTAGGTGCGGGCGGGAGGACGGTGCCGGTACTGGATGCGGGCTTGGATGCGGGAGTAGACGCGCCTGCAATGTTCTTGCAGAACCGGGCGAGGATGGCCGCTACCTGTGCGCGGGTTGCGCTGCCCTTCGGATCAAGCTTGCTGCCGGAGCCGTTGATCAGTCCCTCTGCGCTTGCCCATTTCATGGCTGCGAGCGCATAGCTGCCGACCGTACCGGCATCTGCAAATCTGCTGATCTCGGCAGAAGCTGTCACGGCGTAGCCGCAGAAAGTGGCATAGCGGTACAAAATTGCCGCCAGCTGCTCACGCGTGATTGCATTGTCCGGGCCAAACGTGCCGTCCGCATAGCCGCTGACGATCTTGTTTTCTGCCGCCCATGTGATTGCCTTCTCATAGTACTTCCCTGCCGCCACGTCGCCAAACGGGCATACGCCGGAAACAGCAGGCTCGCCGGAAAGGCGGTACAGGATCGTCACGATCATGCCGCGGGTCGTGGTGGCCTTTGGGCTGAACGTGCCGCTGCCCGTTCCGTTCATCAGGCCATTTTCGCATACATATCGGACATCATCATAAAACCAGTCGGACGTTTTCACATCAGAAAATGTGCTGTCTGCCGCCAATGCTGACATTGGCAGCATCCCGAGCAACAGGACCATGCTCAGGAACAGGGCAAGGATTCGCTTTGATCGTTTCATGCCATTTTTCCTCCTATTGTGTGTTTTCTCTCATCTGTGTGTATCTTTCATGGTACGAAGTATACACTACTCTATATTGATTGTACCGGACATTTCCAGTGAATGCAAGGATTATTTCTCCATTTTAGAAATATTTCTGGCAATTTCGTCAAAAAGCGCCTATTTGCTTAAAAACCCCCGCAGAGGCGGCCCGGCCAGCCGCTCTGCGGGGGTTCTCACTATGTAAGATTAAATTCAATGCAGATGGGGCGCATCGGTCAACCTAAAATGGCTTCGCCGCGCTCATCAAGCTGCTGGTTGCAGGCGACAAGACTCATGCCGTTGTCGAGCGCGTAGAACAGGATGCTGTCACGCGGGACCCAGTCATAAATCTGCGCGTAGCCCGCATGCAGCAGAAGCTTCTGCGGCTCGTCCGCTCGGAGGCCGACTCTGGAGCACAGGCAAAGCAGATCGTCACAACTCGGACGCCAGATGCAGCAGTTCCGGCAACTCCTGCGCACACAGCGCGAGTGCATTCTGCACCGGTATGCGAGCGCAGACGTGCCGTGCTGTGCATATCGTGTGCCATTGGCGGCGTCCGGTTTGCTCTACAGCAGCTGCGGCAGGAACCGGAGATATCCGCACAGGTGCAGAAGCAGACATCGGAACTCGACCATGAAGCCGTCACACTGCAGGAGCCGGATCCGCTCACCGCCGCGGCCTGGCCGGGCGGGGGACTCCCCCTTTCTCGCACCGTTCCTCTGCGATCTGGATAGCGACGGGCAGTATTTCTTTGCCGTCGCCGCTGGCTGCCTGTCGGATACAAAACTCTACATCTATCTATATCCAAACGTTGCCCGCAGCTATCAGCCGGTCGAAGCAGCGACACAGATACGAAACACTTTGGAGACAGCATACACGCCCGCGAATGAGAGCGGAACTTAAGGAACCGATGCTTTAAACGGAAAGCGCTATCAGCGGTTTCTTAATCCCAGCGGTTCGTTCTGTGTGGAAAATCGGATGCAGCCGGTAGGGGCCGTCCGCCCCTACAAAAACCTGAATGCTTGCAGTGCAGAACAGGTTAAAAGGCTTTTAACGGCCTCGGCCTGGACACATTCGTGTCCGGGCCGGTTTTTTATGCAAATTCGATCTCGTCGCAGATGATTTTCGTATCGATCAAGTCGGATGGGCGGATTCCCCGGTGCGCGGGGCCTGCCGGGGCATCGAACAGGATGTGCACCTCGTAGCCCATCCCGCTCTTATGCCGGTAAAGTTCCCGGTACAGCCAGACCGCACCGACACGGGGCGGCTCCTGCTTGAGCCTTGCACCGCGGAAGGTCACGGTATGGTATTCGGAATACGGGCTGTCAATGCGAAGCGTGAGATCCGTCCCGGTGATGATTTCCCGCACCACGCCGTCGTGGAAGAAAAATTGCTGTAACAGCCCGTCCGGCAGCGTCTCGCGCGTCTGCGCGGCGCAATAGGCCCGGTCAATCTCGTCCAGCTGCTTCTGCACCTCCGGCGTCATCGGGTCAGCCTGACAGGCGATGTACCATTCCTTTGTAAGATACCGCATAACTGCCTCCTCTATTTAATGGATACAACCCATTCCCCGCCGCAGAGCAGGTATTGGAATTCCGTCAGTCCCGGCGCGTTCATCATGTGCAGCATCTCTTCGAGATCGTCCACGGTTTTCAGGGACGGAAGCTGGCTGTATTCTACCCACTTCATCTCCCCTTCCTCCGATGACGTCAGCGTTCCTGCCCATTCCACAGCCTTGAACAGCAGCACAACGTACCGGCCGGCTTCGATTGGGAACTGCTTGACGCCGACCAACTTCGGGTTCCGGATCGTCAGCCCTGTTTCTTCCCGCATCTCCCGGATTACAGCGTCTACAAACGATTCTCCCGGCTCCACATGCCCGCCCGGCAGCGCCCAACCGTGCCAGTCTTCCTTTTTCCGGTTCTGCAGCAGTACTTTGCCGCCGTCCTCCAGCAGACACACCACGGTCAGTTCCACATTTTCTGTTCTGTGCATGCTCCCATCCCCATCATTCCTGTTTTTGCACACTGCGTCTTCCTGCCATGCTGTTTTCATTGTAGCAAAGAAGAAACAGCGGCGCAACCGGTTTTTCCGCAGCAAAATCAAAGGCAGATACTGTCTGTGCGCGCTGCCAGCTGCCAGAAAGCCCTGTGGTCCATCGCCATAAAATCGCTGATATCTTTGAACTGCGGCTGCTCGAACAGCATCCGAAGCGTGAATGCTGCGGCCACCTCATGCTTGCAGAGTTCCGGATATGGGCAGTCGCAATAGATATCCGTCATCATGCCGTCACTGAAGCAAAAATCGACTCGATACCATTTAGTGCCCTTCACATATGCAACGTGTTATGAGGCATCTGTCGCAACGGTCTAGCGTTTGCTTGAAAAGTTAGAAAAGGACTCGAAATCTTTCGATTTCGAGTCCTTTTGCCTGTGCCATGTGAACACTATAGATCAACTGCTGAAACTGAAAACAAAACCACAATCCAGCGGCAGCGATTGTGAGTTTGAGCGGAGGAGTAACGGAACAAGTGAAAGATGACTTTTTGATGCGAAGCATAAAAAAGTCGTCGTGAACTTGCGCAGTCCACGACGACTTGGTCCGAGTGACTGGATTCGAACCAGCGGCCTCTTGAACCCCATTCAAGCGCGATACCAAACTTCGCCACACCCGGATAGCTATTGAATTAGCTTATGTATCATAGCATATCCAGTCTGGTTTTGCAAGAGGTTTTTTATTTTTTTCGCTGGTTTGCCGTCAGGCCAGCAGCTCGGCGGCTGCGGCGGCGAGGGAATCGAGCTGGCGGGCGGCTTCTTCTACGGTAGGCTTGACCGCGCTGAGGTAGGCTTTGATCTTCGGCTCGGTGCCGGAGGGGCGGATGATGAGCTTTGCGCCGCCGGGCAGGCGGTATTCAAGCACGTTGGCCTTCGGCAGGCCGGTGCCTTCCTGCTCGTAATCCGTGAAGCCCTCGACCGGCAGGCCCGCGACGCTCTGCAGCGGGTGTGTGCGCAGGCCGGACATCAACGACGCCATCTTCTCCATGCCGGTCTCGCCGGCAAAGGTGAAGCTCTTCTGCGCGTTGCAGAAGCAGCCGAACTCGGCGTAGAGCGCGTCGATCGCGTCGCCGAGCGTCATGCCCTTTTTCGCGTACCAGGCCGCGGCCTCGCAGATGAGCAGCACGTCACCCTGCCAGATTCCGCCGGCTGCCTTCGCCAGTTCCTCTTCTTCCAGATGCTTTGCCTTTTTCTTCGCTACACGCTCCATAGCTTTGGCATGGTTGATCGCTGCTTCGATCTCTTCATCATCATAATTGCCGCTCTGCTTCTGCCGTTTCAGGCGCAGGACTTCTCTCCGCGCCTGCCCGGCTGCCTGCTTTGCCGCCTGGGACGTCTTGCTCCGCAGTATCTTGGACGAGATATTTTTGAACTGGTACTTCAATTTCTTCAGCGCCAGCGTCGTGTTCTTCGTCTGCTGCCTCTGATTGCGCAGCGATTCACTGTAACTCAGGGAACTTGTAACGATGGAATCCTGGCTCCAGCTGTTCGCCGCCTGCATCTGGCCGTTCCGGTCATCTCTCGCCAACATCCGCCGGATATCGGTGACAGAACTTTTAT
>OGYL01002940.1_pt1 | contig 11417 bp, 10 predicted proteins | sample 1576541 | NCBI WGS metagenome assembly OGYL01 (sample SAMEA3541551, study PRJEB24748) | human gut metagenome | biome: human gut; feature: human-associated habitat; material: faeces | place: China | collected 2012 | reverse complement strand
AAACATTTGGGGATGTTCCTTGATAAAACTGATGACATTGAAATTCTTTTGTTCAGGTGGTTGGAAGCAACAGGCTCCATTGGGTGTGACAAGGAATTTATCGCCACGCACACGACAGCCATCACTTCCTATGCGGACATACGACGGATAGCGGATGCCGTCACGCTTGTTAAGTTGGTAACCGGCATCCTGCAGGACTTCTTGAATGCTGAGCTTTTGCAAGAAGTCGCTATATTCGAGTTCGTTTTCATTCATGGGCTTTCTGTTTTAGCGTCCGTTACTCATGTGGTGGTCAGGGCCATCCATGTTCATTGCGGCCTCGAAGTTGCGAGCAGCAACATCCATCGGGGTATCTACACCTGGTTTGAAATAGGGGCGTGGGTGGGCGCAATGCTGTTCCACATAGATTTCAGGACCGGAATGGGGTTCTTTGATATGTTCAATGTTATGAGCAATGTCAGCTGCGCCATAGGTCACATCACCTGCAATGCGAAGTCCGGCCAACAAGGCTGCACCGATTTTGGTTCCTAACCCTACACCGTCACCTCTCGATTTCATGTCCACTTCGTTGAAAACCTTGGAGAAAAGTTTCATGCGGTGATAGTCGTCCACCGCCATAAACTTGTCGTACTGCTTTTGGGTTATTTCGTGGCTAATACTTTCGCCATTGATAACGGCAGTCATCTTGTACTTCCCCTCTTGTTCTGAAGGTTCCACTCGAATGTCTTCCACAATTACCTCACGGCCATGTCGTCCTTCACGAAACCATCCCTTGTTCTCGTCTAAGTCCTGACCATGCACTCTACCGACCTTGGGGTCATCAACTTCTTGCTCTACGGCCATTGGTTGGTTTTGCTCTTCAACCACAACAGGAGCGAGTTGAGCTTCCAACTCTTGCTTTACTTCGGGCTTCAGATTGATGGCAATTTTTTCTTTACTATTGAGCATGTCCATGGTAATCTTGTCTGCAAAGTCTTCTTTGATGACGTTGTTCAAGATTTCCAAGCGCTTGGCCACAGGTACTTCTTTGATAGAGTTGTTGGTCAAGGCTTTCAGTTCATCAGCTCTCAGATCATAAATCATATCGGTCTGGGTGCTACTCGACTGAATGGTGAGCGTTTTCGCTTTTTCATCGATGATGATGCCATGGGAAGCGAGACATTCTTGCCACTTCTCATTGGAGAAATAGACTTGTGAGGTGATAAGCTCCTTATAGGACTTGGCAGGTTCTTGACTGCGAGGACGGTTTACGGCTGGCGTGATAACACTCTGCAACTCTTGAAGCACATCCGTTTGAGCACCCGGAGGTGCAGCAGAGCCTGTGCCGCGGCTGCCACCGCTGCGCCAAGGAGTGCGGCTCGGACGCCATTACTTACAATGCTGAAAACAAGGCGGTCATCGACTACGACAAGTGCAAGGGCTGCGGCCGCTGCATCGGTGCCTGCTCGTATGACGCCATCCGCAATGAGCAGTGGGATGCTGGCGACCTGCTCGACCGCAAGATGGCGGAGTACGCGCAGGCTGTCGTACAGGACCGCCCGTGCTTCCACATCAACATCGTGCGCGACATCTCGCCGAACTGCGATTGCCATGGCGAGAACGATGCGCCGATCCTGCCGGACCAGGGCATGTTTGCCTCGTTCGACCCGGTGGCGCTCGATCAGGCTTGTGCGGATGCCTGCCTCAAGGCAACCCCGTTGCCGAACAGCCAGCTCGCGGACAACCTCGCGAAGCCGGACTGGCACCATCATCACGATCACTTCCTCGACAACAACCCGAACATCCATTGGAAAGAGACGCTCGAGCACGGCGAGAAGATCGGCATGGGCACGCGCAACTATGAATTGGTGACGATCAAATGAGGAAGAAGCGAAGGCAGATCGACATGCCGCCATCCTATGTCATCGAGCACCTCGACGAGGCCATCGAGAAACACTGGGTCCGGGTCTACTACCAGCCCATCGTGCGCACGATTTCGAGGCAGCTCTGCGCGATGGAAGGCCTCGCGCGCTGGGATGACGAACTGGGGCTTCTTGACGCCGCCGTTCTTCATCGGCATCCTCGAACAGCACAATCTCATCCACAAGCTCGATGCCTTCCTCATCGAGGAGGTCTGCCGCAATCAGGCGCGCGTCAGGAAGGCAGGGCTGCCGTCGGTGGCAGTCTCGCTGAACCTCTCGCGCTTGGACTTCATCAACTGCGATATCTTTGAGGTTGTCGAGAACGCCGTGCGCAAGTACAATGTGCCGCGCGACCTCCTGCACCTCGAGATTGTCGAGAACATCCTGACCGATCGCAACAAGAAGATCGGTGAGGTGCTCGACCGCTTCCGTGCGGCCGGCTATGAAATCTGGATGGACGATTTCGGCAGCGGGTACTCGAGCCTCAAGTTCCTCAAGGACCAGCGCTTTGACGTCCTGAAGATGGACATGGCCTTCCTCAAGAGTGATACGCAGCGGGCGCGCGACATCATCGTCTCGATCATCTCGATGGACAAGCGCATCGGCAACCGGACACTCGCAGAGGGCGTGGAGACGCAGGAGCAATTCGAATTCCTGCGAGAGATCGGCTGCGAGAAGATCCAGGGCTACTATCTCGGGCGCCCGCGCCCCTACGATGAGACTATCAATAACTGCCTCGAGAAGGGCATCTCCGTCGAGCTGAACTGCTGGAAGGCCTATTACGATGCCATCATGGAAGTCGACTTCCTCACGGGGCATGCCCTGCTGCTCATCGAATACCGTGACCACGCCTACCACATCCTGTTCGCCAACCAGAAGAGCCGCGAGCTCTTCTGGCAGGGTGATGCGGAGAAGTGCAGGAAGTGGGAGGAAGCCTTCAACACCTACAATCAGCCGGCCGTGCGCTACCTGCGGCGCGGTCTGCGGCGCGTCATGCTCAGCGGCGAAGATGAGGAGCTCGCCTATCCGCTCGACGGTGACTTCATCATGATGGACTGCCACCGCGTGATCTCGTACAACGGCCGCTGCCTGCTTTCGGTGAACTGCCGCCTGCACAAGGTCGCGCACGAGGGCGACTTGTTCCGTCCAGCCTATCTGTTGCGCAACCTCTTCTACCTCTACGACAAGGTGGCGACGTTTAACCTCGCGAAGAATGAGGCCATCGAGCTGACACAGCCGCAGTTGCGGTCGGGCCTGCGCAAGGCCCCGCTCGATGAGGCGCTGCGGGAATACCGCGAGCAGGAGGTCTACCATGCGGACCGCAAGCGCTTTGCGGAATTCTTCGATGTCAAGACCATCCCAGAGCGCGTGGCGGCCTCAAAGCTCGGCAGCATTGTCGAGGCCTTCCGCACGAAGGGCCCGGACGGTTCTTTGATCTGGAAGACGCATCGGCTGACGCGTATCTCCAGCAGCCGGGGCGATATCTATTTCTGCGTCGTGCGCGTATCGGATGCGCAGGACCTCGCGGACTACGAGGCAAAATGCCGGGATCAGTACGTCCTGCGGACTGATACGGGGGTGGACAGCGCAGACCTGCTATGGCGCAACTTCATCACGGGCTTCCCGCTGCCGGCCTTCTGGAAGGATGCCAAGCGGTGCTTCTGTGGCGTCAACCAGAGCTTCCTGGACTTCTATGACTTTGATTCGGTACAGGACCTCGCGGAGCGCACGGATGAGGACATGAACTGGCATGTCCATCCCGAGCCGTTCGCGCGCGATGAGCTCGATGTACTCGAGAAGGGCATCACGCTGCGCGATGTACCGGGACAGTGCCTGGCACGCGGCGTGCAGCGCGACATCCTCGCGACGAAGTGGCCGATCTACGATGCGAAGGGGAATATCGCGGGACTCATGGGCTACTTCGTCTCTGCTGAGGCGCTTGCCCGCGTGCAGCAGCAGTCGCACAAGGCTGCCTTTGTCGATGCGGTGACGGGGCTCGCCAACGTCAAGGGCCTGCTGTTCCTGCTCGCGCAGTACCTCGATGAATACCGGTTCAGCCATCGGAATTTCGTCGCGATCTTCATCAAGATCCGCGCGATTGACCGCTTATTGCGACGCTACGGCGCAGAGGCCTGCGACGAGGTGCTCTGTTGCATTGCGGAAGAGATACGGCGCGTCCTTGGACCTGTCGGCGCATCGGGGCGCTTCGAACGGAATCAGTTCTTGGTCTTCAGCCAGTACAACTCGCAGGAAGAAGTGCGCGACCTCGGTCAGCGCCTGCGCACGGGCATCGAGTCCATCCACAACTTCGGCCAGCGCAGCTGTACGCTGTTCGTCGAGACGCACATGGCGTACCCGCAGGACCAGTCGGATTTCTACGAGGACATCATCACGGCGCTCTTGGGGCGCTCACGAAGAAAATGAGAAGAAAGAATCCATGAAGAGTTGCTGCTGTTGCAGCAGCTCTTTTTTTGACTTTTTTGGTCAGAGGCTCTATACTATTAGTTAGCAAGCTAACTAAATGGAGGAAGGATCATGAAACGAGAACTCATACCGAGCTGGGAGGAACTCGAGCGGCATCAGAAGATCGTGCCGGAGATCAAGCCGGCGGCGGTCATCGCCATGCTCGAGATCAAGCAGGTCGGTGAAGATATCCAGCACGGCATCATGGATGTCCTGCAGCAGGAATACCACTTGTCGGAGGGTAAGTTCTGCATGCTCATCGTGCTGCATCAGAATCCAGAGGGCATCGCGCCGTCGACAATCGCCACAAAACTCGGCGTGACGAAGGCGACGGTCAGCAATATGCTCGTGCGCATGGAGCGCGACGGCCTGGTTGTGGAGAAGCCATCGCCAGACGATGCACGGGCTAAGCGCATCTGCCTGACGCAGGATGGACGGGATTTCATGAATGAGATCCTGCCGCCGCATTACCTTCGCGTCACGAAGCTCACGGAGAAGCTCAGCGAAGAGGAGCAGCACGAACTCATACGCTTGCTCAAGAAATTGTCCGGCTGACAAGAGCTAGTGAGAAAGACAACAAGGGGGATATTGGGATGAATACAAGACAGAAAGCCCTGCGCACGGGGGCCATCTTCATCGCGCTGCTGGTGATTGCCGGCATCCTGCTGATGTACAGAGGCAACGATGCCGTCGCACTGGGCATGGAGAAGAAAGAGGGCATCCTGACGGCAGAGCAGGTCAAGATGTCGTTCGATAGCGTGAGCGGCCGCCTGCTCAAGGAAGCCGTCAAGGAGGGCGATACGGTCAAGGCCGGTGACGTCATCATGGAGCTGGACCCGACGGACACGGATCTCTCGATCGAGCGCACGAAGGCGCAGATCGCTCAGCTCGACGCGCAGATCCGCTCGACGGGCGGCACGCAGTCCGTCAACTACATGAAGGCGGATTCGGATGAGCAGCAGAGCTTTCGCCAGATCGACCAGCAGCGCGCAGCCGTCTCGGCAGCGCAGGCCACGCTCAAGAACAGCCAGGTCGACTACAACCGCAAGGCGGCCCTGCTCGATGCCGGCGCCATCGCGAAGTCGCAGCTCGACGATGCGGAGATGGCCCTGAGCGTCGCCGAGGCCAATGTCACGCAGCAGCAGCAGCTCCTCGACAAGCTGCTGTCGGGTGCACAGGATACGGGCAATACGGATTCCATCAATCTGCCGACGATTGCGCAGCAGCGTGAGGCGGCCGGCAACATGAGCAATGATATCGATGCGCTCATGCAGCAGAAGCAGGCGCTCGTCGTGCAGCTCAAGCAGCTCGAAGTCCAGAAGGAGCGCCTGACGCTGCGCGCGCCGGAAGACGGCCGCATCATCAAGGTCCTCGCAAAAGAGGGCGAGATGGTCGCCGCCGGTACGCCGGTCGTGCTGCTCGAGAGCAACCGCAGCTACTACGACATCTACATCAGCGAGAAGCAGGCACAGGGACTCGCGGAGGGCGACACCATCACGGGCCGCTCGGTAGCGGGCGATAAGCCAGTGGCTGGTACGATCCGCCTGCTGACGAAGGCGCCGGGCTTTGCGGACCTCAAGCAGTCGCGCGAGAAGGGCCAGGCGGACCTCACGGCCTTCCAGGTCCGCATCGATGTGGACCCGCAGGAGGGCGTGATGCCGGGCATGACGATTGGGGTGAATGAACGTGAATTCACTAAGAGATGAAGTCCGCTTCCTGTTCTCGGGGCAGGGCATGCCGTATGAGAAGGTCTGCCTGATGGTCGCAGCCGTCGTCTGTATCGTCCTTGGCCTCATGCTCAGCAGCAATTTCTCGCACGATGCGCGCGTGGTCGTCATCGACCTCGACAACTCGGCCTACAGCCATGAGCTCACGAGCCGCATCGACGCCTCGGAGTACATGAAGGTCACGGCCGTGCTCAACACGCCGGTCGACCCCTCGACGCTCTTCTACCGCGACCAGGCGGTCGCCGTCATCTATTTCCCGCGGGGACTCGAGAAGGACCGCTATACGGGCGCGGAGAATCACGTCGGCGTCTTCTACGACAACACGAACACAGCGCAGACCTCTGATATCAAGATCGCGCTCAACGAGCTCATCGGCCTCGACAATGCGGCCGAACAGGGCGATACGGGCAGCACGAACGACAGCCTCAGCGGCACGATCGGCCTTGCGGACCGCAACCTCTTCAACCCGAGCGGTTCGAACTACAACGTCGAGGTACAGGGCTTCCTGTTCTTCTTCGGGTCAATGTTCTTCACGTTCGCGACGATCGGCATGGTGCCGAGGCTGCGCCTCTCGCATCAGCTCGATAAGATCCTGCTCGAAGGCACGCCGTGGGACATCCTCGTGCGCCTCGTGCCGTACGGCGCCTGCCTGGCCGTCTCCTTTGTCTTCGGCATGGCAATCCTGCGGCTCTTGGGCGACATGACGTTCTCGGGCAGCCTGCTGACCTTCCTGTTCGTGCAGGTCTTCTACGTCTTGACGGTCGGCACGATGAGCGTGCTGTTCGGCTGGACGGCGGCGAACCCGGGCATTGCCTCCTCGCGCATGATTCTGTTCATCCCGGGCGGCTTCATCTTCGGCGGCCCGACGGGTCCGATTTCCTTCTATCCGGACTGGGTCGTCGCGGCGTCGCATCTCTTCCCGCTGACCTGGGAGTTCCATTTCGTGCGCGACATCATCGCGCGCGGCGCCGGCTTTGCGGACATCTCGAAGGAGTTCGGTGCCTTCCTGCTCTACATGGCCGTCGTCCTCATCCTGTTCTGCGCTAAGTTCTTCTCGGCGCGGCGTGCGCTGCTGAAGCGCCAGGCGCAGGACGAGCTTCATCGCCAGAAAATGCAGCAGCTGAGCCTCGAGGAGAGCGCAGCTGCCGGACAGGCGGAATAAGGGGGTATCACGATGGAAAGAGAAGCGCTGATCGAGGAGATACATCATCGGAAGCCGCAGGCCATCCACTGCGACCGCATCCTCGTGCCGACGGACGGCTCGGGGCAGGCCTTCCGGGCCGTCAATGAGGCCATCCACATCGCGGCCATGACGGGCGCGCACCTGACGGTCCTCATGGTCGTCGACCTCAACAAGCACGTGGCTGCCTTTGAGCAGGTCAGCCTCAGCGGCTATGTGCCGGCAGAGCTCAAGATCGCAGCCTACCAGTTCCTCGCGGATCTCATGCACATGATCCCGCCGGAGATCAAGGCGAGGACGCGCGTCGAGGTCGGCAATCCCGGCGAAGTGATTGTTGATGTGGCCGACGAGGAGCAGAGCGACCTCATCGTCATGGGCTCGCGCGGCTTCGGCACCTTCCGCAGCATGCTCGTCGGTTCTGTCTCCCACTACGTCCTGCAGCAGGCGCACTGCCCCGTCCTCATCGTCAAGGGCATGCCGGATGACTGGAACGAGGAGGACTCCTACCTCGGCGAATCGGACGACTGAGAGATAGTCGTGAAATAGAGTTGCTATATTTTGCCAGAAAGATGCCACCTGCTGTAAAATACATCTACAGCAGGTGGCATCTTGTTGTGTCACATAGTATAATAAAGGGGTATTATCGAAATTTGGGGAGAGAAAGCTATGCATGCAGAATATCTGATGGGCAATGAGGCCATCGCCATGGGGGCGGTCGCGGCCGGCGTCAATGTCGTCGCCGGCTATCCGGGCACGCCGTCGACGGAGATCCTCGAGACAGTTGCCCGGCACAATCCGGATGGGAAGATCCACGTGGAGTGGTCGACGAACGAGAAGGCTGGCATGGAGGTGGCGGCAGGGGCGGCTTACTCCGGCGCCCGCGCCCTCGTGACGATGAAGCAGGTCGGCCTCAACGTCGCCTCGGACCCGCTGATGAGCCTCGAGTATCTCGGCGTCAAGGGCGGCCTCGTCGTGCTCGTCGCCGATGACCCGGGGCCGATTTCATCGCAGACGGAGCAGGACACGCGCCACTTCGCTTCGTTTGCCAAGGTCCCGTGCTTCGACCCTGCGAGCGTGCAGGAAGCCTATGAGATGATCCAGGAAGCGTTCGACTTCTCGGAGCGCTACCACACGCCCGTCTTCCTGCGCCCGACGACGCGCATCGACCACGGCTACGCCTCCATCACGGTCAAGGACGAGAGCGAGTACCGCGTCCATGAGCCCGAGGGCTTCGTGCGCGACCCGGCGCGCTGGGTCATCTTCCCGCGCCTCTCGTACCGGGCGCATCAGGAGATTGAGCGGCGCAATGAGGAACTCAGCGAGGTCTTTTCCTCGTATGCGCGCAATCAGGTGGAGCAGGGCGCCTGCCGCCGCGGCATCGCGACGCAGGGCGTCAGCTACTCGTACGTCGCAGAGACGCTCGCGGAGCGGGCGGAAGAGGGGAAGGAAATGCCGCGCGTGTTCAAGGTCGCGACACCATTCCCATTCCCTGAGAAGCTCGCGGTCGAATTCCTGCAGGGGCTCGACGAGGTGCTCTGCCTCGAGGAGCTCGACCCCGTCATCGAACGCGAGCTCATCTTCCTCTGCGGCAAGTACCAGCTGCCCGTCAAGATCCGCGGCAAGCTCACGGGCGATGTCAAGCGGGCTGGCGAGAACACGCGCGACACGGTCTACGACGATGTCGCCGCGTTCATGGGCTGGCCAAAGGCGGAGCCTGCGGCGCTGCCGGAGCCGCCGGTCTCCGTCGTGCGCCCGCCGGTGCTCTGTGCCGGCTGTCCGCACCGCGCTTCGTTCTACGCGGTCAAGCGCGCGATGAAGGGCCAGAAGAGCGTCTTCTGCGGCGACATTGGCTGCTACACGCTCGGCAATGCCATGCCGCTCGACATGGTCGACACCTGCCTCTGCATGGGCGCAGGCATCGATATCGCGCAGGGCATCGGCGCTGTGACGCCCGGTATGAAGTGCTTTGCCTTCGTCGGCGACTCGACGTTCTTCGCCTCGTCGATCACGGGCATCATCAACGGTGTCTACAATCAGGCGGACCTCACGGTCTGCATCCTCGACAACTCGACGACGGCCATGACGGGCCACCAACCGCATCCGGGCACGGGCCACACGATGATGGGCCAGATCGTCGACAAAGTCTCCATCGAGGCGACGCTTCGGGGCATTGGCGTCAAGACGGTGCGCACGGTCGATCCGCTCGACCTCGAGGCTGCCATCGAGACGGTCAAGGAGGTGGCCGCAGAGCCGGGCGTCAAGGCCATCATCTTCAAGTCGCCGTGCATCGCGATCGTCAAGCCGCTCGGCAGGGCCGAGGTCCTGCAGGATGCCTGCCGCAAGTGCAAGAAGTGTATTCGTGAGATCGGCTGCCCGGGCATCGTCGTGGAGGATGGGAACATCAAGATCGACGCTTCGCAGTGCACGGGCTGCGGCATCTGCGCGGAAATCTGCCCGTTCGATGCCATCGAAGTCACACCGTTTGCGAAGAAAGAAGGGGGCTCGAAATGATGCAGAAGAATATCATCCTGACGGGCGTCGGCGGCCAGGGCACGGTGCTCGCCTCGAAGCTCATCGCGGCGGCGGCCATGGCTAAAGGCCTGCCCGTCATGAGCGCGGAGACGATCGGCATGGCCCAGAAGGGCGGCGCGGTCTTCAGCCACCTGCGCATCGGCGAGGGCGTCAAGAGCCCGATGATCCGGCGCGGCACGGCGGACCTGCTGCTGGCCTTTGAGCCGGCGGAGGCCGTGCGCATGCTGCCCTATCTCAGGAAGGGCGGCATGGTCGTCGTCAACTCGCACCCCATCATGCCCGTCACGGCAGCGCTGCAGGGCACGGATTACACGGGCGCGGAGATGGTCGCGTACCTGCGGGAGCACGCGGAGCACGTCCTCGTGCTCGACGGCCAGAAGGCGGTCGAAGCCATCGGCAATCCGAAGACGCTCAACGTCATCATGCTCGGCGCGGCGCTCGCGAGCGGTGCACTTGACTTCCTGACGGAAGAAGATGTGCTCGCGGCCATCCGCCAGAAGGTCAAGCCGAAGTTCATCGCGCTCAACGAGAAGGCACTGCGCTACGCTTCGTCGCTGGTGTAAGGAATCAAAGATAAGGCAGGGAATCGTATGGAAATCTCAAATGAACAGCTCGCGCTCGTCAATGAGCGCATCGCCCAGCTCCTCGGGGCAGACAGCTTCTACGGCAAGCGGCTGCGCGAACACGGCATCGACCACGTCGCAACGCCGGAGGAATTCAAGAAGCTGCCGTTCTCGGAGAAGAAGGACCTCCGCGACGCCTATCCGCTCGGGCTCATGAGCGTGCCGGAGGAGAAGATCGTGCGCATGCACTCCTCGTCGGGTACGACGGGCAAGCCCGTCATCATCCCGTATACGGCGCAGGATGTCGAGGACTGGGCCACACAGTTCGCGCGCTGCTATGCGATGGCTGGCGTCACGAATCACGACCGCGTGCAGATCACGCCGGGCTACGGCCTCTGGACGGCAGGCATCGGCTTCCAGGCCGGCTGTGAGAAGCTCGGCGCCATGGCCGTGCCGATGGGCCCGGGCAATACGGAGATGCCGCTCATCGGCAGCTATCAGCCCCGCAACGCCGCGCTGGCCATCACCGCCCTGCGGGTGCTGCGGCAGCAGGGCTGGAACATCCCGGAAAGCGCCATCCGCACCGGACTGGAGCAGGTAAGCTGGCCCGGGCGCTTTGAACTGCTGCGCCACAGCCCGGCCTTTGTGCTGGACGGCAGCCACAACGCCCACGGGATGCGCGCCACGGTGCAGAGCCTGAAAGACCGCTTCCCCGGGCAGAAATTCGTCTTTCTGGTCAGCATCATGGCCGACAAGGACGTGGACGAGATGCTGGCGCTGCTGGCACCGCTGGCCGAGCGGTTCGTGACCGTGACGGCGCACAACCCCCGCGCCATGCCGGCGCAGACGTTGGCAGAGCATATCCGCGCCTACGGCTGCACCGCCGAGGCTGCGGACAGCATTGAGGCCGGTGTAGCGCGTGCGGAAGAACTGGGCGGCGAAGGCCCGGTGTGCGCACTGGGCACGCTGTATTTCTCCGGCGATGTCCGGCAGGCCTTTGCCAAAATAAATAAAGCATAAAGCGATGGGGCTACTGCAAAATGCAGTAGCC
>OGYL01002936.1_pt1 | contig 11422 bp, 9 predicted proteins | sample 1576541 | NCBI WGS metagenome assembly OGYL01 (sample SAMEA3541551, study PRJEB24748) | human gut metagenome | biome: human gut; feature: human-associated habitat; material: faeces | place: China | collected 2012 | reverse complement strand
CAAAGCGATGCCAGCCAGCGAACTGGTGCGCAGAAGCAGGTAGTAGCCCCCGAACAGGCAGAATACCATTTTCAATCGGAAATACAGGTAATCCTGTTCTTTTATATATCTTATTTATTACATCTCTAAAACCTAATGGATCAATCTGCCAGTTCCACTCAGTCGTTTCAAGATACGGATTATCCTGTCCACCATACATCAAATATTCATTTGGTACTGTCCCTTCAGGAATCTTATCTGAATTCACTGTTGTCGAACAATAATAAGAGAAGCAGATGTAATCTTCTTCATGATGACGAATCACTTCTAATTCTTCCTCTGTTGCCTTCATATCAATGCGATGTGTTTCAACATAATGCATCATTTCTTCAGAATAATGACCATGTGAAAAAGCATCCAGCAACGTCAGATTCATAAACTCATCATGCTTTCTCGCACACAGAATATCCAAAGGTTTACATGTCGCAGGATACACTTCACTATATGCAAGCATACCCCCAATCTTTGCATCACTATTCTCATGCAGATAATCACAAATCGCACAATGCGCATACATTACATTATGAAAAATTTGATACAACGTATTTGTATTTTTTTCACAATTCTCACTGCCCGCAATCTTATATGCATATGGATTGTGATATAAATTCTGTTCATTAAATGTAATCCAGTACTTCACACGATCACTATAACGATCAATGATTTTTTTACCAAAACGAATAAATGCATCCGTTACGTCTTTACTCAAAAATCCATTATATTCTCTTGCAAGATGCAAAGGCATATCAAAGTGATACATACAAATCATTGGTGTAATATTTCTTTTTAACAAACCATCAATCAAACGATCATAGAAAGCCAATCCTTCTTCATTGAATTCCCCATCACCATCCTTCACACATCTACTCCATGAAACCTGAAAACGATACATATTCATACCAAGATCTTTCATCAGATCCAGATCTTCATCAAAAGAATGATAATTATCATTTGCAAAATGCCAGTCACTGCGATGTTCTGCAGGTTCTACAATGTCATAAACAGACAAAGATTTCCCACCTTCATTCCATCCACCTTCCGTCTGCATGCTGCTAGAACTATTGCCCCAGAAAAATTGTGTCATTATAAATTTTCTCCTTGTATAAACTCCTACTACTATATTGTCATTTTGTTCATATTTCTTCAAGCATAACCCATTTCTCATATCTATAATTCGTGCAAAGGTGCAAGTTACTTTCTAAAAAAAGTACTAAAAGGTGCAAATTATATATCCAAAAACACGCTTAAAGGTGCAAATCATCCTCAAAAAAAGGTATCAAAAGGTGCAAGTCATAATGAAATCCATTTTACAAGTATAGAAAAAAGAGATATTGATGAGCGAATCACTCATACAATATCCCTTTTTTTCATTACTTCAAATCTTCTCCATTACTCTTGATACACTTCTGATACCAGTAGTAAGAATCCTTGCACTTTCTTTCCATTGTACCCTGTCCATAGTTATCGGCATCAACGTAGATCTGACCATATCTCTTAGCCATCTCACCTTCACCATTACTAACCATGTCAACGCATCCCCAATACAGATAACCCATTAAAGGAATACCATCAATATCAACCGCATCCTTCATAGACTGAATATTGGCTCTCATATAATCAATACGATAATCATCATGTACTGTATTATCTTCAAATTTATCATTCCATCCAATACCATTTTCAACACAGAATAAATCACAATGATATCTATTATAGAATGTATTCAATACAATTCTTAAGCACTGTGGATCTGTAGCCCATCCCCATGCATTTGTTTTGAGATAAGGATTGGCAACTGCTCTTTGCATTGCACCATTTCCTTCACCCTTTTTCATATCTTCATCAACATGTGTTGTTAACACATGAGAACCATAACATGAGAAACTCAAGAAATCACAAACACCAGCCTTCAATAAAGCAGCATCACCATCTTCAAAAGGAATTGTAATATTCTTTCTTTCATATTCCCTTAGCTTATAGGTAGGATATACACCTGTCATCTGCACATCAGAATAGAACAATGTTCTATCTTCCTGCTGTTTTGCTAATAACTGGTCATATGGATCACATGTATAGCCATATACAGGGCCAAAAGCAAGCATCATACCAACACGAATTTCCGGATGAGACTGATGTGCCGCAATCACTGTTTTCGCACTTGCCAAGAACTGGTGGAACGTTGCATTAGCAATATTCTGTTCATCCGCATGAATCAAGCCAGCAGTTACATAAGGTGCAGCTTCAATACAGTTAATTTCATTAAATGTTAAATAATACTTACACAAGCCTTCAAAACGATCAAAACAAGTTTCAGCATAACGAACAAACATATCCACAAGTTTACGATCATTCCATCCATTAAATCTCTGTGCCAATGATAATGGAGTTTCATAGTGAGACAATGTAACAAGAGGTTCAATACCATACTTCTTGCACTCTTCCATAACACTCTTATAGAAAGCAACGCCTTCTTCATTTACATTTGCATCATCTCCATTAGGGAAAATACGAGACCATTTAATAGAAAGTCTAAAGCACTTAAAACCTTCTTCTGCACATAGCTTGATATCTTCTTTATAATGATGATAAAAATCAGAAGCAATATGAGAAGGATAATAATACTTGTCATCATCTAACAGACAAGGAATTGCACCTTCTGGTAAATGTCTTTCTTCAGAACCAAAGCATAAAGGTGTAGAACCTGTTGTTCCATCTTCCTTCTTCCATGTTACCTGGCGACGAACTGTATGAGAACCGTTTGTCATAACGTCTGCAGTTGCAAGACCTGCACCACCTTCGAATACGCCACCTTCGTACTGGTTGGCTGCCGTAGCACCACCCCATAAAAAATCTTTACTAAATCCCATAATATGTTTTTCTCTCTTTCTGCTTTCTATTATAACAACTTTACTCGCACACTCGTCAGTAAAAATGCCATATATGTTAAAAAGTAATCTTCTTAACATTTTTTTGAAGACGAATATAAATCATGATACGAGAGTAGAATGTGTATGTCGTATCAATATTGACAGGAAAGAAATTAGACGAAGTACAGTCAATAAATCATTTAATAATTAATCGTTTAATCGTGACCGATAGAAAGCTAACTATATAAAATATAGTAGATAACAGTATTGAATTGGACAAAAGAAAAAGATAAGAACGGAATCATTTCAAATGGCTTCAATTCTTATCTCTTTTCAGTTTGTTCTATGACTTGCTCCCGTAAGTGCCATCAGAATTTGGCAAGCCGAAAATGATGTCAAAGTATTAAGATATAATTAAAACTTATTCCTTGGCAATACTTTTCACAACATAAATGCCAACTGGATCCGTATCGTAGGAAAGTAACAAAGATAGATCATAGATATTTTGAAAATCAATTCCATCTCTAGTTCCACTAATTGTTGCTTTACAATTTACAAGACCAACAGATTTTTCGTTTAGAGTTGCTTCTTTAGCTTCTGTTATAGAGACGTCAATATTTTCTGTTGTAATAGTTTTAGCAGAATAAAATTCAGTTAATGTATCAGTCAATTTCTTTTTTTGATCACTATTTTCAATAGAATCATAGAATTTTCTTAAAAGTTTCGATTTACTGTCAGAAGAGTAAGAATCATCCATACCTAATGTTGAATTAACCCACTTTTTTATTCCTTCAGCAAGTACATCATTTAATGATCCATCTAAATTATTATCTGTTACTACAACATTCTGGTATGCAGTATAGTTATGTGCTGCATCCATCTTCTTTTTCATTTCAGAACTATTGTGACTATTTAACAAAAACATAATAACAAAAGTAATAACTGAAATAAACAATAATATACAACCAACTAAAAATAGTAGATTTCCTTTTTTTATTTTCCTCTTTTTCATAAAGTTCCTCTTAGAAAAAATTGTCGGAGATAAACTCCGACAATTTTATACTTACTTTCAACACTTAATTGAAATAATCAATTATGCAGTAGTTTTAATTAGGATAATTTTTTTCTACCAACAACAATTGCACTAATAGCAACCATGCTCATTACTAATGGAATTGCATAAGCAGCTACGTCAGATGTATCAGCTGTATCAGCTGTCTTAGAAGGCTTCTTTGTTTCTTCCTTCTTAGTATCATCTTTCTTAGTGTCATCCTTCTTTGGATCCTCTGTAGGTGTAGGTGCAACTGCATCCTTTTCTACAATTACTGTATGTCCACCGACTGTACCAGCCATTGTAATTTCAGTTACTTGATCAACACCATCAGCTAAATGATAGCCTTCTGGAAGTGTGAAATCTTCACCAAGAATAAATGTTGTAACCTTATCACCGTTTTCATCAACTGTGAATTCCTTAGCAACAGAAGTTGTTCCAACTGTTTCGCCATCCTTTGTTTCGAATGTAACTGTTAAAACAGCCTTTGTTTCATCCTGTTCAACGAACATAACAGTTCCGCCTGTTGCTCCAGCTGGAAGTGTAACATTCTTAATCTGATCGTTATAATCTACCCAGTGATATCCTTCAGGAAGAACAATATCATCATCAAGAGCGAATACTACATCTTCTTCATCTGTAGAAGTCTTTTCAAATGTCTTTTCACCAACTACTGTTCCATCAACAGTTTCGAAGTTTACATGCAATGTTGTAACCTTTTCAATTTTACGTAATTCTACGTTTACATCATCTGTATTATAGAAATCAAGATCTCCAGTAACAACTGGTTCATATCCTGCTGGGATTTCCTTTAAATCTTTTGTATTAACATGAATTTCATCAGCTGGAATTTCGATCTTTTCAATAGCGTTTTCAAATGGAATCTTTGTTTCAGCATCAATATAATGTACATAAACTGTTCTTGTCTGTGCAGCCTTCTTACGAACTTCAATATTTATTGTGTCGTTTTCGCCAAAATAGTGATCACCTATTTCACAAAGTTCATATCCTTCTGGAACATTCTTTAGAGCGCTTGTGTTGAATGTTGTTGCATCTGCTGCAACTTCAACTTGTTCAATACCATTTGCAAATGGCATCTTTGTTTCTTCATCAATATAGCTTACATAGATTATCTTCTTTTCTGCAGCCTTTTTACGAACTTCGATGTTAACAAATCCGCCATTAGCTGTGTCTCCAACCCATTCATCACCAATTCTGCAAATTTCATAGCCTTCTGGTACATTTGTTAGTTTAGTATTGCTGAATGTTGTTGCAGATGCATCAAGTTTAATTGAATCTGTTCCACATGAAATATTCTCGCCTTTTTCATCAACATAATAATAAGTTACATTGATTGTCTTCTTTTCTTCAGCCTTCTTACGAACTTTTACATTCAGTGTGTCATTATCGCCAAAATACACATCACCTGTTTCACAAAGTTCATATCCTTCTGGTACATTCTTAAGTAAACTTGTGCTGAATGTTGTTGCATCTACAGGAACTTCAATTGTTTCAATGCCATTTTCACACCCAGAATAGCCGAAGCGCGCTTGCACAGCTCCGACAGCACATTGATGCCCATGGACATATTAGCGCTCTTGAACACCGGCACCGTGCGGGATAGCTGCACCACCTTGAGCTGCAGCTCTTCCGAAAGGCCGGTGGTGCACACCACGATGGGCAGCTTGTGAGCTTCACAGTAGGGCAGAGCCTTTTCCACAGCGGCCGGAGAGCTGAAATCGATGATCACATCGCCCTTGCCGTCCAGCTTTTCCAGGCTGTCATACACAGGGATGCCGTTCTGTTCGCCATCCTTTATGTCGATGCCTGCAATCACGCGGCAGTCCTCGCGCTGTGCGATCATATCACACAGCACATGGCCCATGCGGCCGCCGATGCCCTGAATCACAATATCCGTCATAATTTTTATCCTTTCCTGCCCGTTTTGCATATCGGCATATCGCAAAATGCCCGGACAGAGCGCTCCGCCGGGCATTTTGCAGCCAAAAACTTATTCTGTAATAAGACCCTCTGCACGCAGAGCCTTTTCAATATACTCCTTGTGTGCCTCGCTCGGCTCTACCAGAGGCAGACGGCACTCGCCAGCTTCCCAGCCCAGCACATTCATGGCGTACTTCACCGGAATGGGGTTCACTTCACAGAACAAAGCATCTGCCAGCGGCAGCATTTCCAGCTGCAGCTCACGGGCCTTTGCGGTATCGCCGTCAAAGAATGCCTTGCAGCAGTTGTGCACCAGCTCCGGCTTGACATTGGACACGACGCTAATCACGCCCTTGCCGCCCAGAGCCAGCAGGGGAACCACCTGATCGTCGTTGCCGGAATAAATGTTCAGCTCGTCGCCGCACAGCTGTGCAATCTTGGCTACCTGAGAGATGTTGCCGGAAGCTTCCTTAATGCCGTTGATCAGAGGATGCTTGCTCAGTTCCAGAGCAGTCTCCGGGGCAATGTTCAGGCCGGTGCGGGAAGGCACGTTGTACATGATCACCGGGATGCCTCCGGCCTCAGCCATGGCGGTAAAGTGAGCAACCAGACCAGCCTGCGTGGTCTTGTTGTAATAGGGAGTCACCATCAGCAGAGCGTCTGCGCCGCATTCGGCAGACTTTGCGGCCAGTGCGCAGCCGTGGTCGGTATCGTTGGAGCCAGCGCCTGCAATGACGGGCACGCGGTGGTTGACAACCTCCACCGTATACTTGATGACGGCAAGCTGCTCCTCATCGGTCATAGTAGAGCACTCGCCGGTGGTGCCGCAGATGATGATGGCATCGGTATGGTGCGCGATCTGATCCTCAATAATGCGGCCCAGCTCGTCAAAGTTGATGCTTCCGTCCTCGTACATCGGGGTGATAATGGCAACACCCGCGCCGGTAAAGACAGGATTCTTCATAGCCTAAAAACTCCTTTGTATGCGCTTTTGCGCAAAATATACTTAGTCGAAATAGCCCTTTGCGGCCAGCAGCTCTGCCAGCAGAACGCCGCCGCCTGCAGCACCGCGCAGGGTGTTGTGGCTCATGCAGGCAAACTTGTAATCAAACAGGGTGTCCTCGCGCAGGCGACCGATGCACACAGCCATGCCGTTCTCGGTGTTGCGGTCCAGCTTGGGCTGCGGACGATCCGGCTCGGTGAAGTAATGCAGGAACTGCTTGGGTGCGCTGGGCAGGTTCAGCTCCTGTGCGGGGCCGCGGAAGTTTGCCCATGCCTCCAAAATCTGCTCCTTGGTGGGTTTCTTCTCAAAGCTTACAAACACGGCAGCGGTGTGGCCGTCGGAGACAGGCACGCGGAAGCACTGTGCGGTGATCACCGGCTTTTCGGCGTTCACGATATGGTCGCCCTCAATGTGGCCCCACAGCTTGAGCGGCTCGCGCTCGCTCTTTTCTTCCTCGCCGCCGATGTAGGGGATCACGTTGTCCACGATCTCGGGCATACGGTCAAAGGTCTTACCTGCACCGGAAATGGCCTGATAGGTGCACACCAGAGCCTTGCTGACACCAAAATCCTTCATCAACGGGTGCAGGGCGGGAACATAGCTCTGCAGGCTGCAGTTGGACTTGACGGCAATAAAGCCGCGCTTGGTGCCCAGACGCTTGCGCTGTGCGGGGATGATCTCGATATGGTCGGCGTTGATCTCGGGCACCACCATGGGCACATCCGGGGTAAAGCGGTTTGCACTGTTGTTGGACACCACCGGGCACTCAGCCTTTGCATAGGCCTCTTCCAGAGCCTTGATCTCATCCTTGGGCATGTTGACTGCACAGAAGATAAAATCCACCTGAGAAGCAACCTCTTCCACCTTGGATGCATCCAAAACTACCATCTTCTTGACACTTTCCGGCATGGGGGAGGTCATGGCCCAACGGGGACCGACAGCTTCCTCATAGGTCTTGCCGGCGCTGCGGCCGGATGCAGCCAGAACGGTCAGCTTGAACCAGGGGTGATTTTCCAGCAGCGTCACAAAACGCTGACCGACCATACCAGTCGCACCTACGATACCCACTTTATACTGTTTTTCCATTTCCAGCACCTTTCCTTTCGTGAAAGCGAACTCAATAAATATTTCTATTACATAGATTCACGGCTTGCAAACCGGACAGCGATGCAATATAATAGATACTGTTTATACAGATTCTATAATATCATTGATACGTTGTCCGTGTCAATCATCGGAAAGGCAAATGCACAGTATGTTAAAAAAAGATTTTTGGTATGATTTACCCAAAGAGCTCATTGCACAGGAACCTGCGTCCCCTCGGGATGCGGCACGGCTGATGGTTCTGAGCCAAAAGGACGACAGCATCCAGCACAAGGTATTCCGCGACCTGCCGGAATTTCTGGAGCCGGGAGATCTTTTGGTAGTGAATAATTCCAAGGTGCTGCCCGCCCGCATCGTGGGCGTCAAGCAGCCTACCGGTGCCGTGTGCGAGCTGCTGCTGCTGCGGCAGGTGAAGGGAGACCAGTGGGAGTGCCTGGCAAAACCCGGCAAGCGGATGCAGCCCGGCACGAAGGTAAGCTTTGGTGACGGCAGCCTGACCGCTGTGGTGGACGAGACCATGGAGGACGGCAACAAGTACGTTACATTCTATTATGATACCGAAACGCTTTATGAAAAGCTGGATGAATTTGGCAAGATGCCGCTGCCGCCCTACATCACAAAGCAGCTGGAGGATCAGAGCCAGTACCAGACCGTCTATGCCAAGGAGCTTGGCAGCGCCGCAGCGCCCACGGCTGGCCTGCACTTCACCCCGGAACTGATGGATACCATCCGCGCCAAAGGCGTGAACATTGCCGAAGTGACTCTGCATGTGGGTCTGGGCACCTTCCGCCCTGTACAGGAGGACGAGATCACGGATCACAAAATGCACAGCGAATGGTACTGCATCGACGAAAAAACGGCGCAGGTAATCCGCGATACCAAGGCTGCCGGTCACCGTGTGATCGCAGTGGGCACTCCCAGCTGCCGCACGCTGGAAGCCGTTGCCGCAAAGTACGGCGAGATCCGCGCCTGCAGCGGCAACACTTCTATCTTCCTGTATCCAGGCGTGAAGTTCAACTGCATCGACGGCCTGATCACCAACTTCCACCTGCCGGAAAGCACCCTAATCATGCTGGTGTCGGCCCTGTATGGCTACGAAAAGACCATGGCAGCCTATAAGGTGGCTGTGGAGGAACGTTATAGATTCTTCTCTTTTGGCGATGCGATGCTGATTCTTTGATTATTTTTCCCGCTATTCTGTTGTTGATGAGCCTGATCCCGGGCTTTTTCATGAAGATCGCACGGCTGTTTTCCGTGCACAGAAAGGAACAAAAACTATGCCTTCTTTGACGACCTATAAGCTGCTCAAGCAGGAACACGATGCCCGGCGGGGCGAGTTCAAGACCGTGCACGGCACGGTGCAGACACCTGCTTTTCAGAACGTGGCTACCGCCGGTGCCATCAAGGGCGGGTTGTCTGCTCAGGACCTGAAAGACATTGGCGCACAGGTCATGCTGTGCAACACCTACCACCTGCATCTGCGCCCCGGCGACAAGCTGGTAGCCGATATGGGCGGTCTGCACAAATTTACCCGCTGGAACGGCCCCATTCTGACCGACAGCGGTGGATTTCAGGTATTCAGTCTGGCCAAGCTGCGCAAGATCACCGAAGAGGGCGTGACCTTTGCCTCCCATCTGGACGGCCACCGCATCTTTATGGGACCGGAAGAGAGCATGCAGATCCAGTCAAACCTCGGATCGACGATTGCCATGGCATTTGACGAGTGTCCATCGAGTGTGGCAGAGCGCAGATATGTCGAAGATTCTGTTGCGCGTACGACCCGCTGGCTGGAGCGGTGCAAAAAAGAAATGCAGCGTTTGAACAGTCTGGAAGATACGATTAATAAAGAGCAGCTGTTGTTTGGAATTAACCAGGGAGCAATTTTTTCGGATATCCGGACGGACCATGCAAAGAGAATTTCGGAACTGGATCTGGATGGGTATGCAATTGGCGGACTTGCAGTGGGAGAAACCCATGAACAGATGTATCAGATCATAGAGGAGACCGTTCCGTATCTTCCGAAAAACAAGCCGACGTATCTGATGGGCGTGGGAACACCTGCCAATATTCTCGAGGGGGTAGCGCGCGGAATCGATTTCTTTGACTGTGTATATCCGAGCAGAAACGGACGCCACGGACATGTATATACCAACGAAGGAAAGTTGAATCTGTTTAACCAGAAATACGAAAAAGACATGCGTCCGATTGAGGAGGGCTGCCAGTGTCCGGCATGCCGGCACTACAGCAGAGCCTATATCCGGCATCTGCTAAAAGCAAAGGAAATGCTTGGCATGCGTCTGTGTGTTCTTCATAATCTGTATTTTTACAATACCATGATGGAAGAAATCCGGGATGCTCTCGATGCCGGAAATTTTGCTTCCTACAAAGAAGAAAAACTGTACCGGATGGGACAGTCAAGTATAAAAAATGTCTAAAAAAGCCAAAAAGGCTTGCCCAAAGAACGGAAGTTGTGTAGAATGGGTTTTAGTATTTGAATATAGGAGGAAACATTGATGAGCGCAATTTTAGCAAATAGCAGCGCTTCCGCTTCTGGCGGAATGGGCATGTTTGGTATGATTATCTGGCTGGTAGTAATCTTCGGATTTATGTATTTTCTGATGATTCGTCCACAGAAGAAGGAGCAGAAGAAAAAAGATCTGATGCTTTCCGAAGTAGCTGTGGGAGACACCGTTCTTACTACATCCGGTTTCTATGGAACAATTATTGATATTGTAGATGATACCGTTATCGTAGAGTTCGGAAACAACAAAAACTGTCGTATTCCAATGCAGAAAGCTGCAATTGCAGATGTGGAAAAAGCAGAGTCTGCATCATAAAGAACATGAGAGAGGGTGTCGCATTTGCGGCACCTTTTTGCATTTCTTTCTCAATTCAGAATAATAAAAAAGATCTATTATAATCTCAGATTATATTATTTATGAAAAAGTAAAATGGATTTTTAGTTGAAAAGAAGCCCCTGTTGCTATATATTAATAGGTAATAGACTTTGAAACAGCAGAGTAGAAAAGAGGAAAAGCAATGGAATGTCAAATTGGTGTGATCTCGGGAGACGGTATTGGACCGGAGATCGTTACAGAGGCAAAAAAAGTATTAGACCAGATTGGGAAAAAATACGGTCATTCATTTCACTATACGGATATCCTGATGGGTGGATGCTCGATTGATGCAACCGGAGTTCCTTTGACCGATGATGCGATTGCGGCAGCAAAAGCAAGTGATGCGGTACTGATGGGATCTATCGGAGGAAATACTTCCACATCCCCGTGGTACAAGTTAGCACCGGAGCTTCGTCCGGAGGCAGGACTTTTAAAGCTGCGTAAATCGCTCAATCTGTTTGCAAACCTTCGCCCGGCATATTTATATGAAGAATTAAAGGCTGCATGTCCACTGCGTGAT
>OGYL01002931.1_pt1 | contig 11437 bp, 5 predicted proteins | sample 1576541 | NCBI WGS metagenome assembly OGYL01 (sample SAMEA3541551, study PRJEB24748) | human gut metagenome | biome: human gut; feature: human-associated habitat; material: faeces | place: China | collected 2012 | reverse complement strand
ATTCGCGGTTCTTCTTGAAACGCAGGGGCAGTGGCTGCTTACCGGTATTCACAATTTCCAGATCGCGCACGGTCACGTACTCCGAGTTGAAGACGCGTACGGCGTAGAGCGAGGTGTTGTCGCCCACGATACAGGGCTTGGGTAGCGTCTCCTCGCCGTAGGCTCCCACGACAGCAGGCTTTCCAGCCGTTCCTTGGGCGGAAATTTCCAACTGTCCGTTCAGCGTGGTTCCGCGTTTCAGCAGTAGTTGTTCGCCGGGCAAGAGCGTCAGCTCTTTTACCCGCTCCAGGCTTTTCCACGTCAAAATCACAATGTGAACCTCTCCGGTGGCTCGTTGCCTTCCAGCGGATCGATGTAGTAGGCGTCAGGTTCGCAGGTGCAGGAGTTCAGGGAGAGGCCGGTGCCGATGCACGAGACAATCAGCAGGAGTATAGTGGCCAGAGCCAATTTGTGATAAGGGGAATAAGGGTTGGTTTTCATGAGTTTCTGTTGTTTCTTGAGAAAGAGAAGAGGATGGCACAAGCGCTGTACTTCATGGTTTTGGCTCGGCCATCCTCTGTTTAACCTATTGCTAACTGAAAAGGTTTACTTCCACAGTTCGTGCTGTTCCAGTAAGTCGTTCGAGTCGAGTTCGGCAGTCGGAATAGGCCATACGTAGTCACGTTCGCCATTGTACTGGCGGGTTTCGTAGGCCAGTCCCAGGGTGGTGCGTTCTTTCTCGATGTTGTTTACAGCCTGGTCGAGCATTTTCCAGCGATAGACGTCAAACAGACGCAAGCCTTCGAAAGCCAGTTCCACGCGACGCTCATGCTTGATGACGTTCAGCAGGTCGCCGGTGCTCAGGCCGGTTCCTTCCACGTCTTCCACTTTCGGCATCATCACGTCTCCGCGCTGGCGCACCTGGTTGATGAGGCTTCGTACTTCGGCTTCGTCATATCCGCCCTTCTGTACCAGTGCTTCGGCCAGCGAGAGCAGTACTTCAGCATAGCGTACGACGTAGAAATCCTGACCGTTGTCCCAGGAATTGCTGGTATCTGTCGGATCGAAATACTTCATTACGTATACAGTGGAGAGCGAAGCAGCTGCACCGCCATACCAGGCACCTTCGCCACCCTTGCCGTTCCAATACATGCCAGGGACGAACAGAGTGGCATAGAGGCGTGGATCACGATTTTCCCAGTGGGCTGCGTTGGGTTTGCTGACGTCTAGTTTACCGTCTTTCATTTCGCCGTAGTTTGTGTCGGTCGTTTTCTCTCCATCTGTCAGGTAATAGTCGTCGGCCAGATCTATGGTACCATTGATAAACTCGCCCGGCGTATTCCAGTGGGCGTTGAACGAAGCTCCTTCGCTCATGCCCGGGCCTTCGTAGCGTACGGAGAAAATAATTTCGGGCGATGTTTGTCCAGCCTGGGTGAACAGTTCACTGTATTTTGGATGCAGGCTGTAGCCCAGTTTCATTACCTCGCGGTAGGCACTGATGGCTTCGTCCCACTTTTCGTTATAGAGAGCCAGACGGCCTAGGATGGCATAACCGGCACCGCGGGTCAGACGTCCCAGATCGGCAGTTTCAGGCAGGTCGTTCACACAGTTTTTCAGGTCAGTGATGACATTGTTCACGATATCGGCCCGTTTGCTTTTCTCTTTACTTGGGTTTTCCAGAGTCAGGGGTTCGGTGAGGTAAGGCACATCCTGATAAGTCATGGTCAGGTTTGTGTAGATCAGGGCTCGGAGTACGGTGGCTTCTGCTTTGTAGCGTGCTTTTTCCGCGTCGCTTAGTTCTACTCGGTCGATATTGGCGATCAGCGTGTTGCAACGGCTGATAACCTCGTAGTTGGCTTTCCAGTAGTCACTGAATACCCACGAACTGGGGTTCTGGATGCCCATGGCCACGTCATAGCCTTCAATCCATCCGCTCCAGTTGAAGTGGCCACCGTTGTCACTGATGCATTCCATATAAAGCGGACCGAAAGTGTATTGGTCGGAGTTATAGAGCTGATTGCTTTGCAGGGCATCGTAGCAGGCTGCTAATGCCATCAGGGCATCGTTGGATGTTTGCCAGAAGGTGGAGGAAGAAGATTCTGTCAGTGAATCTTTCTGCAGGAAGCTGTCGGAGCAGGAAGTCATTAGGGTGCCGGACAGTAGAGCCAAACTTATATATTTATTTATTAGTTTCATAGTGTTCAAACAGTTTTAGAATTTAACATTGATACCAAATGAATATGTCTTGGTGTTGGGATGAACGTCATTACGTGTATCTCCGCTCTGTTTCTCAGGATCGTAATCGTCCAGAGAAGTGAAAGTTAACAGGTTGGTTCCGGCCAGGTAGAGACGGAGACTTTGTACACCGACTTTTTCCAGCCATGTCTTTTTCTTGAATGTATAGCCGATTTCAATATTCTTCAGGCGCAGATAGTCACCTTTGGTCAGCCAGAAGGAAGACATTGTGTTGTTGATGGTTCCACCCATGCGTGGCATGCTTCCATCTGGGTTTTCGGGTGACCAGCGGTCCAACCAGCGGGATGTCTTGTTACCGCCATTGGAAATGGTTGTTTCGTCCCAGTTGAAACGGTTCAGACCTGCTACTCCTTGCCAGAATGTCGTTACGTCAAGGTCTTTGTAAGTGAAGCCTAGATTGAATGAATATTGCAGTTTCGGGAAAGGATTTCCGATTACCTGACGGTCTGCGTCATTGATGTCGCCATCATTGTTGAAATCTTCGTACATGATATCACCTAATTGAGGCTTTTGACCGTTTTGTGTGATAGTCTGTCCGTTGGCATTGACGCGGTTTAAATCTTCTTCTGTACGGTAGATACCGATGGCTTTCCATGCATAGTAGGAACCGATGGCTTCGCCTTCGCGGTTGATGGTGCTACCGCTGATACTTTCCAAGCCGTTCATGTCAATAATTTCATTCTTTACGCCTGCCAAAGAAAAACCTGCCTGCCAGCTCCAGTCGCCTTTCTGATCGTAATAGTTGGCTGCAAATTCCCAACCACGGTTGCGAACTTCACCGGCATTCTGATAAGGTGCGGAGAGTGATCCCAGGAAGATACCCGGCATAGGCAGCTGCAGCAAAATGTCAGATGTCGTTTTGTCATACCAGTCGAACACAATGTTGATCCGGTTTTGCCAGAATGACGCATCGACACCGAAGTCGGTAATGGTGGTTGTTTCCCATTTGATGTTTTCGTTTGCAATCTTCGAAGTTTTCATACCTACATATTTCGTATCACCAAAATAGTAGCTTCCTTGTGCGGACAGAGTAGAAGTATAGGCATAATTACCGATTTCCTGGTTACCAAGTTTACCCCAGCTGGCACGCAGTTTCAATGAACTTAGCCAGTTGATATCTTGCATGAAGCTTTCGTTTGTGATGAGCCATGCACCAGAGAATGATGGGAACGTTGCATAACGATGATTCTTGGGCATGCGGGAAGAACCGTCGCGGCGGATATTCATTTCGAACAGATAGCGGCCACCATAGTTGTAATTGACACGTCCGAAGAAGGACTGGAGGGCTGTTTCTTCGGCCGAGCCGCTGACTTTGTCATTCTGTGTACCACCATCCATTTCGTAGATATTGTCGGTGGGGAAACCTTGTTTGCTGGCTTCGTTTTTATCCCAACGTGTACCTTGGATAGAGTGTCCTAGCAATACGCCGATTTCGTGGTCACCGAATGTAGCGTTGTAAGTCAGGATGTTTTCATTGATATAGCTGGTCTCCAGATAATGATAGTCGGTCAGTGTGTTTTGTGTACCGGCAGGAGCTAGTTCTTCACCTTCAGCATTATAGATAGCCAAACTACGTGGATTGAAAGTCGTCACATCATTCATATAGTATTTGTAAGCCAGACTGGAACGGAATTTCAGTCCTTTATACAAATCGATTTCACCAAAGAATTTTCCATCGAAACGGTAGTTTTTATTGTCTTTGTAACCATTGTTCAATGCATAAATTGGGTTCTTGAATACGGACTGGCCGATGGCTGAGTTGCCGTCTACATAACCGTAGTGTCCGTTGGCGTATTGGACAGGAACGGTGGGGCGTGTAAACCAAGTCAGATATCTCATCAAACCTTCACCTGTTACGCTGGTAGTTGGTTCGTCGATGCTTTGTCGGCTACCTGAAAGGTTCAGTCCTACCTTTACGATACCCAGCTGGGCGTCAATATTCGAGCGGAAGTTGAAGCGCTGGTTAGCAGTATTCTTCAGAATACCTTCTTGTTTGAAGTACTGGGTCGAAAACATGTAGTGTACGTTTTTGCTACCACCTGTAACAGATAAATGGTGCTGGTGCATGGGAGCTGTACGGAACATTTCACCTGCCCAGTCTGTATTGGCGAAATGGTCGGGATCAGACCCCGTGCGTAATGCTTCAAGCATATCATCTGTATAGGCTTTGCCTGGGTTACATTCGTTATACATTTTTGCCCATTCGTAAGAGTTAACGTAGTCGGGCAGTACGGTAGCCTGTTGCAAGGCTATACTTCCTGAATAGTTGATGGTGGGCTTTTGTTCGGTACCTCGTTTGGTTGTAATCAAAATCACTCCGTTTGCGGCACGTACACCGTAGATGGCTCCAGATGCAGCATCTTTCAATACAGATACACTTTCGATATCTTCTGCTGCCAATTCTGAGATTTGGCTGATGGAACTTTCTACACCATCAATCAATACCATAGGATTATTTTTGCTGGCATCACCTAATGTGCCGACACCACGTACACGGATTTCTGGATTGTCTTTACCAGCTTGTGCACCATTTCCTGTAAGCATAACACCGGGCAATCGACCTTGCAACATATTGGTAGTATTGGCAACAGGCATATTGGCTACGTCATTGAAATTTACAGCTGCTACCGATCCGGTCAGGTTTTCTTTCTTTTGTACGCCATAACCGACAACAACCACTTCGTCAATCATCTTAGAGTCTTCTTTTAAGATGACATTCAGTTGCATATTGTCACGGTTGATGATGAATTCTTGGGTAGCGTAACCAATAAAAGAGATCGCTAACGTAGAATTAGGAGTAACGGAAAGATTGAATTTACCGTCAATGTCGGTGATAATACCGTTGCTGGTACCTTTTTCCAAAACACTTGCACCAATCACGCTTTCGCCCATGGCATCTTTGACAACACCGGTCACTTTGTAAGTGGATGATTGTTGAGGTGTGGCATGTGCCTTCATCGGGAGAAGGCAAAAACAAAGCAGTAGCACTAAAAATGTAAAAGCTTTGTCGGAAGCTAGAAATTTACAGCTCATACTTTTAAAATTTAAGATTAAACAAAAAATAGTGCTGCAAATCTATAATGTCTATAAGGAAAGGGAGGGAAATAAATACCAGAAAAGGATGAATTTTTGTTTTTTCATCCTTTTCTGGCATTCTGCATTGAAAAATATAGAGGCTGTTTTTGCCTTTTTGTTGCTGAGTTATGATAATGCTTCGTTATTGAATTCGGTGTTTTCTCTTTGTGCTATGTATTCTTTAGGAGAAACACCGAATTTCTTGCGAAAGCAAAGTGTGAAATATTTGGGGTCATTGAATCCTACTTTATATGCAAGGTCATTGATGCGTATCTTTCTGTTTTCTTCAAGTAGACGGAAGGCGGCTTGTAGCCGGATATTTGAAATAAAAGCTAAAGGTGTCATGCCAGTCAGTTGCTTTAGTTTGTCGTTAAGGGAAGAACGGGACATACCCATCTCTGCTACGAACCGACTAAGGTCGAAGTCTTGTTGATCCAAATGAAGATTTACACATTCAGTTGCTTTCTGCCGAAAACGTTCGTCATCGGGAGTGTAGTTGATTTCTTTGGCTTCAAATACCAGTTTCTTACGAACATCTATAGTATTTTGTTTGCGATTTTTTAATAAGTTTTCTATTTTTGCTATCAAGACTGAAAAATCCAGAGGTTTGCAGATGTAACCATCGGCACCAGATTCGTAACCTTCTACTCGGTCTTGATTTCCTGTTCGGGCTGTCAATAAAATGACAGGAATATGAGATGTATTGAATTCATTTTTAATGTGTCGGCACAGTTCCATTCCGTTCATACCGGGCATCATGACATCAGATACGACAAGATCTGTATTCTCCATCTCCAAAATTTTCAGAGCTGTAGGTCCGTCTGGGGCTTCTGATACTTGATAGTATTTCCCAAAAAGTCTGTGCATAGCTCCACGTAATTCATCATTATCTTCTACAATTAGGATAGAAGAACGGTTACTGTTACTATTGGCTATGTTAGGTAAGCAAGAAGTGTCTATAGGGCAATGTTCAACAGACTCTTGTGTTGTGTTTTTATGAGTTTCTGTGTTTTGCGGCACTTCGTTATCTATTTCTTCATCGGAATATGCTTCTAAGGTGATTGGGAGTGATACGGTGAAAGTATTACCTGTTTCTGTATCACTTGTTACGTTGATAGTCCCATGATGAAGTGTAACTAGATCTTTGGTGAGTGAAAGTCCGATACCAGTACCGATAGTGTGGAATTTTCTGTATTCTCCTTCATAGAAGCGTTCAAACAAATGAGCTTGTTTATTGGGTGGAATGGCTTCTCCTGGGTTATTAACGCTAAATACGAATAGACCTTTGTTTGCTATGTATTGTTGTCGGATTGTGATGGCATGTCCCTCTTGGGTATATTTGGCTGCGTTGGATAATAAATTATATAGTATCTTATCCAATTTATCTGAGTCAAAATAACCTAGAATATCTTCGTTGTCTTTTTTTAAGATAATGCTTAGTTGTTTTTTTCTCACTAATGGTGCAAAGGCATTGACTGACTGTTCTAGAAAGAGAGTCAGATTGCCTTGAGATACCCGTAAACGTTGCTTCCCGTTTTCTACTTTACGGAATTCCAATATCTGTTGGATGAGCCGTACAAGTCGTAAGGTATTGTCTGAAATACTGCGTAATTGTTGTGACTGTTCAGGACGTTGTATCTTCAGTTCATCAACTGATGCCGAAATAATGGATAAAGGAGTAAGTAACTCGTGCGTGATATTCGTAAAAAATTGCAGTTTTGCATGGTTGATTTCTTGTAACTTTTGTCGTTGCATGTTGCCCAGTTCAATGGTATGCTGCATTCGAATACGTTTTTTTATTGTACGGTATATGAAAAAAGAGAAAGCAATTATGCAAAGAAGATAAATGCAATATGCCCACCAAGAAAGCCATGGTGGGGGCAAAATAGTGATGTGCAGAATACGTTCCTGATCAGACCATACTCCATTTTGGTTGGCTCCTTTTACTTTAAATCTATATGTTCCGGCTGGTAGGTTATTATAGTAGGCAAAATGACGTGAAGAATTGGGTGATATCCATTCTGTATCATATCCTTCCAGCTGATATTGATATTTGTTTAGTTGTGGGTTTACATAGCTCAAAATAGAGAAATCGAGGCTAAAGTTGTTTTTATTATGAGGTAGTGTAATTTGTCTGGCATAGTCTAATGGCGCATCTAATATGGTGTACCGTTCTTTGGAACTGAAATTGCGTATGGATGTTTCGTATATTTTCAAGTCTGTGATGACTGTTGGATAAGAAGTTTTGTCATGGTGTATATTTTCTGGATGAAAGCTGTTCAATCCATGAGTTCCACCGAAAAATAATCTTCCATCTTTTCGCTTGAAGCAGGCATTGCGGTTAAAGATATGGTCTTGTAATCCCTCTTCCATAGTATAAGTGTGTATTTGCGGTTGATGGTTTGTGCTCATATGAATATGATACATTTTAGAATTGGTCGTGAGCCATAGTCCTTTTTCATTATCTTCGAGCATTGAAAATACAACATCCCCTGGTTCAAAATATGTGTTAAAGGCAGGTATAAAACTATCGTTGTGTGTATCGTATAAATTCAGCCCATTACCGTTAGTTCCAGCCCAAATACGGTTATTACTGTCTATACAGAGTGTCAAAGCTCCTACGGCATGTGAATTGTCATGAATGTTGTCATATATTTTGCCCGTATATTTTCCGTTGCATGGAGTGATTTTCCAAATTCCATTATTGGGTGTGGCTATCCAAATATTCCCTTGATTGTCTTCTGCGAGGTCAAAAATTGGAACTTGTGGCCATGCTTGTTTTTCATTGGGTATTAATTTGTCTATAGGCCATATCTTTTTTTGTTTGTCTAACATACAAAGTCCATTTCGTGTTCCTATCCAGATATTTCCTTGTTTATCTTCGTATAAAGAGTAAATACATACATCAGTCAGTGTTGGATTCGTTTGCTGGTTAATGGCAAACGCTTTTTCCCCGTTGTAAAGCCATATCCCGTCATCCCAGGTAGCAAAACAATAGGTGCCATCTTTAAGTCGGATGATATCGTTTACTGTAGAAATATAGGGCATGTGACTAAATCTAGGGTGTTGTTTGTAGTGTATAATTTCTTGTTTTTCAATGTTATATTCAACTAATCCATATCCCATAACTCCCATATAGACTGATGAATCGTTTATAGGATAAATACTGCGTATTGAACTTGTAGAAAAACGTTTGATAAGCGGTTCGACAGGATCATAATCGAACATATGACGGTGTGTGTTGACTGTGTATACACCGCCACCCAACATTCCTATCCACATCAGCCCATCTTGAGTGCACATTAGGGCGTCTACTTCATTAAAAGGTAATGATGCAGATTTATTTCCTGGAAGATAGTTGCTGAAAATTCCATTTCCTTCTTCTGATTCAAGAATGCTTAGTCCGCTACGCGACCCAATCCATAGTTTACCAGAATTTCGATCTTGGGTAATGGAATATATGATATTATCACAAAGACTGTTTGGACGATTTTTTTCATGCTTAAAATATTTGAGAGCATAGTTGTTCATGTCATAAGGCTTTTCTAGCTTAGCTAAACCATATCTCCAGGTTCCAATCCAAATGTTTCCATTGTTATCTTGAAATAAAGTATGTGCTGATTGCGATGGATTGATGTTTGGGTATGTATAGTATTGGTCGTTTATCGGATCATATCGCAATAAACCTTGTTCCCAAGTCCCTATCCAAATTTGTCCATTTCTGTCTTCAATGATAGATTTGACATCATAGTGTGGTTGATTATCATAGGGATGTATCTGAGGATCACATAATTCAAATTTATTGCAGCCCACTTTTCGGCGAAAAATTCCTTTGTTGGCTCCGATCCATACTTCTCCTTTGCTGGTACAGGCAATAGCTTCAATGTTGCTGACTTGTAATAAGGGAGAAACGATTTTTTCCAAATGATCTTTGCGTTTGTCGAGAACAAAAAGTCCACTATGAGTGCCAATCCATAGGCGATGTTCTTTATCTTCTGCCACAATATTTATAAATCCGTCAATATTACGATCCTTGTTTTCTCCATCTGGGCGATAAACTACTGTGGAATATCCGTCAAAACGTATTAATCCGTTGTAGGTAGATATCCAAATGTATCCTTCACTGTCTTGGTATAGATTGCGTACTTCATTTGTAGGTAGATTGGATGATGAAATCAAGGGCTTAAATATGAGAGGGGAAGATTTTGCAAATGTTTCCTGTAACGGGAATAATAAAACTGTAAGTAGGTTGAATAAAAATAAGTACTTAGAGAATGTAAAACGTTTCATAGCTGTTTTTCTTACATGATAGGTTAACTAATAAATAAAAAACTTGTCAAGGAAGAGTACTCTCCTATGAATTGTTTCAGATGATAGATCTTATGCTGTTCCTCTAAATATAAAAAGAGATTTAGGATTACACGGATAGTGCTGTATGAAAAAATGGCAGCAATAAATCCGTGTAATCTTTGTTTTTAATAATTAAGTTTTGAGATGTTTTTTCAAAGGAAATGTCAGAAAATGAATCTCAATACATCATTCAGGTTCGCCCAAAGAAGCAGAGCGAAGAGTAAGAACATGCCCACCATCTGCGCACGTTCCATGAACTTGTCGCTGGGTTTGCGGCGTGCCACAATCTCGTAGATGAGGAACAGCACGTGGCCGCCGTCCAGAGCAGGGATAGGCAGGATGTTCATAAAGGCTAAAATGATGGAGAGAAAGGCTGTCATGTACCAGAACTGGTGCCAGTCCCACGTGGCGGGGAAGATGCTGCCGATGGTGCCGAAGCCGCCCAGTTGCTTGGCGCCTTCCTTGGAGAAGAGATACTTCATCTGTCCCACGTAGCCCTTTAGTGTGTTCACGCCTAGCATGACGCCGGCGGGGAAGGAGGAGAAGAAGGTGTATTCCTTCTTCACCACGGGCAGCAGGCGGGCAGTGCGCATATCGGCCGTGATGCCTATCTCGTAGATCGAGTCGGTGGTCAGCGTCAGGGTGTCAGCTATGCCACTTCGTACATAGGTCAGGCAGATATCGTGCGACGCCTGTCCGTCAGCCTTGCGCTTGAGCATCTCTTCCTTGAAGTCGAAGTAGGCGATGTTGTGTCCGTCCAGTTGTGTGATACTATCGCCCGGTTGCAGTCCGGCCAGTGCGGCGGGGCGTCCGGCAACGATGCTGTCGATTACAAACGGGTAGCGGAAATCAGCAAAGCGAGTACTGTCTGCCAGCAGGCGGTCCATTAAGTTATCGGGGATGTAAACAGAAGCCTCTTGGCCGTCGCGCAGCACCGTTACTTGGCGGGCGTCGACAATGGCCGTCAGCAAGTCGCTGCCCATGCGCTCGAAAGGTACGCCATCGGCTGAAATCAGCACGTCGCCGTCGCGGAATCCTGCCTGATGCATGGTTTCATTGAAATCCATGCCAAGCGGTGCCTTCTGCACGGGGATGTAAGAGTCGCCCCAAGCGAAGAGAATCATGGAGTAGATGAACAGTGCCAACAGGAAGTTGAACAGTACGCCACCCACCATTATCAGCAGACGTTGCCACGCCGGCTTGGAACGGAACTCCCACGGTTGTTCGGGTTGTTTCATCTGTTCGGTATCCATCGACTCATCAATCATGCCGGCTATTTTGACATAACCGCCCAATGGCAACCAGCCTACTGCATACTCTGTGTCACTTTTCTTGGGTTTGAACTTAAAAAGGGTGAACCAAGGGTCAAAAAATAAGCAGAATTTTTCTACACGCACCTTAAACAAACGGGCAAAAAGAAAATGCCCGCCTTCATGAACGATAACGAGCAAGGATAAGCTCATAATCAATTGCAGGGCACGAATCAAAAATGTTTCCATATAGTCTATTTACAGTTTAAAGCCTTCAACTAATTCTCTACCGAAGAGAGGATATAAAGGCTATTTTCAATTTATATTAATACTAATCAATTTCTTTATTTTCTTTGTTCATCAATGGGATGAAGCGGATCATATCAGACTGGCTGCTATTTTCCTTGCTTCCGCATCCGTAGCTACATAATCGTCGTATGTCGGATTGGCGATGAAGGCAACCCGTTCCATTGTTTTCTCTATTACGTCGCTCATGCCGAGGAAGCTGATGCCGTCTTTCAGGAAAG